>Ga0224506_10003363_pt1 | contig 10583 bp, 9 predicted proteins | sample SF_Jan12_sed_USG_2_FD_169108 | JGI IMG/M metagenome (GOLD analysis project Ga0224506, IMG submission 169108) | Sediment microbial communities from San Francisco Bay, California, United States - SF_Jan12_sed_USGS_8_1 | ecosystem: Environmental > Aquatic > Marine > Sediment | place: USA...
TGAGACAAATGTTATCGATGCCGGAAATATACTCAAGGGGTTGACCGCTAAATGTGCAGATATTGAGACCATATGGTTAACTCATTCGCATTTGGATCATATAGCGGACATCGCATTTATGCTGGATTTCTATTTTGAAAAGCGCAAAAAACCGCTTCGAATTGCGGGACTCCCTGAGACACTTTATACCATACAAAAACATTTTTTAAATGAACTAATCTGGCCTGATTTTAGTAAAATCCATCTGTTTGATTCTAAAGATAAGATGGCTGTAGAATATTTCCCTATTGATTTACGAAAGCGTTACGAGATAGGTAAAGGTGAGTATTTAGAAGCGTTTAAGACAAATCATACGGTTCCAAGTTGTGGTTATATTGTCTCTAAAGGGGAGCGAAGTATTGCGATAACTTCTGATACTTATTGTAGTGATACCATATGGGATTTAGTCAATAGCAGAGAAGATATTAAAGCTTTAATTGTTGAGTGTTCCTTCCCTTCGAGTTACTTAGAACTTGCCAAGGTTAGTAAGCACTTAACCCCGGAATTACTAGAAAGTGAGCTGAATAAACTCAATAGAGATATTGCGATTTATGTCAATCATCTCAAGCCTAATAGTGAGGATCAAATCAAAAAAGAGTTTGATCATATTGCAAAACTTAAGGCTGCCGTTATTTTGGACGATGGTGATCGAATAAATTTCTAAAAACTCTTGACTTTGAAAGTCAATGAAGCTATACTTCCACTTCATTTATTCGCCGACATAGCTCAGTTGGCTAGAGCAGCTGATTTGTAATCAGCAGGCCCGGGGTTCAAATCCTCGTGTCGGCACCATACTTATGGATGAATATTTGAAACAGCGTTATACCAGAAATACACAATATTGTGGTGAGATAGTCAAGTGGCCAACGACGGCAGACTGTAAATCTGCTCCCTTTGGGTTCCCAGGTTCGACTCCTGGTCTCACCACCATAAGCCAAGCGGGAATAGCTCAGTTGGCTAGAGCGTCAGCCTTCCAAGCTGAGGGTCGCGAGTTCGAGTCTCGTTTCCCGCTCCATAAAGTAATTGTCTGGGAGCTGATACATTTAACCTTGTAGTACAATTACATATCGTTAAAAGCTTCCTAAACACACAAATAAACGTCTTATACTAATACAAATAAATATGCCCATATAGCTCAGAGGCAGAGCACTTCCTTGGTAAGGAAGAGGTCTCCGGTTCAATTCCGGATATGGGCTCCAGATAAAATTTGGAGCTCAAAGCTAAATATGAGCAATTTTTAGATATAATGCGATTATTATTTTAAAATTCAAGTCGGAGAACATAATGGCTAAAGAAAAATTTGAGAGAAACAAACCCCACGTAAACATCGGTACTATCGGTCACGTCGATCATGGTAAAACTACTTTAACTGCTGCAATTACTGCGGTACTTGCAGTGACAAATGGTGCTGCACTTATGGATTACGATCAGATCGATAATGCACCTGAAGAGAGAGAGCGTGGTATCACGATCGCTACTTCACACGTTGAGTATGAGACTGATAAGCGTCACTATGCGCACGTTGACTGTCCAGGTCACGCGGATTACGTTAAAAACATGATTACTGGTGCTGCTCAAATGGATGGTGCTATTTTAGTTGTATCTGCAGCGGATGGCCCTATGCCACAAACACGTGAGCATATCCTTCTTTCTAAGCAAGTTGGTGTACCTTACATCGTTGTTTTCATGAACAAAGAAGATATGGTTGATGATGAAGAACTTCTTGAGTTAGTAGAGATGGAAATCCGTGAACTACTTGATCAGTACGAGTTCCCAGGTGATGATACACCAATCGTTGCAGGTTCTGCACTTAAAGCTCTTGAAGAAGCTAAAACTGGTAACCTAGGTGAGTGGTCTGAAAAGATTCAAAAGCTTATGGCAGAAGTAGATGCTTATATTCCTGAGCCTACTCGTGAAACTGATAAAGACTTTTTAATGCCTGTTGAAGATGTTTTCTCAATCTCTGGTCGTGGTACAGTTGTAACTGGACGTATCGAGCGTGGTGTTGTTAAGGTTGGTGAAGAGATCGAAATCGTAGGTATCAAAGATACTCAAAAAACTACTGTTACTGGTGTTGAGATGTTCCGTAAGGAAATGGATCAAGGTGAAGCTGGTGATAACTGTGGTGTTTTACTACGTGGTACTAAAAAAGAAGAAGTTCAACGTGGACAGGTTCTTTGTAAGCCAGGCTCAATTACGCCACACACAAAGTTCTCTGCTGAGATCTATGTACTAAGCAAGGATGAGGGTGGTCGTCATACACCATTCTTTGATGGTTACCGTCCACAATTCTATGTACGTACAACAGATGTTACAGGTTCAATCACTCTACCAGAAGGTACTGAGATGGTTATGCCTGGTGATAATGTTTCAATTACTGCTGAACTAATCGCTCCAATCGCAATGGAAGAGGGAACTCGTTTCGCTATCCGTGAGGGTGGACGTACAGTTGGTGCTGGTGTTGTTGCATCAATTCAAGCATAATTAGCTTCGGCTAATTTGCTTAAGGATATAAAATGAGAGAAACTATTCACTTAGGTTGTGAGAAGTGTACAAGACGTAACTATCACACATCTAAAAATAAAAAGACACACACAGAGAAATTCACTGTGCGTAAGTATTGTAAGTGGTGCCGTGAACATACGGAACACAAAGAAGCAAAACTTTAATATTCACCCTTTTGGGTGATGTTATATAGGCGAGTAGCTCTAATGGTAGAGCGCCGGATTCCAAATCCGATGGTTGGGGGTTCGAGTCCCTCCTCGCCTGCCATATAAGGAAAATTATGAGTAAAATCTTAACCTATATTCGTCACTCAAAATCTGAATTATCAAAAGTTATTTTTCCAACGAAAGGTCAGGTTAAACAATCGTTTATCGCTGTACTTATTGTTGTTGCATTTATTGCAGCATTTCTAGCCATTGTTGATGCCATTATGGGCGCAATTCTTTCTTCAGTATTAGGATAAAGATATGGAACATAAATGGTACGCAATTCAAACATATGCTGGAAGTGAAAGAGCAGTTAAACTTGCTATTGAGCAAATCATTGAAGAGTTTTCACTGCAAGATAAAATTATAGAAGTAATCGTTCCAACGGAAGATGTCATTGAAGTTAAAAACGGCAAAAAGAAGATCAGTGAGCGATCACTATATTCTGGATACGTTTTTGCAAAAATCGAGTTAGAAACTGGTCTGTGGCATCAAATTCAATCAATCCCGAAAGTTTCAGGATTTATTGGAGAATCACAAAATCCTACTCCGTTAAGTGATAAGGATATTAATAATATTTTAGAGCGTGTGAATAATCGTGCTGCTCCAAAACCTAAAGTTGCATTTGAGACAGGTGAGATGGTTCGTATTACTGAAGGACCATTCGCTAACTTCAATGGTATGGTTGATGAATATGACTTAGAACATGGTGTTCTAAAGCTTAATGTATCAATTTTTGGTAGAAGTACACCCGTAGATATTGCTTATGAGCAAGTCGAAAAAATAATCTAATAAAGGAAGAACAATGGCAAAACAAGTAATGGATTACATCAAGTTACAAATTGATGCAGGAAAAGCAAATCCGGCTCCACCAGTTGGACCAGCACTGGGTCAACGTGGTGTTAATATCATGGAATTCTGTAAGGCATTCAATGAAAAAACAAAAGATAAGATGGGATTTAAAGTTCCTACAGTTATCACAGTATATGCAGATAGAAGTTTTACTTTTATCACAAAGCAACCACCGGCATCAGCTTTATTAATGAAAGCAGCAGGAATTAAAAAAGGTACGGATAACCCAGTTACTAACAAAGTTGGTAAACTGACTCGTGCTCAGCTGTTAGATGTTGTAAAACAAAAGATTGAAGATTTAAATACTAATGACGAAGATATGGCAGCTAATATTCTTGCTGGTTCTGCTCGTTCAATGGGTATCGAGATCGTAGACTAAACTATAGTTACTATAGATTACATTGCAATTACCGCGGCATAAATGCGGGAGTAAATTTCGGAGAAAATTATGAAAAAAAATGTAAGTAAACGTTACAAGCAGCTTTCTGAGAAAATCGAAGCTGGCAAAGAATATTCAGTTTCTGAGTCTTCTACAATAATTAAAGAATTAAAATCTGCTAAATTTGATGAGACGATTGAAATCGCTCTTAATTTAGGTGTTGATCCTCGTCACGCTGACCAAATGGTTCGTGGTGCTGTTGTTCTTCCTGCTGGTACTGGTAAAACAGTTCGCGTTTGTGTTTTTGCTAAAGATGCAAAAGCTGATGAAGCTCGTGCTGCAGGTGCAGACCTTGTTGGTGGAGATGATCTTGTTGATGATATTAAAAACGGTATTATTAATTTTGATGTTGTAGTTGCTACGCCTGATATGATGGGTGTTATTGGTAAGATTGGACGTATTTTAGGGCCAAAAGGTCTTATGCCAAATCCTAAAACTGGAACAGTAACTATGGATGTTACAAAAGCAGTTAATGATGTTAAGGGTGGTCAAGTTAATTTCCGTGTTGATAAAAAGGGAAATATCCATGCTGGAATTGGGAAAGTAAGTTTTACTAGTGAACAGATCAATGAAAACCTAAATGCATTCATTGCTGCAATCAATAAACAAAAACCTGCTTCTGCAAAGGGGCGTTATATTAAAACTGCAGCTTTAAGCTTAACTATGAGTCCATCAATTAATATGGATCTTAAAGAGTTAGCTGATATTAAATAAGTAGTTATAACTACTTTATCTTAGAGGTTTGAGATAGTCGGGGCGAAAGCTTAATAATCCTGCTTGAAATCTTGCCACTGGAAGGAGAAAAAATGACACGATCTGAAAAACAAGAAGTTGTTGATAGTTTGTCTACAGAATTCTCTTCTGCACAAGCTATTATTGCTTGTGATTTCAAGGGACTTACAGTAACTGATATTGAAAGTCTTAGAAATGCAGCTAAAGAATCAGATGCTAAGGTTCAAGTTGTAAAAAATACTTTAGCAATGTTAGCATTTAAAAATGCTAATGTTGAAGGTATGGCTCTTAATGAGAACAACATCCTGATTTGGGGTAATGAACCTATTGGTGCATCGAAAGTTGTAACAAACTTTGCAAAAACCAATGAAAAACTCGTTATCAAATCTGCTGTGATTGACGGCGAAGTATCTGATGCTAAGCGTATTTCAGCATTTGCTAGTTTACCTGGACGTGATGAGCTACTTGGTATGCTTGCTGCGACTTGGATGGCTCCTGTTGCGAACTTTACGATAGGGCTAGATGCGCTTAAACGTAAAAAAGAAGAAGAGGCGTAAATAACGCTGGTTAGACAAAATTAAAATAAAATTATAATGGAGAAACATTATGGCTGTAACTAAAGAAGATGTATTAGAATTTATCTCTGGTCTTTCTGTTCTTGAGCTTTCTGAGCTTGTAAAAGAATTCGAAGAAAAATTTGGCGTATCTGCTCAACCCGTAGCGGTTGCTGGTGGTGCTGCTGCTGGTGGTGCTGCTGCTGAAGAAAAAGACACATTTGATGTTGTTCTTACAGGTGCAGGTGAAAAGAAAATTAATGTAATTAAAGCAGTACGTGCATTAACTGGTCTAGGTCTTAAAGAGGCAAAAGAAGCAGTTGAAGGTACTCCGAACACATTAAAAGAAGGTATCTCAAAAGAAGATGCTGAAGAAGCTAAGAAAGTTCTAGAAGAAGCTGGTGCTTCTGTAGAACTTAAGTAATTTTTGGGCTTGTCCCAAAAATAAGTTACAAGTGTGAACTCTCTCTTAAGATGGCTAAAGCCTCTTTAAAAGAGGGTTTATGATCAAACCCTTTTTTTACTACTCTAACGACTAAGGTAGATATATGTTAAACAGCTTAAAATCCGGTAATCGTCTTCGCGTAGACTTTTCTAAAACACCACAAAAAATCGATGTTCCTAATCTATTACAACTGCAGCAGAGCTCTTATGACAGCTTTTTGATGCTTGAACAAGTTAATAGAGGTGAGAGTGGGATTGAACGTGTATTTAAATCAGCATTTCCCATTCATGACAATCAAAATCGTCTTACTTTAGAATATGTAGATTCTGAAGTTGGTAAGCCTAAGTACACAGTTCGTGAATGTATGGAACGTGGACTTACCTATTCTGTATCATTAAAGATGAAAGTACGTCTTGTACTGTGGGATCGTGATGAAACAAGTAAAGAACGCCTTGGTGTGAAAGATATTAAAGAACAGAGTATTTTTGTTCGTGATATTCCTCTAATGACTCCAAGAACATCATTTATCATCAATGGTGTTGAGCGTGTTGTTGTGAATCAGCTTCATAGAAGTCCAGGTGTAATTTTTAAAGAAGAAGAATCAACGACAACAAGCAATAAGCTTGTTTATACAGCTCAGATCATTCCTGATCGTGGTTCATGGTTATACTTTGAGTATGATGCAAAAGATATTCTTTATATGAGAATTAATAAGCGTCGTAAAGTTCCTGTTACGATTATCTTTAGGGCATTAGGATATAGCAAACAAGACATCTTAAAACTTTTTTATCCTCTTAGAGAGATTACGATTGAAGATAACAGATTCTTTATGGATTTTAATCCTGAAGCATTTGTAGGGCGTTTGGAATTTGATCTAAAAGATAAAGATGGAAACGTTCTAGCACACACTGGTAAGCGTTTAAGTACTAAAAAAGCAGCAAAACTTGTTGAAGATGGAATCAAGCAGATTGAGTACCCTATTGAAGTACTTATGGAGCGTCACTTAGCGGAACCTATCATTGATAACGAAAGTGGCGAGATTCTTTTTGATACGATGAGTCAGCTTGATGATGTGAAACTAAAGAAGATCACTGAATCAGGTATTACTTCATTTGTTATTGCTGATGACCTTGCTGATGGTGTTGATAATGCAGTTATTAACTCTTTTATCGCAGATCAAGATAGCCTGAAGCTTCTTAAGCAAACAGAAGAGATTGAAGATGAGAACCAATTAGCTGCGATTCGTATCTACAAAGTTATGCGTCCAGGTGAGCCAGTAACTAAAGAAGCTGCAAAAACATTTGTGAACCAGCTTTTCTTTGATCCTGAGCGTTACGACTTAACAAAAGTTGGTCGTATGAAGATGAATCATAAACTTGGAATTGATGTACCAGAGTACATTACGGTTCTAACAAACGAAGATATTATTAATACGGTTAAATATGTTATCAAAGTTAAAAACGGTAAAGGTCACATTGATGATCGTGATCACTTAGGAAATCGTCGTATTCGTTCAATTGGTGAGCTATTAGGTAATGAGTTACATAATGGTCTTGTTAAGATGCAAAAAGCGATCAAAGATAAGCTTTCAACGATGAGTGGACCTTTGGCTGAACTTATGCCTCATGATCTTGTTAACTCAAAGATGATTACAAGTACGATCTTAGAATTTTTCTCAGGTGGACAACTTTCACAGTTTATGGATCAAACCAATCCACTTTCTGAAGTAACACACAAACGTCGTCTATCAGCTCTAGGTGAAGGTGGTCTTGTTAAGGAACGTGCTGGTTTTGAAGTGCGTGACGTTCACCCAACTCACTATGGACGTATTTGTCCAATTGAGACTCCAGAGGGTCAAAATATTGGTCTTATCAATACACTTGCAACTTATGCAAAGGTAAATGAGCATGGATTTATTGAATCTCCATTTAGACGTGTTGTTGATGGTGTGATTCAAGAAGAAGTTATCTATTTAACGGCTACACAAGAAGAGACTGAAGTTATCGCAGCTTCTTCTAATATCCTTGATGAAAACAACTTTGTAGAAGACCTTGTTCAAACGCGTCAAGAGGGTGAAATTGTTCTTGTTGATAAGTCAAAAGTAACCTTGATTGATCTCTCTCCACATATGGTTGTTGGTGTTGCTGCATCATTGATCCCATTCTTAGAGCATGATGATGCTAACCGTGCCCTAATGGGTTCAAATATGCAACGTCAAGCGGTACCACTGCTACAAGCAAATGCACCAATGGTTGGAACAGGTGTTGAGAAACTTGTTGCTCGTGACTCGTGGTCATGTATTAAAGCTGAACGTGGTGGTGTTGTTGAGAAAGTTGATGCTGAACATGTTTATATCATGGGTGAAGATGAAAATGGTCCATTTATTGACTATTACTCTTTACAAAAGAACTTAAGAACCAATCAAAATACGACGTTTACACAAAAGCCTTCAGTTCAAAAGGGTCAAGTTGTAGATAAAGGTGAGATCATTGCAGACGGTCCAAATATGGATCATGGTGAATTAGCACTTGGTAAAAATGGCCTTGTTGCCTTTATGCCATGGAATGGTTACAACTTCGAGGATGCGATTGTTATCTCACGTCGTATGATCCGTGAAGATGTTTTTACATCAGTACACGTTCATGAAAAAGAGTGTGAAGCACGTGAGCTTAAGCATGGTATTGAAGAGATCACTCGTGATATCCCTAATGTTCGTGATGAAGAGTTAACACACTTAGATGAGAGTGGTATCGTAAAAGTTGGTACTTACATCAAACCAGGTATGTTGATGGTGGGTAAAGTTTCTCCAAAAGGTGAAGTTAAACCAACTCCAGAAGAGCGTCTTTTACGTGCGATCTTTGGTGAAAAAGCAGGTCATGTTGTCAACAAATCACTCTACTGTTCACCGTCAATGGAAGGTACAGTTATCGATGTTAAGATCTTTACGAAAAAAGGTTATGACAAAGATGAGCGTACTTTACGTGCTGAAGAAGAGAGCCGTGAGAAGTTAGAGCGTGAACACTATGATCGTCTATTGATGATGGATAGAGAAGAGATGTTGCGTATTACGGCACTTCTTTCTAAAGAAGCACTTTCTGATGACACGACAGTAAATGGTAAAGAGTACAAAAAAGGTTCTAAAATTGTTAAAGATGATTTAGCGGAAGTGAACCGTTTTGCACTTAACTCTATTGTAAAATCTTTCAGCAAAGAGATCCAAAAAGAGTACGAAACACTTAAAAACTATTTCCAAAATGAAAAAGCGAAATTTCGTGAAGAGCACGACGAGAAGATCTCTATCTTAGAAAAAGATGACATCTTACAAAATGGTGTGGTTAAACTTGTAAAAGTTTATGTAGCAACAAAGCGTAAGTTAAAAGTCGGTGATAAGATGGCGGGTCGTCATGGAAATAAAGGTATCGTATCGATCATCGTTCCTGAAGAAGATATGCCTTACCGCGAAAATGGAGAGCCTGTTGATATTTGTCTAAATCCTCTTGGTGTTCCATCTCGTATGAATATCGGTCAGATTCTTGAGATGCACTTAGGTATGGTTGGACGCGAGATGGGTAACCAGATTCAATCAATCTTTGATGCAAAACAAAAAGATTATCTGGATCAACTTCGTGCGAAGATGGCAGAAGTTGCTGATGTTGCAAAACTTATGAATGCAAAAGCATTTTTAGCTGCTCTTGATGATGAGACACTGCTTAAATATGCACGTGACTGGTCTAATGGTGTTAAGTTTGCTACAACGATTTTTGATAGTACAAACCAAACAGAGTTTGAAGCGCTGTTTAAAATGGCAAATATGGATGCTGATGGTAAGACCGTTCTTTATGATGGTCGAACAGGACAGAAAATCAAAGAGCGTGTTAACGTAGGTTATATGTATATTCTAAAACTTCACCACCTTGTTGATGAAAAAGTTCACGCACGTTCGACGGGACCATATTCACTTGTAACGCAACAGCCAGTTGGTGGTAAAGCATTATTTGGTGGACAAAGATTTGGTGAGATGGAAGTTTGGGCTCTTGAAGCATACGGTGCTGCTGCAACGCTTAAAGAGATGTTAACAATTAAATCAGATGATGTTGATGGTCGAGTTCGAGCATATAAAGCATTGACTAAAGGGGAAAGTGTACCAAGTTCAGGAATTCCTGAAACACTTTTCGTATTAACAAAAGAGCTTCAATCATTAGCTCTTGATGTAGAAATTTTTGACGAGGAAGACGAAGATGAACTTGAAATCAGTTGAGGTTAACGAAGAGATACGTCCAAAAGACATTAAGCAATTACAATTTCGTCTAGCAAGTCCAGAGAAAGTTCTCTCTTGGTCATATGGCGAAGTTAAAAAGCCAGAGACTATTAACTATCGCACACTAAAACCAGAGCGTGATGGTCTGTTTTGTGCAAAGATTTTTGGACCCATTCGCGATTATGAGTGTCTTTGTGGTAAATATAAAAAGATGCGTTATAAAGGTGTGGTTTGTGAAAAATGTGGTGTTGAAGTAACAACATCAAAAGTTCGTCGTAACCGTATGGGTCACATTGACCTTGTTACACCTGTAGCACACATTTGGTATGTATCTTCATTACCATCACGTATTGGTACCCTTCTTGGTGTTAAGATGAAAGATCTTGAGCGTGTGCTTTACTATGAAGCATATATCGTTAAAAATGCTGGTGAAGCGTATTATGATTCAGAAGCTAAAAACGCAGTCGTAAAATTTGATGTTCTTAATGAAGACCAGTATCAAACTCTCAAGCAACGTTTTTCAGAGTCAGGATTTGAAGCTGCGATGGGTGGT
>Ga0224506_10003364_pt1 | contig 10581 bp, 11 predicted proteins | sample SF_Jan12_sed_USG_2_FD_169108 | JGI IMG/M metagenome (GOLD analysis project Ga0224506, IMG submission 169108) | Sediment microbial communities from San Francisco Bay, California, United States - SF_Jan12_sed_USGS_8_1 | ecosystem: Environmental > Aquatic > Marine > Sediment | place: USA...
GGAGGCAAACTCTCGGTTAATAGTGTACCAGGTAAGGGTAGTTGTTTCTCCTTTACCTACCCGTTCACAAAGGCCGTCCAGGACAAACATGTAGATATTAATTTCAATGAGCTTACTATCAGTCTTGCATCAGGCCGGGATTCAAGACTTGTACTGGTAGTTGATAATCACAGGCAAAGCCTTACCTTCATCACACAATGCCTGGAAAGAATCGGCTTCCGCACTATAGAGGCAAACAATGGCAAGCTGGCAATAAAGCAAGCCATCACAAACCAGCCTGACCTTGTCATAATAGACTTACAATTACCTGAAATGAAAGGGGATGAAGCCATACAACAGATCCGCGAACAGCCTGCGATTCGGAACATACCCATTATTGCTGTCACAGCCAGCACCTTTGAACATACCGAACAGGCACTGGAAATGCTGGGAGCAAATACCTTGCTGATCAAACCCTTCATGTTGGCTGATATTACAAATGCACTGTCCAAGATACCAAACATTGATCTTGTCTATGGGCAGTCCACTAAGAAACCTGCAACACCAGACAGTAATCCACTCACCGTCAAAGCATTACGAATGTTACCCGATGAATTGCAATTGAGGTTGCGCACAGCAACTGAGGAAGGCGATATAAACAGTATTCGTGCCTGTGTCGATGATGTAGAAAAAACCAATCACTGTCTGGCAGGCAGAATAGGACGACTTGTCGCTCAATATGATTATCATACACTACTTGAAATGCTGAAATAACCTGATATATGGACAGCACAGGAAGGGAAAATATGCAGACTAATATCAATCAGGCCAACATTATGGTCATTGATGACAGGCCGGCCAATCTCAATTATCTGGTCGATATTCTGGCGGCACAGGGTTACAAGGTAAGAGTATTTCCCGATGGAGAACTGGCACTCCAGTCGGCGGAAAGAAACCCGCCTGACCTTATTCTGCTGGATATCGATATGCCCAAGCTCAACGGCTTCGAGGTATGTGTCATGCTCAAGGCACATACGGTTCTAAAGAATATCCCGGTAATCTTTATCAGCGCACTGATTGATTCAAGCGACAAGATAAGGGCCTTTAATTGCGGTGGTGTCGATTTCATCAGCAAGCCTTTTGAACCTGAGGAAGTCAAACTACGAATCAAAACGCATCTGACACTAACACGTACTGATATACTCGAAACAGAAATCAGAAGACGGCTACGGATTGAAAAACAATATTATGCACAACTGGATAATTTTTCAGATGCCATAATTCATGTCGATCAGCAGGGTAATATTGTCTATTGCAATCCAGTCACAGAACAATACTTTGGCTATCCTGCCAGTGAGATGATCAATAAAAAAATTGAACTACTGGTTCCAAGCGCACTGCATCAGGCACATGTAAGGCATCGACACAACTATTTAACTCAACCGACCACACGGCGCATGTCAGAACACCGGACAATTCTTGCACGGAAAAAAGATGGACAAACCTTCCCCGTTAATATTAACCTGAGTAATTTATACTCGGATAAAGGTCTGCTGATTTCGGCTGAAATCAAGGATATCTCCGAACAGCAAAAACTCAAGTCCGACCTTGCACAACAACAGCAATTCATTGACGATGCATTGGGCAAAATAGGTGATGGGATAATGATCACCAACTCTGACGGCAATATATTAATGACCAACCCGGCAATCCAGACAATGCTGGGTTATCGTTCTGATGAGCTTGAGGGAAAACAAACCAGCTTCATATTCAATAATGAAACTGAATATTTCAACATCCAAAACCAACTCAACGACACACACGCCACCCAACAACACATCAGCCTGATTTGTCATTTGATACGCATTGACAGAACCACGTTACCTGCGGAAATTATAGTTGTTCCTGTGGTGGATAATCAGGGCCAAAATAATGGTCATTTCCATATTGTGCGCGACATTAGTGAACGGGTTCGAATGGAGCAGGAAAACAAAAATCTGGTTCAACAACTTATACAGGCACAAAAAATGGAAGCTCTGGGACAATTAACCGGCGGTATTGCCCATGACTTCAACAACATCCTTGCCAGTATGATGGGTTTTACAGAGTTATTGATCGACATCGCCAAAGATGAGCTTGAACCCGACCAACATAATGTCGGTAGCAGATTTTCTGACTATCTACACGAAATACAGAAATCGGGAGAACGTGCCCAAACATTGATTGCACAAATGCTGACCTTCAGCAGACAGGGCAATAACAATTCATTACAAGCTTTTGATGTCCGCATTTTGCTGAACGAGGCCATTAAAATGTTACGGCCTGTCTTACCTTCCAGTATAAAAATACAGGCGCATGCTGCTGACAATATTTCGCAAGTTATGGCCGACCCGGTACAGTTACATCAGCTGTTGATGAACATTTGTATAAATGCACGTGATGCCATGGCCGGCAAGGGCAGTATCACCATCGATCTCAGGAATACAACAATAGTAAATTCAACTTGCACCTCATGCCACCAGAAAATATCCGGACACTACCTCGATTTGAATATCAGGGATACAGGTCCGGGAATTGATAACAAGCTGATTACGCGACTGTTTGAACCCTTCTTCACGACTAAGCAGGTGGGCAAGGGCACAGGGATGGGACTGGCCATGGTGCATGGCATCACCCATAGACACAACGGCCATATACTTGTCGAGAGTGAAGCAACACAAGGCTCGGTATTTCACATACTCCTGCCCTATATCCCCGATCAGGAGACACCACCGAAAAACCAGAGTGAGCTTGAAGAAACTCAGTCAGTGCTTGCACCGGAGTAATGCCGACTACAGTCTCCGATTAAGCTTAGGCAGTACAGATACTAAAACCGGATTTCTCACTGGCATTCAGCATTAAGCTCTCTGCCTGCTTAATAAATTCATCCGCCTCAATCACATTATCCGGGCCCGTGGTGGCTACCCCTGTGCTAAATGACAGATCGTGCTGGTTATCCTGCTTAAACATTTCTATCAGGCGCTGGCAAATAGCCTCAGCCTCTGTTGCCAGGGTTCTCGGCATAATAATACAAAACTCATCATCAGCTGCTCGGCAAGGCACATCGGCCTCGCGAATTTGTGCCTTGATATCATGCCCAATCTGGTTTAACACCACATTACCTATGGCCTGGCCTTTATTTGTGACAAGTTGTCGGTAACCATTGATCGTAAAACATACAAAGCTGATACTTTCCTTATAGCGTCCCGCATTGGCCAGTTCACGTCGCAGATTCTCAACCATGCCATCACGGTTGAATAATTCCGTCAACTCATCCTTGCGGGACAATTCATTTAACTGGCGTGTTCTTTCGGCAACCACTTCTTCCAGGCCTTCGGCATAATCTTCCAGTTCATCCTGAGCAATCTTCACTTTGGCCAGCAGGTTGCTAATAAAATTATCCATAACAATTTGTACGTCGAATTGCAGCACTTTGTGTAATGCACTCCTGAGAGGGACATCAGGTTTCTCATCTCGGTCATCGATAGTATCGCGCAGCAGGTTCTCCAGTTGATAAACTGCTGACAAATAAAACTTGGCGGCAACACCCAGGTTTTCATGGGCTCGGCCTATCTCCAGGCGTCGTGCAACATAGTCCTGGCCATACTCGCCGGAAAACAGCTCCTGGATATACGTTTTCATGGTGGATTTAAGAAGTGGCAGGCGTTCACCAACACTGATCACAGCTTTGACTTCAGCAATCTGCATCTGATGTTCATAGAATTTATCGACAACCTCATCCAGCCTTGTCTCAATAACCGGCCGGTGCGCCTTGAGTAATTGTGCGTCCTCGTTACTAAAATCGATTAATGCCTTGTGACTATCGATATCCTGTTGGGACATGACCTGATCAACTGTGCTACTTGTATTATCTGCCTTCATGGTGAAACCTTCGCCCCTGAATTCGTCTACATTTATACTTACGTCATCGTTGAAAGTGCGGTTTCCCCGCTTATGATTTATGGCGTCAAGCCAGCAGTTTACGACTTAATTGCACCATTTCCCAGTATATCAGGAACATACAGATGCCCATTAATAATAGACCATACATGCGCGCCTGCTTACCCTGTATTTTATGCAAGGTAATGGGGAATTTCATCCTCGCGGGCGGAATGCGGGCTGAGGCCACGATTCGATAACCCAACCAGAAAAGCAATCCAATGGGCACACTTCGCGCCGTCGCATAAGCCACACTCGCAAAGTACATTTTTTTTCGGTTCAGGCCGGCCATGGCCAAAGGGTCCGATGCCAGCGCATCAAAGCTCAGCAGAAAATCAATCAACGGCTCGAGCCAAACCAGGAACAGAATATAGACAGCGATAATAATTAACAGATTTTGTCGGGTGCGTTTATCTGCCGGGATAAGCTCCGGTTTATCCTGCCTCATCTGCTAACACTGCTCCCAGGGCAGGCCCTCAAAGCGCCAACCGGCCAGTGTACTGCGGTGATGTTGATCATCCAGCTCCCCTTCAAAACCATCTGCAATATTGTAGACCTGATGGAAACCTTCCTTGAGAAGCAGTTCTCCTGCCTCCAATGAGCGTTTGCCACTTCGACAGATCAGCAGCACCGGGACATTATGACCAGACTTATGGTCCAGCCCTCCCAGCACCAGCTTGCGGACCTCGGCGGCAAAATGGGGGTTGATATTCCAGTCCGGCTCATCAATCCATGGGATGTGAATCGCTCCGACGGGATGACCGATAAACAGAAACTCCATTTGTGAGCGCACGTCGATCAGCAGGGCGGTGGGTTCTTCCTGCTTTAGCTGCCAGGCCTGCCTGGGGGAGAGAGTTTTAACACTGGCTTTGGACATACCTGCTATCCTACTCGCCATACAAAAAAAGTATAGTCCTGCGACCTGATCTCACTGGAACTTTGATTTACACTTGCCGCCATGCATCACGATAGCACACAAATTGTTCAGCCCCGGGGGCCTGTCGGCCTGAAACCTCCCAAAACCCTGATGCGCCAGATCGGCCGCGCCATCGGCGATTATGGCATGATTCAGGACGGTGACAGACTCTTGCTGGGCCTGTCCGGCGGCAAAGATTCCCTGTCCCTACTACACATCCTGCACCACTTGCAAAGTTACGCCCCCATCAAATTCGAACTGGGCGCCATGACCGTCGACCCGCAGGTGGAGGGTTTCGACCCGTCCCACCTGCAGGCCTATCTGGCTGAACTGGCCATTCCTTATTATTATGAAAGCCAGCCCATCGCCAAACAGGCTGAGGCGCAAATGAAAAATGATTCCTTCTGCTCCTTCTGCTCACGCATGAAACGCGGCATTATGTACCGCACCTGCCGCCGACAGGGTTATAACGTACTGGTACTGGCCCAGCATCTGGATGATCTGGCCGAGAGCTTCCTGATGTCGGCCTTTCGCGGTGGCCAGTTACGCACCATGAAGGCCAGCTACACCAATAGTGAAGGTGATGTCCGGATTATCCGCCCCATGGTCTATGTGCGGGAACGACAAACAAGGGATTTTGCCCACCAGGCCGGTTTACCCGTTGTCCCGGACTCCTGCCCGGCCTGTTTTGCCATGCCCACGGAGCGAGAGCATATGAAACAGCTACTGGCGAACGAAGAGCAGCATAACAAGGGGTTGTTTAAAAGCCTGCTCACCGCCATGCGACCACTGATGGCCCGCCCACACGCCGATTAGCGATCTGTGAATAATAGCGAGGGCCAGCAGACATATCACCTGGCCTGGTTAAGTCATTGTTCCAGCTAATAAATTCAGTTTTAGCATTCCCTCAGCCAGGAGTGTCTGTGTCGAAATTGTTTACAAATTAACCAAATTTTGGTCCCGGTTTTTGTGTAAGTTCCTGTTTTCAAGTTGTATTTTCCTTTTGGCATAGTCCCTGCAGAAAATATGGTCAGGAAACACACAAAGACGTTGTATTTGGAGCATGACTATGTGGAACAAAATAAAATTTATCCTGGCAGTGCTGACCCTGAGCCTGGTGGACAAATCTATCCAGGCGGCTGAACCCGTAAGCCCGTCGGCACACATGCCAGTGGCAGCTGCCTGCCTGTTTTCAAACCAGATCTCACCCCAGGTTTGATCAGGCCCAAACAGGCTAATGACTTAATTGCGGAGACAGTACATAGCTGGGAAACAAACGCTGTGGTACTTTTTCGAAACCAAAAAAAACCCCTCTTGCGAGGGGCTTTTTATTTTTCTGTAACAGCCGAGACCGGCTGACTTACCTAACTCTTTTTGCGAGAAGCAAATCCCAGTAACAGCAGGGACAAACCCAGCAGTGCCAGTTGGGCAGGCTCTGGAATCTTGACCTCAAAGTCAAAGCTGGTGATCTGACCTGCACCAGTATGATTGACATTCGCTACCAGAGTGAGCGAGTAGCTATCATCAATGATGTTACCGGATTTGGAGCCAGCAAAGGCACCTGTCCCGAATGACTCTGAGTAGAGCCCATCAGTCATGGCAAACTCACCATTCATCAGGTCCGCAAAGGCGGCAAAATCAACGGTACCCTGGCTTGTGCCACCCACGTTGATATTGTAGTTGCTCATACTGAAGTCAATATCCGTCAACATAATGGTCAGACTACCCACACCGCCTGAGACATTGACTGAATTCAGGTGCATCACCTCCAGATAGTCGTTACCGACGAATGGATTAGTGAAAGCAGTATTAGCTGACACAGCCCAGCTACCAAACACCCCGGTAAGACTCAGCATGCCGTCACCGTCTGTGTCTGTTGCAGTAAACGTATCCACACCATCACTCACGGTCATCATCAGCGTAGCGTTCGCCGAAGATACTGCCATCAATGACAGTAAGCCTGCGATCAATATCTGATTTAATTTATTCATAATAATTCATCCTTCGTTTTGTAATTACTCAAGTACCCGAATTCCCTAACCCCAATCAATTTTAAAGCCGAGGTTTTCTTGCATTAAGACATTGCAAGTGGTGTGCCACCCTTATAACTTATTGTTTTATAGAAATTTAATTAAATCATAATATTGATCTTGGGGTATGGCCTGTAAACATACTCGACAGATCCCCGCTAAAACCAGCAAAAATGAAACAAAGCCCCACAGACACAACACTGTCGATATTCATAACACAGTCACTGGTAAACATGAGTTATCCCAACCAGGCCAGTCCAGGCAAACAAGGATCACCTGAATAAATATTTTAAGCTGTTGATATTATTAAAAATAGTGGGATAAAAAACGGCTGAACTCTCACTGCATGCCTTTCTGAATTTGAACCAGGCTGTGTTCGAAATGCCACTATATCCGTAAATTAATTAATAATTACTGAAAATATTTTTGTGATCCAGTTCACAATTTCTGTCAACTTTCTCGACATGAACTGGGGCAGCCCTGCTAAAATCAATCGCTCAAAAAAAAGCCCCTCGTGGAGAGGGGCTTGAAAACACAGCTAGACAACAATTGCCTGAAATTAGGCACTAGCTTTTGACGACGCTTCGAATGTACTCCCCTTATTCGTCGGGAAATCCAATATCCACAACAAGAGAAGACACAATCACAATGTAGCAATACTTATGCCAATAACATATGTTATTGTATTGATTGATTTTTATTCCATCCACTCCAGTATAAGCTGGGATCTTATGTAAATATAATCGACAGGCTTGAGCTGACAGGCCCACTGAAAGCTAATATGATTCATCTGCCTGTTATGCCCTTGGAAATCCAATTTATGGCATAGTTTTACCCACTTATGTAAATTATACTGCGAATTAATTACTTAAATTCCCCACCAGAGATTCTAAATTACCAACAAATTCCATTACAGCCTGATAATATATTTGTTTTTTCAAAAGTGGCGTAAGTTACATATATATAGGTGATATTTAGTAATAAAGTGGGATTTAATACCATATTTAATCCAGTCTGCCTGCAGGTGCCTCATAGTCATTACCCTGCCCCCACCCGAACAAACCACTCACGCCCTGAAATCTTCTTAGTAATCAAATATATTGTGGATTTTACAAACTGCCACACTTTTTTCCTGAATTTACTCACCATTTGGCCGATCTAGTAGGTATCGTTAAGCATCCTCAACAGGAGGGATATGATGGCAAACGAACCTCATATTTATCAGAAAGATGGTCTTGGTTGGTACGTTGAAACCATGGATAACCTGGAAGGGCCTCTGGATTCACGGCAGGATGCTCGGGCTTATCTGCAGTTGATGAAGCTGGTCAGTGCTGCCAGGACTGAATTTGTCTGTCTCGACCGCGAGTGCCTTTAAAATATCTATATTTGTAAGGTTATTCGACACCCCCCTTGTACAGGGATGTACACTCATCAAACCTTTGTTTATCCATCACTTTTCTCGATATCCCCAGGCGGGGCATGTCAGCCAGTTTTACAGTTTTGCCGGCGCAGAATGCCAAGTTATTGATTATAAAGGGTGCATATTTCGGCATGGTTCCTGCAGCATGACATACTACGATGACTTTCGATGCAGTCTCAGGAGGTATGCTGATGCTATTTACCAATGTCATAAAAACCCTGATGTTAATTGGCCTGTTTATTGCCGTACCGGTCATGGTGATCAATTTTTCCTGGCGACGAATTTCAAAGCTGATTCAACTGCTTAAGGCCCGCCCTCACATCTAATACGGGGCCTTTGCATTTTCCGGCCGGGTCTGAAAGAGCCTGAATGACCACATATATTGTTCGGGTGCATCACGAATCATTTGTTCCAGGACCAGATTCATGGTCCTGGCATCTGCAATATCATCACCCGTGGGAAAATGCTCCAGGGCTGGATAACACTTCACCTCATATCGATCCTTGTTACGATTAAAGTGAGTAATGCACGGCACAATCACCGCATGGGTCATATTTGCCAAACGCCCCAGGGTAGTCAACGCCGCTGTCTGGGTACCGAAAAACGGTAAAAAGGTCGTTTGCTGTTTCTGCCTGGGGTCTTCATCGGGTAAATAATAAAACAGGTTTTTCTTGCGAATGGCCCGCACCACGTGGCGGAGGCCTGCACCGCGCTCAATCAGCCGACTGTTAAAGCGGGTCCGACCTCGGCTGACCAGCCACTCAAACAGGGGGTTTCGGGCCGGTTTAATCAGACCCACGGTGGGATAACGCCGGGTTATGGCGAGGGCACCGAACTCCAGGCCCGGGGTATGGCAACTGAGCAGGATGATGCGCCTGTCTGATAAATAGGGTGTTTCAATATGCTCGATCCCTTGCAGGACAATACGCCGGTTGAGTCGCCGGGCACCGGCAAACCAGAGCAGGCCATAATCCAGCAGGGCCATGGCGCCATATTCAAAAAAACGCCGAGCCATGATATGCCGTGCCTTGTCCGACTTGTCCGGAAAACACATGGCCAGATTGGTATCGACGATATGCCGACGCTTGCGATGGTGTGACAACACCCACCGCGCCAGCCACTTGGCAATCCGCTGGCGCACCACGCCGGGGGTAAAGGTCAGGATCCACAGCAGGCCCACTGTTATCCAGACAGGCCAGAAACCTGGCCCCAGAAAGCGCCATTCAAATTTGGGTTTATAAGTTTCTTCCATCCCGGCTTAATAATTTAGCAATAGATTAATACATCTGTTCTATCGGCATCCGGTATTAGTGTGTTCCTGCAGCATTTTGTTCACCATTGCCTGCCTAAAAGTATCGGCCGTTTGTGGTGAAACAATAATATTTCGAGACAGACTGTGAAAAACAGGGGAATTGAACAGGCCGATTAACCGACCACATCAAGGTGACGGGCACGAAAGGCAACACCCCGGTCGGAGGCGATTTTCTCGCAGGCCGCAATATCGACACCGGCCAGACCATCGATGGCCGTGGCGGTTACCGACGGGATAAATGCCGGTGCCTGGGCCATAAAATCAAGCATGGCCTGCCAGGCCCCGTGTAATTGCGGTGCACAGTGTTGCCTATAGAGCAGCTCATTTTGTGCATTCATGGAAATCGACATGGCATCCACCAGCCCCTGCATTTCAGGCAGGACATTACGCTTGTGTACCAGATTGGCCAGCCCGTCAGTATTAAGCCGCACCCGACCACCCCGTTGCTTGATGAAACGTGCGACCTGTAATAACACCTTGAGGCGCAGGGTCGGCTCACCAAATCCACAGAAGACGATCTCGGTATAACTTGCCGGATCACCGATGGCATCAATAATGTCCTGCAGCTCAGGTCGCCGTGACAGGGTCAGGTCGTAAGCGTGCACCTGCTGGGAACCCTGCGTCTTGGGGCAAAAGCCACACACCAGGGTACAACGGTCCGTGATATTCAGATAGAGGTTATCGCCAATGGTATAGCTCAGGGTGTCTGCGTGCATGATGGGCTATGTTTCTGTCAGGTAACGAATACGACCGGTGCTTGACTGGAGCTCTCGATTCAGTGAAGTTCCGCGAGCAGCCGATCCATCATCCCCTCTGCCTGTGATCCATAGCCACCCCCAAACATCACAAAGTGATTGAGGATGTGATACAGGTTATAGAAGGTCTTGCGTTGATTATACCCCTTATCCAGTGGCCAGGCCTCTTGATAGGCCGCATAAAAGTCCCT
>Ga0224506_10003365_pt1 | contig 10581 bp, 7 predicted proteins | sample SF_Jan12_sed_USG_2_FD_169108 | JGI IMG/M metagenome (GOLD analysis project Ga0224506, IMG submission 169108) | Sediment microbial communities from San Francisco Bay, California, United States - SF_Jan12_sed_USGS_8_1 | ecosystem: Environmental > Aquatic > Marine > Sediment | place: USA...
ATTTGGATTTGCCAGGAATATGATGCGTGTTCGATCTGTTACTGCTGCGGCCATCGCTTCAAGATCGTGGCCCCAGTCTTTTGCTTTGGTCACAACTGCCGTTGCGCCAACGGCCTGTGTGACAATAGGATAAACCGCAAAAGCATGTTCTGAGAAAATTATTTCACATCCTGGGCCGGCATAGGCCTGCGCAACCATGGCAAGAATATCATTGGAACCATTACCCAGAGTAATTTGTTCACCGGGAATAGAAAACTTGTTCGTTAAGGCTTGCTTCAATTTAAACCCATTACCATCTGGATAAAGCGCAAGCCCATCCAGATTCTGACGAATTATACTTAAGGCCTTTGGACTGGGGCCAAGTGGATTTTCATTAGAAGCCAGCTTAATAACCTGCTCAAGACCCAGCTCGCGCTGCAGTTCATCGATAGGTTTACCTGGCTGATAGGGATGGAGTTGTTGCACTCCAGGCATGGCAAGTTTTATAAAATCACAGCTACTCATATAACTTCTAGCATTATCGACCGTATATATCTTCAAAGCGAACTATATCATCTTCACCTAGATAGCTGCCTGACTGAACTTCAATCATTTCTAATGGTATAGCTCCATTGTTTTCGAGGCGATGTTTTACACCAATAGGGATGTAGGTTGATTCATTTTCAGAGACCAGAAATGTTTCATCGTCTCGAGTTACTTTTGCTGTACCTTTAACAACAATCCAGTGTTCCGCACGATGATGGTGCATCTGTAATGAAAGTGATGCGCCTTTATTGACGGTAATCCGTTTCACCTGATAGCGTTCACCCATATCAATACTTTCATAAGAACCCCATGGACGATAGACCTTACGGTGGTTCATGTGCTCAGTACGTTTTTGCTGCTTGATCCATTCAACGGCATTTTTAACATTCTGAACATGTTCTTTATCAGCAATCAGTGTCGCATCCGCAGTACGAACCACAACTGTATTTTTAAGACCAATACCAACAAGCAAATGGTCTTCAGTAAACAACAAAGAGTCTTCAGTATTCTCAAGGAACACTTCACCCTTAATCACATTACCCTGTTCGTTCTTTTCCCCAACTTCCCACAAAGATGACCAGGCACCCACATCAGACCAACCTGCATCCAATGGTACCATTGCCGACTTAAACTCACCCTGATCGCCTGTTATTTTTTCCATGACAGCATAGTCAATAGAATCAGATGGACATTGAGAAAAAATATCTGTGGCGACCCGAAAGAAATCCTGATCCTGCTGTCCTTCATCGCAGGCTTTTTTACAGGATTCATAAATTTCTGGTTGGAAGCGCTGAATGGCAGCTAACCAGGTAGAGGATTTTGTGACAAAGATACCGCTATTCCATAAGTATTCACCAGAGTTCAGATACTTAGTAGCAGTTTCAATATCGGGCTTTTCAACAAATTTATCGATACTATAAGCATCACTCGAGTTATTTATCAGCTCACCTTTACGTATATAGCCATATCCTGTTTCGGCTTTGACCGGTTGAATACCAAAAGTCACTATATAATTTTCCAGGGCAAGTCCGGCTGCTGTAATAACCGCTTGTTGAAATGAATTTATATCCTGAAAAACATGATCTGCAGGCATAACCAGCAAGATTGATTCTGGTTCAGTTTTTAACGCGGCTAGTGTTAATGCAGGCGCTGTATTACGACCTGTAGGTTCTAACAAAATATTTTTTGCAGGTTTATCCAGTGCTCTGAGTTGCTCTGCAACCATAAAACGATGTTCTTCGTTGCATACAACGACTGGCTCAGCAATATCGGCAAGCCCATTCAAACGTGCTACCGTTTCCTGCAACATGGAATTCTCAGTAATCAAAGGCAACAACTGTTTAGGATACAACTCTCGAGATAATGGCCAAAGCCGTGTTCCAGAACCACCAGAAAGTATGATTGGCTGTATTGACACAAAACTGTCCTTTATTTTTTATAAATTTTAGAAGTTTAATTATAGAACAGCCTGAGGATAAGACCCCAGGATCTTCACCTTACTCGCACTTTCAGAAAGTTCTTCCAATGCTTTTGATAATTTAGGCTCTGAACGATGGCCTTCCACGTCAACAAAAAAGACATAGTTCCACATTCCCTGACCGGATGGGCGAGATTCTATTCGCGTCATGGATACATTATTTCGTGCCAGTGGTTCTAAAATTCGGTACAGCGCACCGGGTTTATTATCCGTCAACAACAGCAATGACGTTTTATCTTTACCACTAGGCGGTGTCACTCGATGTCCGACAACCAGAAAACGAGTTGTATTATTTACCTCATCTTCGATATTTTTCGCCAGAATTTTTAGACCATAAAGTTCCGCAGCAGTTTCACCCGCAATCGCGACCGCACCCTTTTCTTTTGCCGCGAGCTTTGCAGCTTCTGCGTTACTATTAACTTCCTGACGTTCAATCCCCTGTAAATTATTATCCAACCAGCGACGGCATTGGCCCAATGACTGCCGATGGGAATATATTTTTTTAACTTTTGATAAATCTTCATCTGTTCCCATCAGACAATGATGAATGCGTAACTCGACCTCGCCACAGACCTGTAATTCTGAAGTGATGAATTGATCCAGCGTATGACTGATAATGCCTTCAGTAGAATTTTCAATGGGCACAACACCGTATGAGGCCGAGCCAGTTTCGACTTCGTTAAAGACATCGGCAATAGTGGCCATGGGTAATGTAGAAACAGAATGGCCAAAGTGTTTCAGTGCAGCAGTTTGGGTGAAGGTACCATCTGGGCCCAGAAATGCGATAGTGAGTTTTTGTTCCAGCGCCAGACAGGCCGACATAATTTCGCGGAACAGACGAGCGATCTCGTCATCACTCAAAGGACCGATATTACGTTCTTTTATTTTACGTAAAACTTCCGCCTCACGCTCGGCGCGGTAGAACTCTGAATCATCACCTGTCTCGCGTTTGGTTTTTGCAACCGTTTCAGCTACAGTCGCGCGTTCAGATATTAGCCGTTGGATTTCTTCATCAAGGCCATCAATGCGATCACGCAGTTTTTTAAGTTCTTCGCTCATCGCCCCATTCTATCGTAAAAATATTACTGTTCCAGAGCACGAACAGACAAAACACCTTCAATTGAGCCAATTTCATCAAGAAGTGCCGTATCTGCAGGTTTATCAATATCAATAATTGAATACGCCAGCTCACCACGTGATTTATTGAGCATGTCAATAATATTAAGCCCCTTATTGGCAAGGGCCGAAGATATCTGACCCAGCATATTTGGCACATTGCTATTGACGACCGTGATTCGATAACCATCGGTGCGATCCATTTTTGCTTCCGGGAAATTCACCGAGTTTTTAACATTACCATTTTCCAGATAGTCGCGGACTTGATCGGCAACCATAATGGCACAGTTATCTTCGGCTTCACGCGTTGATGCGCCAAGATGAGGTAAGGTAATAACGCGCTCATGGTCTTTTAATAAATTACTTGGGAAGTCGCAGATATACGAATAGACCTTGCCTGATTTGATTGCATCAGACACTGCCTGATCGTCAATAATGCCATTACGAGAAAAGTTAAGAATAACAACATCATCTTTCATTAATTTTAACCGTTCTGCATTGAGCATGTTTTTCGTCGCGTCAACCAATGGCACATGGAAGGTTACATAATCAACCTTGCTAAATAGAGCATCAACAGTTGGTGCTTTTTCAACGGAAGATGACAGTTGCCAAGCTCCTTCAACGGTGATACCGGGATCATAACCGACAACATTCATGCCAAGATCAAGGGCTGCATTAGCCACATAGCGACCAATCGCGCCTAGCCCGATCACGCCGAGTGTGCGCCCGGGTAATTCAAAACCACCGAAATTTTTCTTTCCCGCTTCAACCTGCTTGGTGATTTCTTCGTCTGTGCCTTCTAACTGACGGGCAAACTCCCAGGCCTGACAAAGATTGCGCGAGCCCATTAACATACCTGCCAACACCAGCTCTTTTACGGCATTCGCATTCGCACCTGGTGCATTAAACACCGCCACACCCCTGGCTGACATTTTATCGACCGGGATATTATTCACCCCTGCACCAGCCCGACCAACAGCTTTCAGGGTTTTGGGAATATCCATATCGTGCATCTTGAATGAACGTAACAGGATTGCATCTGGATGTTGAATTTCCGAGGCGATTTCATATTTATCGCGAGGCAGTCTTTCCAGACCAGTTACAGAGATATTATTTAATGTCAGAACTTTATTCATAATCAGCACTTCTTTTATTCTTTTTTGTTATCAAGCATTACGCTTTTCAAAGTCGGCCATAAATGAAACCAGCGCATCAATACCTTCTTCAGGCATGGCGTTATATATACTGGCGCGCATACCACCTACAGAGCGATGCCCTTTTAAGGTACACAGCCCAATTTTTTCTGCTTCAGTAAGAAAAGTTTTATCCAATTCAGGATCTGCCAGTGTAAAGGGCACATTCATTACTGAACGACACTCAGGCACGACTGGATTAGTATAAAAGTCTGAACCATCGATGGCATCATAAAGTTTTTTAGCTTTACGATTATTAATTTCTGCCATCGCTGTTAAGCCACCGTTCTTTTTCAGCCAGTCAAATACAAGCCCTGCCAGATACCAGCTGTAAGTCGGCGGAGTATTGTACATAGAGTCATTTTTTGCATGAATCTCGTAATCAAACATGCTCGGCGTACCGTCAATCACTTTTCCAATTAAATCTTTCCGCACAATCACAACGGTTAGACCAGCCGGTCCAATATTTTTCTGTGCTCCCGCATAAATAAGACCAAATTTTGAAACATCAATTGGACTGGACAGAATACTGGATGACATATCGATAACCAGCGGGATATCTCCGGTATCTGGAATAAAAGGAAATGCAACACCACCGATGGTTTCATTAGGCGTGTAATGTAAATAAGCCGCGTCTTTATTTAGCTGCCATGTATCAAATGCAGGCACACCAGTAAAATTGTTTGCTTCATCACTGGCAGCAACATTGACATCACAATAACGTTTTGCCTCAGCGATTGCCTTTTTTGACCATGCACCGGTATTGACATAATCTGCAGTTTTTTTACCACGTAATAAATTTGCTGGCACCATAGCAAACTGACTACTAGCACCGCCCTGTAAAAACAGCACCTCATAATCATCGGGAATAGCCATAAGCTCACGTAGATCTGCCATCGCCTTTTCTGCGATTGACATGAATGCCTTGCCACGGTGACTCATTTCCATCACTGACATACCTGCGCCCTGCCAGTCCAGCATTTCTTCTTTTGCCTGTTCAAGCACAGCCTGAGGCAAAACAGCAGGGCCTGCACTAAAATTATAAACACGTGCCATGATAATCATACTCCTGAAAAAACCGATCTATTCAAGATCGGATAAACACACCACTAAAAATTGATTTGGACGGTTTGACCTACTCTTCTTCGTCCTGGATACTTTCGATGCGCTCGACACCTGAAAGTTTTTCTTCTTCCCCAAGTGAAATCAGCTTAACACCCTGAGTATTTCTTCCCATTACCGATATTTCGTCAACACGGGTACGGACTAGCGTACCACTTGTTGTAATCAGCATAATTTCATCATCCTGCAGTACTTGTTTCGCACCAGTGACATCACCATTTCGTTCTGTAGTCTGAATCGAAATCACACCCATACCACCGCGACCATGAACTGGATAGTCATCGATCGGTGTTAACTTACCAAAACCATTCTCAGTTACAGTCAGCACACTGCCCTCTTCAGCGATAATCAGCGAAATGACCTTTTGTTCATCTTTAAGCTTGATCCCGCGAACACCAACAGATGCACGACCCATAGGTCGAACATCATTTTCACTAAAGCGAATTGACTTACCACCACTGCTAAACAGCAGCACATCTTTATCACCTTCGGTTAACTCCACTCCGATCAACTGATCACCCTCGCGTAATTCAACCGCAATAATTCCGGAGGAGCGTGGACGAGAGAAATCTTTTAGATGCGTTTTCTTAACCGTACCATCGGCTGTGGCGAAGAATATAAATTTACCTTCTTCATATTCGCGAATTGGAAGAATTGCATTAATACGTTCGCCTTCTTCAAGTGGCAACAGATTCACAATCGGTTTACCACGGGCGGTTCGACCTGCCTGAGGAAGTTCATAAACTTTCAGCCAGTAGACCTTGCCTCGGCTGGAGAAACATAAAATAGTGTCATGTGTATTTGCAATAAAGAGTTTATCAATAAAGTCTTCATCTTTAACCGATGTCGCGGCCTTGCCTCGACCACCACGTCGTTGTGCAGAATAAGTGGTGATGGGTTGCGCCTTGGCATAACCTTCATGAGATAGTGTTACGACCACATCTTCTTCGGTAATCAGATCTTCAATCGTCAGATCTTCCTGGCTAGAACGAATTTCTGTACGACGTTCATCGCCATATTCTTCTTTGATCTCATTTAGCTCATCTTTGATCACCTGCATCAAACGATCAAAACTGCCAAGGATTTCAAGCAAGTCGGCAATCGTAATTAAAAGTTCTTCATACTCTTTTAAAATCTTATCTTGCTCAAGCCCGGTTAAGCGATTTAAACGCATATCCAGAATAGCCTGTGCCTGAACCGCTGACAGATGATACTTACCACCAACCAGGCCACATTCTGCTGGTAAACCATCTGGTTTAGAAGATTCTGCTCCAGTACGTTCGAGCATTTTTATAACCACACCAGGTTCCCAGGCTGTTGCCATCAATTTTGATTTGGCTTCCGCTGGGTTAGGTGCCGCTTTAATCAGGGCAATGATTGGATCAATATTGGCCAGCGCAACAGCCAGACCTTCACGAATATGTGCTCGCTCGCGTGCTTTACGCAGATCAAAAACAGTTCGACGAGTAACAACCTCGCGACGATGGCGTATAAAGGCCTCAAGGATCTGTTTGAGATTAAGTAACCGTGGCTGTCCATCAACCAGCGCAACCATATTAATACCAAAGACACTTTGCATCTGAGTATGTTGATACAGGTTATTCAGCATCACCTCGGCAACCTCGCCACGGCGCAACTCAATGACAACTCGCATACCATCTTTATCGGACTCGTCGCGAAGCTCGGTAATGCCTTCGATTTTTTTGTCTTTAACCAGCTCCGCAATTCGCTCAAGTAAACGTGCCTTGTTCACCTGATAAGGAAGCTCGTTAACGATAATGGTCTGCTTGCCGGTTTTTTCGTTCTCTTCGATAGCAGTTCTGGCACGCACATAAATACGGCCACGCCCAGAGGCATAGGCCTCGGCGATACCACGGGCGCCATTAATAATGCCTGCCGTTGGAAAATCAGGACCAGGCAAGTGTTGCTGCATTAAATCAACAATCGGAATTTCGGGGTTCTCAATCACCGCGAGAGTCGCATTGATAACTTCATTGAGATTGTGCGGTGGGATATTGGTGGCCATGCCCACGGCAATACCGGCTGAGCCATTCACCAATAGATTTGGGATCCGGGCCGGCAGAACAACTGGCTCATGCTCCGACTCATCATAGTTCGACGCAAAATCGACCGTCTCACGATCAATATCGGCAAGGATCTCATGCGCAATCTTTGACATACGCACTTCGGTATAACGCATCGCCGCAGGCGCATCACCATCGACCGAACCAAAGTTACCCTGGCCATCGACCAGCATATAGCGAAGAGAAAAGGGTTGGGCCATACGCACGATCGTGTCGTAAACAGCAGTATCACCGTGAGGATGATATTTACCAATGACGTCACCGACGACACGGGCTGACTTTTTGTAAGGCTTATTCCAGTCATTACCCAGCTCGCGCATGGCAAAAAGCACACGACGATGAACGGGTTTAAGACCATCGCGAACATCAGGCAAAGCACGACCGACGATAACGCTCATGGCGTAATCGAGATACGACTGCTTCATCTCCTCTTCGATATTGACGGGGAGTATTTCTTTGGCGAATTCAGTCACTAAATTTTATTAATTCCAAATAATATTAAAATAACAGAAGAGAAAGCTTATACATGGGCTTATTATATCATGCGGTGTAGTACACTGCATCACAGAGAACATGGTTTAGAAGCAAGTTAAGAGGATGTCATGCCGATCTGTACTCTGTATGGCTTAAATATTAATAAAACCAATATGACAGTAATTTAAATGCAGGGAAATGCACCGATATCATATATTCAAGCATTGCGTTTCATTTGTGCATCTACATAGGCTGCAAAGTGCCAAATAACCACCAAAATTATACTTACTAATATCCCGGCTATAAAAGTGAGCATCACGATGAGTTTTTTCTTTGGTTTAAATGGGGATTTTGGTGGTGAAGCCATTTGCTCGATTGTAAATACATGAAATTTATCTTTATCAATATTAGTCTTTTCTAAAACCAGTAATTCAGACTGGAGTTCACGCAAGCCTGATACATGAGAATCATTTGATTTTCTATTTATTAATACTTCTAGCGCAGTTTGTAACGCCCTTGTGCCTTCTAGATAAGATGGATCTTGCATCGGTGTTGTTACGGTTTGCTTATCGGGTTTACTCGGTTGAATCTTGCCAAGATAACCCCCGCTAGGCAAACCACTTTTAACTAACTTATTTTCGTGGATATTCAACTTCCGGGCGATAGATAATTGTTCTTCTATAAGTTTAATTTTATCTTTTTTTGCATACTCAGCATATCTTTTAAGACTCTCTATTTCGATATTCATTTTATTTCGACGAGTTTCTACAAGACTGACGATGTCCTTAATCAAATAACTTTTCGTCTGATCGCGAATAAAACTCAAATAATCATTCAATACTTTCGACGCTATTTGAGCATCAGTTGATTCAAAATAGACCACCCTCTTGTTACTATTTTTATCTGGCTCGTCTATTCCCAACGCAGGTTCAAAACCTTCTTCAAATAAGTCTCTGTCAGAAACTTCATTTTTCTGGTTATTTTTGTAAAGTCTTTTCAAGTTATTTTGATTAAAGAACTTCCATTTATTTTCCATAGAAGAAAAATTTTTTATTACAACACTCATTACTTTTGTCTGAGTGATCAGATCATCTTTATGTTCTGTTGTGTAAACGTTCAAAACACCAATATCAGCATCACTTGGAGGTAAAATAACAGCTTCTGCTTTATAAACATGAGTCAAAGATAAGGCATAGATAAACGACGCGATCGTAATAATTGATGTAAGGGCAACTATCCAGTATCTTTTTGACCAGAGAATGATAGCCAGATCGAATAGACTCATTTCATGCATTTGCTCGGAGTCGTACAATTTTTCTGGAACCATTTTTTGAAGATTTTCAGACATATTTGAAGAGTCTAAATTATTTTCCCGCATTACATCCCCTTAAAAAATCAATCAAGACAAGAATTATCAACTCTCGCTTCATTAATAACAATTGTTCGTTATTATAGCTTGTCTTCCATCAGTTTCCGCATTTTAAACTGGTCTGGTTTATTTATAGTACCTTTCTCAGTAACAATGGCTTCAATTATCTCTACTGGTGTCACATCAAAAACCGGATTCCATGCGGTTGCACCTTCCGCTGCAATCTGATTTCCATTTAAATCTAGCAACTCAGATGACTCTCGTGTTTCTATCGGAATTTCATCGCCACTAGCCACACTCATATCAATCGTCGATGTAGGCGCGACGACCATGAATTTAACGCCATGGTGTTTTGCCGCAACAGCTAGATTATAGGTGCCTATCTTGTTTGCGACATCCCCATTTGCAGCAATTCGATCCGAACCAACAATAACCCAGTCTATCTTACCCTGCTTCATGAGCCAGGCGGCTGCACCATCGGCATTGAGGGTAACGGGAATTCCATCCTGAATTAATTCCCAGGCAGTTAGTCGACTACCTTGCAGCCAGGGTCGGGTTTCGTCGGCATGGACTTCTTTAATTTTACCTTGTGCATAGGCGCTACGAATAACGCCGAGTGCAGTACCATAGCCGCCTGTTGCCAATGCGCCGGCATTGCAATGGGTTAAGACAGATGATCCCGGTTCAATGAGTTCTGCACCTAGCTCTCCCATTCGATAATTGGCGGCAATATCTTCTTCATGAATGGCAATGGCTTCGGCCAATAATGGGCTGACCGGTTCGCCATTAATTGTTGAAATACATCGCTTCATTCGATCAATGGCCCAAAATAGGTTCACTGCAGTGGGTCGAGAAGCCGCAAGATAGTCCAAATCTGCCTGAATAGTTTCTTTCCATGCACCAGAATTCTCGGCATAACGCTGGCGGGCGGCCAGTACGATGCCATAGGCTGCGGTAATTCCAATGGCTGGTGCCCCGCGCACAATCATGTCACGAATGGCATCAGCCACTTCATGGACATCGGTGTATTCCAGTATCTTATAAGAATGGGGTAAGACACGTTGATCCAGTAGCTCAAGATGGTCATCTTGCCAGACTATGGGCCTGATGGAGTCATGTTGTTTTTTCATGCGTGCACGATACTAAAGAGTCACCAATAATGACAACAAATATCTTTACAGGATTTGGAGCTTGTCCCTGACGGCCAGATTCCTGTATCTT
>Ga0224506_10003367_pt1 | contig 10579 bp, 8 predicted proteins | sample SF_Jan12_sed_USG_2_FD_169108 | JGI IMG/M metagenome (GOLD analysis project Ga0224506, IMG submission 169108) | Sediment microbial communities from San Francisco Bay, California, United States - SF_Jan12_sed_USGS_8_1 | ecosystem: Environmental > Aquatic > Marine > Sediment | place: USA...
GTCTTTTACCATTTTCCAGGAAATATGATGGGCGGGTGGCGGTTCCAACACTTTTCCGATGCCGGTATTTATGGCTCTAATAATCGAGGGGTTGATTTACATTTCCTTGAATTCAGTTACCGCTTCTGACAAGGCTTCTTTTTCTCTCTCCGCATTATTCCATTAGCGTTTTCCTCTATCGGCTTTTTCCGAACCGTTCCTCTGCCATTCAGGTATTTTTTGTTTCGGCCAAAAGACCTAAAAACCACGAAGGCCTAGCATACGCCATGTAGTCATGGAATCAATTTTTTTTCTTTCGCTGTTTAGCGATGTCGAGGGCGGCGACGCGGTAAGCTTCGGCAAGGGTGGGAAAGTTGAAGATGTTATCCACGAAACGGTCGATAGCAATGTTGTGGAGCAGTCCCATTTGGCCAATGTGAATGAGTTCCGTGGCACCTTCCCCCACAATATGAACGCCCAGCAGTTTCTCTCCATTGGGGTCGGCGACCATTTTCAAAAGACCATTCGTCATGCCTGATATTTGTCCTCGGGCAATTTCATGAAACCGGGCTCGACCGATTAGGGCTCCACCAAATTTTTCTACGGCCTCTTGTTCGCTGAGCCCGACACTGGACATTTCGGGAATAGTATAAATGCCCATGGGAATATGCTCAGGAGCCTCTCCGGAATCCAGTCCTAACGCATGGCACACGGCTCGCCGGCCTTGTTCCATGGAACAGGACGCGAGAGATGGTGGCCCAATCACATCTCCCACCGCGTAGATATGGGGTATGGTTGTTTGACAATGGGCATTCACAGCGATGAGGCCCCGAGGCGTGGGCGCCAAACCGGCTGCCTGAATATTCAGATGGTCTAGATTAGCGACACGTCCTAGCGCCACTAACATCTTTTCACTTTCGAAAACCGCGCCATTATCCAAACGTGTAATGACTTGGGAAAAACCATCCCATTGAGCCGATTGGATACGTTGTTCTCCTCGATAACGCCCTCCGGTTTTCTCAAAAGCCTCACAAAATTGCTTGGTGAGTTCTTGATCCAAAAATTTGAGCGGCCGATCAGCCGTATCGATCATTGTCACCTGAACACCCAAGAGTGCAAAGATCGAAGCGTATTCACTCGCAATCACCCCTCCTCCAAGCACAGTCAGGGATTTGGGTAAATACACCAAGGAGAGGATAGAGTCGCTGTCTAAAATATGTTCATGGTCGATGGGAATATGATCGGGCACGCGTGGGCGCGATCCTGTGGCGATCACGATGGTCTTTCCGGAAATCCGTGTGGTGGTCCCATCAAGTCCTTTGACGTGAATGTCTCGATCGGAAATAAATTGAGCACGGCCATGGAAACGTTCAATGCCGTTGCGAGACACTTGTTCCGCCATGAAGGCTCCATGGGCACGAACGACGGTGTCTAGACGAGTCATGAGACTGGCAATTTTCACATCATCCCGCATCCGAAATTCAAACACATCCGTCGCCTGAAGAAATTTCACCATTTGTAAGGCACTTTCCCGCAAGGTCTTGCTAGGAATGGTGCCTTGATAGACGCATGCTCCGCCGACTTCTCGGTTTTGTTCAATGAGCGCCACCCGTTTCCCTGCCTTGGCTCCTTGGATGGCGGCTTTCTGCCCAGCCGGCCCACTGCCAATGACCAGAAGATCAAATAGCGATGAATCGGTCATACCAGAAAGGTCTCGACACTTTGTTGAATGCCTTCGCGTAATTCCAGGAGCGCATCCAAATCATCAGGGTAAAAATTTAAATCGTGAATCACCGGTAAGGCGCGAAGGGCCTCTTCATCCAGGGAAGAAGTGCCTAAGGAATATGAGGCTAAATGATCCGCAAGGCACGTCATAATGGCGCCCTTGGTCGGAAGGGTGGCCTGATGGTATCGGTCGTCTGGATAGAGACGGATAGCTTCTTGCACCGATTCGGGCAACTTCCAGGCTTCAGCTAACTTGGTGCCGGCCGGAATATGAAATTCCTGAATGATGGGTTCGAGTATAGTCCAAGTTGGCGAGCCCTCGTGAGGTGATTGGGAGGTCGAAATAAGATGCAGGATAATGGGTTTCCCAATAGTATGAAGCAAGCCGCAGAGAAAGGCATTTTCCACGTTATGGCGAATGCGGCGAGCAATTTCCTTTCCGTATAACCCGGTGGCCAGAGCATGGGCCCACAAGCTACGGATTTCCTTTTCATAGCCTTTGATCGTAAACACCCCGCTTTGGACCGACACGGAAAAGGCCAGCCCCGCCAGCATATTCATGCCCAACCAGGTCACGGCCTGTTGCAAGGAAACAATCGGAGATCGCGGAAGATACGCCGGCGAATTGGCAATGCGAAGAATTTGTCCGGCTAGGGCCTGGTCTTGCTGAATGAGGGTGGAAAGTTTGTTGACGTCAGCATTGGGGTCGCCTGAGAGTTGAAGGACTTGGTGGGCAACCACAGGGAGCAAAGGGAGGGCTAAATCCTCTTTCTCCAGTTGAATAGTAATATGAGCGCGAAAAGCTTCACTCTCTTCTTGTTGCGTGGATATGGTTGAAGATAGGGTCATGTCGTATCTTGTCGGTTTCTAGGTGATAACCTTTAGAACCGGTTGCCCACTAAATCGATTATAATCTTGCGGCTCGAGTCCGTGGAATGGAAGCCTATCCTCAATCTGTTGTTAGCAAAAAACCTTGATAGAGTATGAATAAAGAGGGACTTCCTGTTCGTGAGGGGTCTGGATATCCGGTTTCTTGAGAGGCAAGTCCCCAAAAGGGGGCGTGGGTGTCGAGAAAGGAAACTGAGGAAAAATAAAAACAGGTGTAGGTTGTCTTTTATCTTGGGATAAGGAGCGACACGATGAAAACTTTAGCCAATGTGATGACGACTTCGTTACAGAAGATTGAGGCCACCGCAAATATTATTTCGGCGTCACGACAGATGCGAGATGGGCAAGTGGGATCACTTGTGGTTACCCGTCACGGGGAGCTAATGCGAGATCGAGAGGAAGAAATTATTGGGGTCATTTCAGAAACCGACATCATTCGTCAAGTCGTGGCTCAAGAGCGGGACTTGCGGACCACAACGGTTGATGCAGTGATGACCAGTCCCATGATTACCGTGGAAGCTTCCTGGCCACTTCAAGACGTCTTGGACATGATGAAAGATGGTGGAGTGCGGCATCTTTTGGTGACCCAGAATAAGATTGTGGTGGGACTGGTATCGCTTCGAGATATTCTTGTGAACTTAAAGGAAGAATAAAGAGCCAAGCTGGCTTCATAAACAGGTAGACGAAAGGTAGGATTCGAGAAACGGAGGGAGATAACGTCTGAACCAACCTGTAGCGCCATGTGGCCCCACTTCAGCTCATGGGTCACTCAATGTGCGGGGAATAGGAAGGAACTGAAATTAGTCAAAGAGAAACCCTGGGTGGGGCACTGAACAAAAACAGCCCTTGGAAATCATCATTCCCTGAATTTTTCCAAGGGCTGGCTCTGTTTCATGCCACGGAATGCATGACGGCGCGAAGATTAGTGTTTTTCTTTGTCTTCGCCTTTGTCATCGCCCTTATCATCATCGGCTTTCGGTGCATCACCCTTCTCGTCATCCTTGGTGTCGTCTTTGTCGTCACCTTGAGGAACTTGGATGGTGATTTGATCACTGGAAGCACCCAACGATTTGGCGAAAGTCATGCCACTGAAGCTCAGGGCGATAAGCAAGGCCAATAGAAGTGTGAAAGCTTTAACCATAATGCTGACCTCCAAAAAATAAGTTGAATGTTAAAGGCCCCTCCGGGATGATTTCCCAAGGAGGTGAGAACGCTAAAAACTAGCAAAACCCATTCCAGGTCCATTGAATACGAATCGGAGAAATTATACATTTGATTTCATGATGATTTTAGTTAGAGCCTATTCCTAGCAGGCTGAATCCCTTCTTAATGCCCATCGCCAGTGCATGGAAATCCATTCAATATAGTGTATGGAAAAGAATTCACTGGTAAGAAAGACAACGAATTATTCTACTTAATGGTTTCCTGTGCTTCTTTAGGTTTAATCGAAAGAAGATGGTCCTATTGTCTATTTTCAAGACAAATTTGGTGATTTTGAAGCGTCCTACCTAGTAGCCCTCCTTGTTGGGCGGCAATAGCTCTGCTGGCCGATAGCCTGTTCCTGGAATGGACGAAATCTTATCTAGGAGTGATTAAAGGGCCGCAGGGCAAGAGATAAGAAAAAAGGTTTCATAGCGGATGGTTGAAAGGGAGGGCAGAGGAAATATTCGAAGAGGCTAAGTAGAACAACGGCCTTTTGAGGGCTCAATTCTGAAGCCCCCAAAAGGCCGTGATTAGGAATTCTGTGCGCTGGTGTTTAACCAGCTATGGCAAAGGCTGAATCCTTAATGGGCCTTCTTTTTCTTGGCGTGGCCTTTCTTTTTCCCATGATCATCGCCGGCTTTGCCGTGATCATCGCCTGCCTTGCCATGATCATCCCCAGCTTTGCCGTGGTCATCGTCCGCCTTGCCATGATCATCGCCAGCTTTCCCGTGATCATCACCCGCTTTTCCTGAAACGAGAATGATGGATGGAGACCCTGTGAAGGCTTCTTTGGCCTGAACCACACCTAGTCCGACAAACGCAATGCTGCACACGACCGCAACCATCAACGAAAAAAGTTTAGCCATTCTGGCTGTCCTCCAGTTAAAGGAAAATGGTTGATCTCCGTGCGACCCGGTTGGGGTACGCGAAGGAAATCATTAGTCAAACACGATAAATCATACCAAACAATGGACCTCTTTCAAGGGCTGGAATAAATTTATTCACGGCATGTTTTTCCCCGGATTGAAAAAGATAGGCGTGTGTTCAGGTCATGTCGGAGGAAAGGATCAATGTCTCTCAGAAATCAAGCACCATCCGAGAGTGGGTAGTATCAAAAGGAAGCAGGAATTGAAGAGGATCTTGCCCCCGGCAGAACGAAAGCGCCGGGGGCTATCGAAATGGTGGAGGTGAGGGGAATCGAACCCCTGTCCGAGAACATTCAGCACAACAGCCCTACGTGTGTAGCCGATGATTTGTTATTCGCAGTTGCCCACGCCCACCGACCGGCTTAGAGCGCCCGCTAGCCCAGAAAGTTCTCATCCGCCGCCTCTGAGCATCAGCATTGGACCAGCCTGCAAAGTGTCGCCTCTTCCCCTCCCGCAGACAAAAAGGGGAGAGACGTCGCAGTCAATTAAGCTGCGAGGGCCAAATTATCGTTGGCAACTAATGTTTTCCCGAAGGTTTTACGAGACTCCGAGAGCTCGACACGCTCTGTTGACCTCTTGATTCCCGTCGAAGCCAGTCACCCCCATAGATTGAGATTTGCAATTTCTCCCTTTTAAGAGAGCTTCTTCTAGTCTACCCCAATATTCCTTGGGCTGCCACTCCAAACAGGACGTCTGGTTATGGCACTAAGATAATCACCAAACAGCAGATTTCAAGGTGCGATTAGGTTGGGTACCCAAGTGAGGCTCGGGTGCGCCTGAGGGGGCGATAATCTTCTCTGGAAGCAGGTCCATGATGCATGGAGGTTGAGTTAATTCTGTGTTTGGCCTATGTTCCTGATCAGTGCAGGTCGGAAGTCCGACATTGAACCCAATGTGTCCGCGCATTTATTCCATATTATGGGACTATTAATCGCTCAGACCTGGAAGGATAGCAAGACCCTGGGATTGGTCGGTTTAGCTCTGCTCACTTTTGTTCTCATGATCCCTTCCCAAGGATGGGCAGAAAATATATCGGTTACTGAAGGAAGTCTCATTGAAGATGATCTGGCTTTCTTAAAAGAAGAGGAAGTGGTCGTGACGGCGATTCTCCAGGAACAGCCAATCTCGGAAGCCCCTTCCAATATGTATGTCATTACGGCTGAAGACATTCGGCATTCGGGAGCCACGGACATTCCCACCTTGTTACGACGGGTCCCTGGCATGGAAGTCATGCAGACGACCGGAGCGGAATATAACGTCAGTGTAAGGGGAAATAATCAAATAGGATCCAATAAATTATTGGTCCAAGTGGATGGAAGGTCGGTCTATATTGATGCGGCGGGGAGGGTCTATTGGCGGTTACTACCAGTAACCGTATCAGAAATTCAGCGCATTGAAATTCTGAAGGGCCCTGCCTCGTCTATCCATGGTTTTAATGCCTTTGATGGCGTCGTGAACATCATTACCAAAAGTCCTCGAGAAAAAGGACAAAATACCTTCCAATTCGTAGGGGGTGAATTCGGAACAGCGGGTGGCACGGCTCTGATGGGTGGATCTCAAGGGAGCCTTGGATATCGATTGTCGCTGGGCTATGACCAAAATCAACAATGGCGCAATAGGGACGGGCTGGCTTTTAGGAGCTATCAGGCGAATCTTCGAACAGAATACGATCTTTCGGGAGAGGCTAAATTAACGGCATCCGGTGGTGGGCTGTATTCCAATAAATTTGATGGGAATATTCAGCAAACGACCCTTGACTCTACCGAAATGACTCAAGGTTATTTGCATCTGGGTTACCAAACGACGAATTTCAAAATTCAAGGATTTTGGAATGGACATTACCTAACATCCAAACAGTTGACGCACCCACTTCTAAACGGGCTTTTACAAAATATTAATAATAATGGAGAAATTGAAAGTCTCACGAAGCAAAACGCTTATGACTTGATGACGCAATATCGTTTGGCTTCTATTGCCGATCATTCATTGTTGATCGGGGCGAACTATCGATTGATTACGGTTACCAGTGATCTCATCGATTCATTTGAAAGGGAGAACCGACTAGGACTCTATCTACAAGATACGTGGGTTCCTCTGCCAACCCTTTCATTGACAGTGGGAGCTCGGTACGACCTGGATACCTTTATTAATCCGACGCTGAGCCCACGGGGATCTCTGGTGTGGAAAGTTCTTCCAGATCAAACCATCAGGCTTGGTATTTCCCTTGGGTATCGGCCTCCCACTCTTATTACCACCCATCTAAATATTCAAAATAGATTGAATTTTTCGCCACCAGTTTTTTTTACTGTTGTAGGATCTGACAATGTCGGTCCAGAGCAAATTATTGCGTCTGAGCTGGAATACCAAGGGTGGTTTTGGCAGCACCGTTTACGGGTGCGAAGCAGTTTTTTCTACAACCATATTTCAGATTTGATTGAATTTGTTCAAACAGGCCCGGCTCCTACTGATCCCGTTTCCGCGATTAATAATGGCGAGGCAGATATTTTTGGTGGAGAGCTGGGTTTGGAATATTGGGTGACCTCGTGGATATCCGGATATGTCAACGGGGCGTTTCAAGAAATCGGACAGACGATTCGTGGCATCAATGAACGGGCTGGCCCCCGGTTTAAAATCAATGGGGGACTTCGCGCCCAAAGTGATCTGGGATTATCTGGTGAGGTAGGAGTTCATTTTGTGAGCGCCACGACCTATCCATTAGCTTCCGCCTTCACCACCCTCGCTCCATTTGGTGTGGTCGCCCCTGACGCTCGGGTCGGACCCTATACCTTGCTGAATGTCCGAGTGGGTTATTCCTTCTGGAATGATCAAGCCGAAGCCGCGATCTCTGTCTTCAATGCCCTCAATGATCGCCACAAAGAACACCCGCTCGGCGACACCATCGGCTCACGTGTTTTGGGTTGGCTGACCCTCAAGTTTAATTGATCTTTCCTTCCCCCATTTGAATTTCATCAAATACCGTAATCTCTTTTTCCATGTATTCTGTGGTATACCTGGTTTGTTTGTGTGGTGGTAGAGGATACAACTTCGGCTAAATGCCGGTGGACGAAGGAGAGTGATGGTATGGCATGGACGTTATTGTTGGTGGCATGAGTTTTTGAGATTGTTTGGGCCACCTTGTTGAAGTTTACGGATGGCTTCACACGAGTGTGGCCGAGTGTGGGGACGGTCGTAGCCATGGGAATTAGTATGGTGTGTCTGGCGTTTGCCCTTCGGGCCATTCCGATGGGAACGGCTTATGCGGTCTGGACGGGTATTGGCGTGGTGGGCACTGTCACTTTGGGGATTGTGTTATTTGATGAACCCAAGAACACGATTCGCCTGGTATGTATTGGGATGATTATCGCGGGGATTGCGGGATTAGAACTTTCGTCGCCGTCTTAAGGATAGGGAAGAAAAAGTCCTAGGGGAGTTGTGAGAAGAGACGGGTGGCAACCTGGCCCCACCTTTGAATGGGAGCAAACCTTAAAACGCCCAACTGACAAATGTGTAGCGTTCGCCTTTGGTGAGTTCTTTGACGGCATGGGGATAGATGAAGTTTGAGGGAAATACCATAATGTCTCCGGCTTTCAAGGGCACCTCATGATGGCCGAAGAATACAAACTCTCCCCCTTCATAGCCTTCGTTTAGTACTCCCAAAATACTGAGAATTGGAATGCCTTTTCGTTCTCCATCAAAGAGGGAATGAATATGGTCATAATGCTCGCGCATCATGGTTCCGGTTGAGTAACGGTTAAAGCGTATCGGTGTAAATGTCTTCACGAAGCTTTTAATTCGGTCATCGTCCTGGGGGTTGTACTTGATCATATATTCTTGAAGAGCCTTGAAAATATATTGACCGAGTCCATCTTGTAATTCTTGAGTCGTGGTTAAGACGTCGAGTTCTTTTTCAGGTTTGGACTCGTAATCATTGGCGGCATAGCTGTACCAGGAATGCTTGGCCCATTCTTTGTCCCGTATTTCATTCAAGACGGCTTCACAGATGTGTGAAGGGATGACGTTGGTTACATAAATATAGTCAGTGATTTTGTCCATGGGTCTAGTCTTTTTAGATTATGGGTAACTTCCCATTCCGTGTATTTGGCTATATCTGCTGACGCGATTGTATTGCTCAGAGGACTCGTTAAATAGAAAATTGAACCGCGGTCGAGGACTCTTTGGGCTCGGCTAGGATCCTTTTTTGTTTGAGTATTTCGATGATTTGGTGCGTACAGGCATCGAAATCTTCAGGGCCGGCAAAAATAAGATCCCTATCTGGTTGAGGGCCAGTCTGCTCTTTGGTCATGTGCACCGTCACCACTTGAATCGGATTGACCAGGGTTTGCACGGTTTGGACGATATCTTTAGCTCCTCGAGAAAATGCGTTGGTGGTCGTGATGACCAAAGAGCCGGTATCGGCGACTAATCGCACGACTTCTCCAAACCGACGGACCATTTCCTCTGGTTTCGTATCATGCAAATCGGCATCCAGGCCTCGCTGTAAATTTTCGGCTGACAGAAGATACGCATGCCGTCCTTCCGCCACCAACACTGTTTCTAATTTTCTCGCCAGGAAACTCTTGGCGGTGGTATCTGGTCCGGTGAGTAACACGACCGCGGCTCGATGCCCATAGTATCGGCTTCGTTCTTCAACGCCGACATCGCCTTTGACCCAGGCCGAATCGCGTTCACGGGCCTCTGTACGGAAATTTTCTTGTTCGTCTGAGACCGATTCGGTGATGATCCCTCCGCCGGCAACGTCATAGTTATCAACGAGGACGAAGCGTCCCGTGGTTTCAAAATCGGCATAGAGATCGAAGGCAATCGGGGCTTTTGTGCGCAAGGTGATGTCGGCCACTTCGTTTCGTTGTACCGTCGCTTGAGTGTGACGGTCGTCCAAATTATTGGCATCGACGATGCGATGAATCACACCAATCTCACAGGGCACTTCTCGAGTGGCGAGCCGCAAGGTGTAGGTTCGGCCTGTTTCTAAAGGCCGGTTCCCTAACCAAAACAGGTTGGCCCGAATTTGTGTGGAGACCAATGGCCGTGATTCTTCATGCGTCGCGATGTGGCCGCGTTCCACGAAAATTTGTTCATCGAGGGTGATGCCTACCGATTGCCCGGCAATGGCTTGTGTCGGGGGTGAATCAATGTTGAAGGCTTCAATGGATCGAATGTTGGCCGATTTATTGGTGGGGGAAAAGACTAAGCGGTCGCCGATTTTCAACTTGCCAGCGGTAATCCGCCCCACCAAGATCCGACGGGCATCAAATTTATAGACATCTTGGAGCGGGAACCGAAGGGCTTTTTCGCTCCGTGAGGGCTCCGGGTGAAAATGTGCTAAGGAGTCCAACACGGAAGGGCCGGAGTACCAGGGCGTCTCCGGGCTGACTTGTGTAATGTTGACCCCTTGTTTGGCGCTGGCTGGAATAATGTATTGGGGAACGACATTTAATTGGGTGAGAAATGCACGATATTCTTTTTCAATGGCTTGAAACGTATCTTCCCGATAGTTGACCAGATCCATTTTGTTGACGACTACCGTCACTTGTTTGACCCCGAGCATAGAAAGCAGCAATCCATGGCGTTTGGATTGATCGCGCACCCCTTCCAACGCATCAATGATGAGAAGGGCGGCTTCCGCTCGTGCGGCACCGGACACCATATTTTTTAAAAATTCTTTATGCCCTGGTGCATCGATGATGATGTATTGCCGGCCACCCCAGATAAAGAATGTTCGGGCCGTGTCGATCGTGATTCCCTGTTGTTGTTCTTCTAAGAACGCGTCGAAGAGAAAGGCATACTCGAATTCTTTGCCCTGTTGACGGCAAATAGCTTGGATTTTTTCAATTTTGCCT
>Ga0224506_10003368_pt1 | contig 10578 bp, 10 predicted proteins | sample SF_Jan12_sed_USG_2_FD_169108 | JGI IMG/M metagenome (GOLD analysis project Ga0224506, IMG submission 169108) | Sediment microbial communities from San Francisco Bay, California, United States - SF_Jan12_sed_USGS_8_1 | ecosystem: Environmental > Aquatic > Marine > Sediment | place: USA...
TTCGATTCTCACCTTGCTGTTGCACTGTCGGTTCAGCAACGCCGAGTTCATTAATACGATTTCGTAAAGTGACAATGTTTTGCTGTAATGCCATTGAACGTGTTTCGCGTACAGCCACTTCCGTTAGCTTGATCACAAGTCCTGGTGTAATGCTCTCTTCAGAAACACTGATTTCCAACTGATTATATTCGCTATCAATCTTGTTTTGTGCCAGATCTCGGTGCTCATCATTTCGAAAACTAACTGTTATGACATCTTCCTCAACCTGAATTTTTTTGTAGCGAATTTTGTCATCTCTCAATAAAACTCGTATCTCACTGACATAACTATTCAATGCTTGTTTGACAGCTGCATCCATATCCACTTCCATCAAAAAGTGAACACCACCACGCAAATCCAGACCAAGATTCATTGGCTCAGCACCCAACGCAGCCAACCAACCAGGTGTCGTCGGCGCCAAATTAAGTGCAACAATATAGTCACCTATAATCGCATTATCTAAGACGTCTTTTGCTTTCAATTGTGTATCCGCATCAGCAAATCTCACCAAAAGCCGATCATCTTCAAGCGCTGCTCGGCTATAGCTAATAGACTCAGCTTTAAGCGCTGTTTCTACTTTACTCATCAGCGCAAGATCCAGTTTTCCATTGCGACCGGCAGAAACTTGAACAGCCGGGTCATCTCCAAACAGATTAGGCAACGCAAAAAGGCCACCAATCACAAAGACCGCGACAATCAATAAATTTTTCCACAAGGGATAATGATTCATGTTGAGTATCCTAAACGCTGTGTTTTCGACACAGCGAATATTGTTATAACTTCTTCAATGTACCTTTAGGCAACACTGAGTTAATTGATTCACGGCGAACTTTAACTTCAAGGTTTTCCGCCAGTTGAACCGTGATGGCATTGTCACCAATGTTCACGATTTTGCCCATCAAGCCGCCATCAGTGACCACTTCATCACCCTTAGCAAGAGCACTTTGCATTGCACGATGCTCTTTTGCCCGTTTTGATTGTGGACGAATCAACATAAAGTAAAACAGCACTAGCAGAACAATAGGAAAAGCAAAATCCATCAATCCTGGTGATGCAGCTTCACCAGCAGCAAATGCAGGAGATATAAAAAAATCCATCGTATTTCCTCAAGTAGGATATTAAATAAAAAGAACGCGATTATGACACATGCACCACCAGCCGTGGTAGCTGCCAACTAAATTTGATATTGGTGGCTGGTTCTCATTGCGTAAAAATTACGGCTAAATTGCACCAACGTTCCTGAGGCTATAGCATCCCGCAACCCAACCATCAGAGTTTGATAATAATGCAGGTTATGAATCGTATTCAATCGCGGCCCCAGCATTTCGCCAGTTCGATCCAAGTGATGCAAATAAGCGCGACTATAATTAAGGCAAGTATAGCAATCACACAACGGATCAAGTGGACCCGTGTCATTTTTATAGCGGCTATTGCGAATTTTCACCACGCCATGATGGACAAATAAATGACCATTACGCGCGTTACGTGTTGGCATAACACAATCAAACATATCAATGCCACGTGCCACCGCTTCAACCAAATCTTCAGGTCGTCCAACCCCCATCAGATATCGCGGTTTGTCCATTGGCATTCGTGTGGATAAATGGTCTAGAACACGCAACATATCTTCCTTAGGTTCGCCAACGGATAAACCACCTATGGCATAACCATCAAAGCCGATTTCGGTCAGTCCCTGCAATGAAACATCACGCAAATGCTCATGCATTCCGCCTTGAACAATTCCAAACAAAGCCGATGGGTTATCTCCGTGTGCTTCCTTACTTCTCTTTGCCCAACGCAGTGATAATTGCATAGATCTTTCTGCTGTCGCTTCATCTGCGGGATAAGGCGTACATTCATCAAAGATCATCACAATGTCACTGCCCAAATCCTTTTGCACCGCCATTGATTCCTCTGGTCCCAGAAAAACCTTGCTACCATTGATTGGCGACCTGAAATGCACACCTTGCTCAGTGATTTTTCGTAACTCACCCAGGCTAAATACCTGAAAACCACCAGAGTCCGTCAGAATAGGGCCTTGCCAGCGCATGAAGTCATGTAAATCACCATGCTGTTTAATGATCTCTGTACCGGGACGCAACATTAGATGGAAGGTATTACCCAGAATGATCTCTGCCCCTGTGGCTTTCACCTCTTCTGGTGTCATTGATTTGACTGAACCATAGGTGCCAACGGGCATAAAGGCTGGTGTTTCTACCGTACCTCGATAAAAAGTTAATCGACCGCGACGCGCCAGATTATCTTGCGCTAAAACATCAAAATCCATCATTTGTTCCTGAAATTATGCTGGCACAGGATACCATTTTCATCGTCACATCGCCGAAATTGACGCACATTTACATCACATCGGGTAGGATCATCACATTGTTTTATAGATGGAAATCACAATGTCTGATTCTAAAATCATTGTTGCCTTAGATTATTCAACGGCAGATGCTGCCATCACAATGGCCAGCCAGCTTGATCCCCAACGATGCCGACTTAAGGTTGGCAAAGAACTGTTTACCCGTTCAGGACCTGCCGTGGTTGAATCTCTGGTCAGTCGTGGTTTTGATATCTTTCTGGATTTGAAATATCACGATATTCCTAGTACCGTTGCCAAAGCCTGTGCAGCGGCGGCTGATTTGGGTGTATGGATGCTGAATGTCCACACGCTCGGTGGAGGTGCGATGATGCGTGCTGCCCATGAATCAATAGGCAATCAATCCGATCGTCCATTGTTAATTGGTGTCACCTTGCTGACCAGTATGGATCAGACAGCTTTTGAACAAATTGGCCTGCAAGGCACTATTGCTGATACTGTTTTACGTCTGGCAAAATTGGCTGATGAAAGTGGTTTAGACGGGGTGGTTTGCTCGGCACAGGAAGCTGGCAAACTGCGCATCCAACATGGCCCAGACTTTCAATTAGTCACACCCGGTATCCGCCCTGAAAACAGTGAAAATGGCGACCAACACCGTACTATGACACCAGCCGAAGCACTGGCTGCTGGCAGTAGTTTTCTTGTTATAGGTCGCCCGATCACAGCAGCACCAGATCCAATGGCTGCTCTTGTTGATATTGAAAATAGCCTGTTATAAAAAAGCCCGTGGAACAAGATCGTACACGGGCTTCAAAATATGGGAGTGTTATTTGCTTTAAACTTTAAACTTACTCGCAGCCTCTTGTAGCTGAGCAGATAATGCAGATAGAGCTTCTACTGCCGTTATTGCCGCTCTACCACCTTCTGCAGTGCGATCAGCGATTTGACTAATATTGACAATGCCGCGGTTAATATCTTCTGCTACCGCAGATTGCTCATTAGCCGCGCTGGAGATTGCTGCACTCATTTCATCCATAGTAGTGATCATGGCAGTAATCGTATCTAGAGCGGCGCCGGCACTGGCTGCTTTTTCCACACTGGTTTTTGCACTTTCTCGGCCTTCATTCATGACCGTCACAGCCGCAACTGCACCAGTTTGCAATCGACCCACCATTTCTTCAATTTCATGGGTTGAGTCCTGTGTTCTAGCAGCTAATGTTCGTACTTCATCAGCGACCACAGCAAAACCACGGCCATGCTCGCCTGCTCTTGCTGCCTCAATTGCTGCGTTCAGCGCCAGTAGATTTGTTTGTTCGGTAATACCGCGAATAACATCGACGATAGCACCGATATTACCAATATCTGATTCAAGATTCTGGAGTGTCTCAGCTGCTTTCTCTACTTCTCCGGCCAAGGAGTTAATGGCATTCATTGCCTCTGTCACAACCTGTTTACCAGCCTGAGCTTCACTATCCGCATTAGCCGCTGCTTCTGCAGTATTGGCAGCCGTTCGAGCTACTTCCTGTACAGAAGCTGCCATCTCATTCATTGCTGTAGCAACCTGAGCAGTCTCAGATTGTTGTGTCAAAACACCATCGACCGTTTCCCTACTGATAGCAGCCATATTTTGTGTAGCTTCTTCCATCTGTGATACGCCTCCGATCAGTGTATGCACCAGATTAGCCACATTTTTACGAGCACTATCTAATTCAAATGCCATCCAGCTAAAGTCACTTTTTCCCGCAATAGCAACTTTTTGGGTGAGATCTCCTTTTTTAATATTCTGAATACCTGCAACCAGTGTGTTGGCTCGTTTGCCTCCAAAATTTCCTATGTATGTTGCGATGGCATATAACATGACACCGCCAATTACCGTAAAGATCCCGCCTACCTTTAACTGTTGTAGTGCGGACACACCTGATGAAGCTAGATACCAGTACAATCCCATCAGCAAAAACAAACCAACAATACCGACCACGGCAACGAGTTGCATCCGTTTTTTCAAGGAGTAATTTTCTAATTTAAACATTATCATTCCCTAATTTACATATAAAACTTCATCACGCGTATACACTTAGGCCAGTGTCATCATCGTAATCAATATTTACTATTGATTCTCCATCACGTTCATCAACTGATGTTGACTGTGAGGACTCCGCATTACCTTTCTCATTCTGTTCGTCACTGGCAGCTTGTTCAAAATCATGCTGAGATACATTAGCATCCGTTAATTCAAAACCATTTTCCATAAAACTATCGCGTAATTTTGGTAAAGCCTGTTCCAATGCATCACGAGTGGTTGCATGGTGCGCAATGAATGTCACATTGGCCTGATCATTATGCATATTCAATCTGACTTCAACCGGTCCTAAATTAGCGGGGTTAAGCTTCAGTTCAGCCCTCTGTATTCCTTCTCTCGCCATCCAGATAACACGGCTGCTTAATACCCGGTTCCACGCTTGCGATTGTACTGAGGGCTGTATATCTAATGACGCCTGACTAGTAGATGTAGTCGGTGCGACAGCTGTAGTTACCCCTTGAGTCAATGTGGCGGCTGGCGTCAATGCTGTCACTAAATTACCCACGCCATGTTCAACTGCTTTGCCTGTTAATTGCAATCCGGGTTTAACCTGATTAATTGATTCAGCCATCTGCCTGCCTTCAATTAAAGAATTAGCCAAAACCTTATTCGTCATTATAGGCTGTTCTTTGTTTAAAACATTGGCTAACTTCTCACCACCATCCTGCTGATTTTTCGTAAGAGCATGCAAAATGTCAGGTCTTATTTTTGTCGAGACTTTATTGTGATCTGGTTGCAGCTCCTGCTGCTTATGATTGTCTGAAACCATACCATGTGCTGCGACATCAATGATCCGCTTGTTTTCAGCACTTTCTATATTTGTGCGTAGCGATTTGGGTATTTTTTTATCTAGTTCTTCAATTGGCTGTTTAGATTCAAGATTTAAATTTGATGTCTGCTTGTTAGATTTAGAGTCTGCTGCCTGTACAGGCTTTCCTTCATCAATCTTGACTACTACTTCATCTGCTTTCGGCTCTGCTGTAATATTTGCTGTCAGTGTTACTGGGTTAGCCTCATATTGTGTAGTTTGTTCAGGCTGTATTTCAACTTCCTGCTCCACTACATCAATCACAGCTGGGCTTTCAATAATTTCGTCAGCAATCTGGACTGAAATTTCTCCCTCTATCGATTGTTCATCCGGCAAAGTATTGCCGTCTTTACTATCAGATTCTTCCGTTTGCCGCTTTTCAACGTCTTTGCCTTTAGGTTGTATATCTTGCGATTTAGGCTCTTTAACATGAGACTCAGCTTTAGCCTTTGGACGTTCATGCTTGTCAATCTGCTTATCCAGCTCAGATGAAAAGGCCTTCCGCGCCTCATCTTTACTATTTGAACGAGTGTTGATTTCATGTTGTTGACCCACTGCTTTAGTGGTCACCGTCATACTATCTGCTTTCAGTACAAAATTCTGATTCATATCTTCTTCCTAACACTATCGTTGTGACGTTTTTGTCAGTACACAATAGATAAGCAATCAGCGTGCCAAGGGTGGTTGTTTCCAGACTATTCTGACAAGAAAACTATCTTGATGTTCTATATTTTAGGATATGCCAGTTATGAAGTTTATTTTTATAGTGACTTTTCATTACAAGTACACCACAAAAGCTAGTTGCACTAGCATTAATTATTTAATCGTAAATAATTTATGGAAATTAGATATTTCAAGAATATTACCAATCTCTGGACGGCAATTAATTAATTCAATATTTGCACTGTTACCACCCGCATAGTCACGCAACAGAAGCAGCATTCCCAAAGCCGAACTATCCATGTACTCAACCTTTGTAAAATCTATCACAAATTGGCTGTTTGCTGGCACATGCTCATAGGCCGAACGGAACTCACCTTGTACACTAAAATCAAAACGACCAGCGATCTTGATAATTTGTTTTTTACCATCAGTATTAGTTGAAATATTCATCTATCATTTCATCCTTAATTACGCATCAGACAACACTTAACCGTATGAGCATATTAATCCAAATATGCCAAGTATTCCAACTAAAACAATTCAATATCGCCAGAGTCTAAATCCTTCTGAGACACTGCCTGATGCTCAGCCAATTGAATTTTAGGCTTCAACTCTGCCAACGAAGTTTCTATTTTTGTTAATAATTCACGATAATTCATCAGTTCTTCAGGTCGCATACGTGCTTCGTGTAATTGTTCGACCAATCCACTCAATTCAGCAACAGAATCCAATCTGCGAGCAATATGTGCTGATAACTGAGTGCACATATCTTCAAATTGCAAAGACGTAACCGCCTGATTAACCATCAGTGTTATTTGCTTTGACACTTCCTCTGTTTGCCCTAGGATATGAAAAGATTGTACACTTATTTCAGCCATTACTTCAGACATCCCTTCCACCTTTTTCTTGCCATTCAGCGCAACATTCATATCAGCAGAAACAACTCTGTTTATGACTTCACTAGCAGAAACAAGAGTGTTTTTTACCTCTTTTGCCAGAAAATTAATTTCTTCGCTAAAATCATCAGATTTTTTGGATAATTTACGAACCTCATCGGCCACAACAGCAAAACCACGCCCAGCCTCACCTGCTCGCGCCGCCTCAATAGCCGCATTGAGTGCCAAAAGGTTGGTTTGTGTTGCAATGTCTTTCACATCATCCAGTAATGAGAAAACGCTATCCACTTTTGTAGTCATGTCATCCAGTCGGTGCATGATATACATACTGTCTTTACTGGTACTTAATATCATATCGACAAAATAACTGAGCAGCTCATCAATTTCCTGAATAAAATCAGTAATGCTCTGGCCATCGTCTCCCTGCCGCAGTAATTGAGCCAATAAACTACCCTGCTGCTGACTCTGTTCATTGAGTCCATGAAAACTATTGCTTAAATTCTTAATGGCATCTTGAACCAAACTATCAATTTGCTGATTTTCAGTACGAATCAATGTTATTTGTTCATTCAAATGGGATGCAGCTTCATCGTGCATGTCATGAATGCCTGCCGTCAGACTCAAGGAGGGTTCTTCTGATGGGATAGCGGGTTGCGTATCTACAACCTCCCCTCCAGCACGCATCCTCGGCAAAAAATGCCATACAAATGCGGTTAAAATTACCGCAATACTGGCCACGTAACCCGATTGCCACAAAACTAATCCAGCAAGGAACAGCGTCAATAGCAATGGTAAAGTCATTTGTTTATTCATTTTCACCCATAGTGTCTACAAAATTAAGACTGGCAGAATGGAGCATAATTAATTCTGCACCAACAAAATGAAAGCAAATTTCATACCTATTACGCCATTTTCAGCTATTGAGATGCCAAAACTACCAACTTTTTAGCAATTTGATCTAAAGGCAATTGTAATTCAGCTGCACCTATTTTTACGGCTTGCCCTGGCATCCCCCATACAACGCTACTTTTTTCATCTTGCACAAAGTTAAAAGCGCCCGCTTCTTTCATTTCCAACATGCCTTTAGCTCCGTCATCCCCCATTCCTGTCAACATGACTCCAATCGCGTTTACACCCACATTCTGAGCCACAGATCGGAATAACACATCAACGGAAGGTTTATGCCTACTGACTGGAGGTCCATCATTTAATCGGCAAAGAAAACGAGCTCCACTACGCTCTACTATTAAGTGCTTATCACCCGGAGCGATATAAGCATGGCCGGGCAATATTTGTTGTCCATCTTTGGCTTCACTCACATCGAGCGCTGAAAGTCCGTTTACTCTAGTTGCAAACGCAGCGCTGAAGGCGGCAGGAATATGTTGAGTGATGACTATCCCAGGACAATCTGCAGGCAAACAGCTTAATACATCTTTAATTGCTTCAGTGCCGCCTGTTGATGCACCTATGGCAATGATTCTATCTGTGGTTTTTAAATGCGATGGAATTGAGCTTGGGCTAATTTTTTTCAAAACGGCATCAGCGGTCAGTTTGTCAGGCACGTCACACACAACCGACTGTTTATGTACCAAAGCCTGCACTTTCACCTGAGCTGCGACTTTTACTTTTTCAATAATTTCATCAGCATAATCACCAATGGTATTCGAGAGATCCAGTTTTGGCTTGGCAACAAAATCGACTGCTCCCAACTCTAGTGCTTCCAAAGTGACTTGGGCACCTTGCTCAGTAAGGGTAGAGACCATAACCACAGGCATGGGATGTAATCGCATCAGATTTTTAAGGAAAGTAACACCATCCATGCGGGGCATTTCAACATCCAGTGTCAGCACATCCGGATTCAGTTTGTTTATTTTTTCTCTGGCTTGATAGGGGTCAGTAGCTGTGCCAACGACTTCAATGTCTGGGTCAGACTCCAATAGTTCTCTTAATAACTTTCGAACTAAAGCCGAATCATCAACAATGAGTACTCTAATCTTTGCCACAGCTGAGCCATCCTGTTTTTTGTTTTGTCATACCTGATTATAACTATCAACCCACTAGGATGAAATCAATTTCTAACAATTTGGCATATTCAGAATAATTCGACGCCACCAGAATCCGGTTGAACATCCAGCTCGTGCTGGTAAGCTTTTTCACGTTCGATCAATGTATCATTATGCATCGTGCGTAATCGCTTAACTCGCAATATTCCCGTTGCAGGAAAATACAGTACTTTCCTTGGATATATATCGCCTAAATCCTGGACTTCTACATCCAGATTTTCCGTATTCAGATACTCTAAAACAAATTCAATATTACGAGAACCAACATCAGACATGTTTGCCATGATTTTGCCGCCACCGGTCAATTTCACTTCTAAATTATTCCGGTTACCGCCATTTTTCAATATATCATTGATCAAATGTTCCATAGCGTAACTACCGTAACGTGTTGCTGAGTCCATCCAGTCATCACTGCCATGTTCTGATTTCTGAGGTAACATAAAATGATTCATGCCACCTATTCCAAAAACTTTGTCTCTAATACAGGCTGACACACAGGAACCTAAAGTAGTAGCCACTGCTTCATCAGGCTGTATAGTCACATAATATTCACCAGGTAAAATCTTAGCTGACCATGTTTTGTGGGTGCGATCCCAATAGCGATTGACATGCACAAAATCAGGTAAACAAGGAGGTTGTGGAGGGCGTTCACCAGCCATCAGTTTTTCCTGTAGATAGTGTTGCCAAATGAATCAAACCGAGTTGAAACTTTAAAAAGTGTTTCTGAATGACCAATAAATAAATGGGCTTCTGGTGCCAGAATATCAGCATAACGATCAAATAACACCCGCTGGGTGTCTTTATCGAAATAAATCACAACATTTCGACAGAACATGAAATCAAAAGGGCCACTCATGGGCCATTCATGTAACAAATTTAAGCGCTTGAATGTTATCATTTGTTGTAATTCTGGACTGACTTTAACCATATCAGCACTCTCACCACGACCACGCTTGAACCAGCGCTTGATTCTAGCCTCTGGCAATCCTGTTATACGATCATCCCTATAAACACCCCGCTTACCATGAGCTACTACGTTGGCATCCAGATCAGTGGCAAGTATTTTAACATCCCATTGGTCGAAATTTGGCAAAGATTCTCTCAAAGTTATGGCGATACTGTATGGCTCCTCGCCTGTCGAACAACCTGCCGACCAAACGCGGATACGCTTATTATTGCCTTTTTTCTTAACCAGATCAGGAATAACCGTATTAGCCAGATACTCAAAGTGATGATTCTCTCTAAAAAATGCAGTTAGGTTAGTGGTAATAGCATTAATCAGAAAATCCTGTTCTTCATGGTCACCGGTTTCCACTGCATGACAAAACTCATCGAAACTAGAAAAACGACCTTTACGAATACGTTTTGATAACCTGCCATATACCATGTCTTTTTTAGCATTAGACAATACAATGCCAGTATGTTCAGAAACAAATTGACGAATACGTTCAAAGTTGGCATCTGAAAATTCAAATTCACGATTTTTCTGTTCAGCCATAATAGTCTTTAATTCCTCATCACCGACTCGACTTTCGGTTAAAACCAAAAAAGGGGGGATCATTCCTCCCCCCTGTTACATTCAGCTATTAGTCAATTAAAACTCATCCCATTCATCATCTGTTTCTGTCGACGCTGCTTTTGGGGCCGCTTTCGGCTTCGCTTTTGGGGCCGCCGCTTTCGGCTTCGCTTTTGGCGCTGCCTCAACG
>Ga0224506_10003369_pt1 | contig 10578 bp, 11 predicted proteins | sample SF_Jan12_sed_USG_2_FD_169108 | JGI IMG/M metagenome (GOLD analysis project Ga0224506, IMG submission 169108) | Sediment microbial communities from San Francisco Bay, California, United States - SF_Jan12_sed_USGS_8_1 | ecosystem: Environmental > Aquatic > Marine > Sediment | place: USA...
CCATCAGGTGATTAACGAATCCTTTGTGAGACCGGGGGATATTGTCATCGGAGCCGACTCCCACACCTGTACAGCGGGAGCTTTAGGGGCTTTGGGTACAGGGATGGGTTCTACCGATGTGGCCATCGGTATCGCTCTGGGGAAGACCTGGCTAAGGGTTCCCGAGAGCTATCGATTTGTGGTGCACGGACGATTCCAGCCGGGGGTATATGCCAAAGACCTCATCCTCCACATTATAGGCATGATCGGAGCTGATGGGGCTACTTATAAGTCAATGGAGTTCGGTGGAGAGACTATTGAGAATATGGAGATGAGTGAGCGACTCACCATGTCCAATATGGCAGTGGAAGCTGGAGCGAAATGCGGCATTATCTTCTCGGATGAAAAGACCAGGGAATTCTTATTAAAGCATGGACGCGGCAAAAGCTATCGGGAGCTGTGGGCGGACGAGGATGCCACCTATGAGCGGAGCTTCGAGATAGACGCCAGCAAGATTCTGCCCACCATATCTTTCCCCCACACCGTGGACAACACCAGAACCATAGAGCACAAGGACTGCCAGGATGTCAAAATAGACCAGGTGGTTATCGGCACTTGCACCAACGGGAGACTGGAAGACCTCCGTATCGCTGCACAGATCTTAGAAGGGAAGAAAAAACATCCCGATACCCGTCTCATAGTAGTGCCGGCTTCCCGGAAAGTCTATCAGGAGGCTTTGGAAGAAGGGACCCTGTCTATCCTCAACCAGGCCGGGGCTTCCATCCAGAGCCCTGGATGCGGTCCCTGTGTGGGCATTCACCAAGGGGTGTTAGGGGATGGGGAGGCGTGCCTGTCAACCCAGAACCGGAACTTCAAGGGGAGAATGGGCAATCCTAATGGCTTCATCTATTTGGCATCTCCGGCCACAGCAGCGGCAGCAGCCCTTGAGGGGAAAATCGCCGACCCAAGAGAGGTGATAGGATGACCGCAATGAGAGGGAAAGCCTGGAAGTTTGGGGATAACATAAGCACCGACCACATCGCCCCGGGGAGGCTCTTTCATCTCCGCTCGAACCTGCCCGAGTTAGCCAAGCATGTTCTGGAGGATGCTCGATCGGAATTTGCCTCCAGCATGGCACCGGGGGACTTTGTGGTGGGAGGAGGGAACTTCGGACTCGGCTCCAGCCGTGAGCATGCTCCTACTATAATCAAGATAGCCGGGGTCAGTGCCGTGTTAGCTAAATCTTTTGCTCGCATTTTTTTCCGTAACTGCATTAATGTGGGGCTACCTGCTATCATATGCGATACCGATAAGATAGACGAAGGGGACGAGCTGGAAGTAGACTTGTTGAAAGGGAAGGTGATCAACCATACTAAAAACATAGAGCTGAGCTTTCCCCCCTTGCCACCGGTAATGACTAAAATTCTCCAGGAGGGAGGATTAGCCAACTATATCCATAAGTACGGCGACTTTAAATTGAAATGAGAAAAGAACATTTGTAACATTAACCTTCTGCTATCGGTATTAGGGAGGAGTATATGGTAAATTTTGATAAATTAACTGTCCCTAAGGAGGGAAGTAAGATAGGGATAGAGGATGGGAGACTGAAGGTGCCTGATGAGCCCATCATCCCCTTTATTGAAGGGGATGGAGTGGGACCGGATATTTGGGCTGCTGCCAAGCGAGTGCTCGATGCCGCAGTGGAGAAGGCTTACCGGGGAAAGAGAAGGATTGTTTGGCTGGAGATGTTTGCCGGGGATAAGGGGCAGAAGGTTTACGGTGAGGTTCTTCCGCGTGACACCTACGAGGCTATTCGGCACTTCATTGTCGCCATCAAGGGTCCTCTGACCACCCCCATAGCCGGGGGCTACCGGAGCCTCAATGTCACCCTGCGGCAAACCCTCAACCTCTACGCCTGTGTGCGACCGGTGCGCTATTTCAAAGGAGTGCCCAGCCCGGTGAAACATCCCGAGCGGATGAATATGATTATTTTCAGGGAGAACACCGAGGATGTGTACGCCGGGATAGAGTGGGCAGAAGGCACCCCTGAGGTGAAAAAAATCATCCGGTTCCTCAATCAGGAAATGGGGTGCTCCATCAAGGAGGATTCCGGAATTGGCATCAAGCCCATCAGTGAGACGGCGACCAAGAATCTGGTGCGAAAAGCCATTCAATATGCTATTGACAGGAAGCTCCCCAGCGTTACCCTGGTTCATAAGGGAAATATAATGAAGTTCACCGAAGGGGCTTTCCGCGACTGGGGATATGAGATAGCCAAGGATGAGTTCGGAGACTATGTCGTTACCGAAAGCGAACTGACCAAAAAATATGGTGGGGAGCCGCTCCCTGGCAAGATTGTGATCAAAGATAGGGTAGCCGACTCCATGCTCCAGCAAATTCTTACCCGCACTGCTGAATACAGCGTCATAGCTTTGCCGAACCTCAACGGTGACTACCTTTCCGATGCGTGCGCCGCCCAGGTGGGAGGACTCGGTCTGGCTCCGGGAGCCAATATAGGGGACTACATAGCCCTCTTTGAGGCTACCCACGGTACTGCTCCTAAGTATGCGGGGCTCGATAAGGTTAACCCAAGCTCCCTCACCCTTTCCGGGGTGATGATGTTGGAATATATGGGCTGGCAGGAAGCCGCCGATATCATCGTCAAAGCCCTGGAAAAAACCATTATGGCGAAAACGGTCACTTATGACCTGGAGCGGCTGATGGAGGGTGCCACCAAGCTGAAGTGCTCGGAATTTGGCACCGCAATCATCAGCCACATGGAAGCGAATTAGGGGGAGACAATCGGAAGCTCCCTTTTTGTTCAGCTCGAGGGAGGGTGGATAAGAAGAAAATTGCTTCACCCTCGTTAAATCATCTAAGCTATAAGGAGGTAGACAATGCCTAAAAGGTATAAAATCGGATTAATTGGAGGAGGGCAAATCGGAGGGATTTTAGCCCTGATGATTGCCCAGAGAGAGCTTGGCGATGCAGTAGTGTTTGATATTCCTCAGAAGGAGGGATTAGCCAAGGGGAAAACTCTTGATATTATGGAGATGACCCCTCACTTCGGCACCGATGTCAATCTTTCGGGCACCAGCGATTTTTCTCAGCTAAAAGGCTGCGATGTTATCATAATTACTGCCGGCGTTCCCCGCAGACCCGGAATGACCCGTGAAGACCTCCTCGATGTGAACCTTAAAATCATCACCAGTGTAGCTGAGAATGTCAAGAAGCACTGCCCCAATGCTTTCAATATCGTCCTCACTAACCCGTTGGATGCCATGGTCTACGCCTTCTACAAGCTGACCGGCTTCCCCAAAAACCGGGTAGTGGGTATGGCGGGGGCTCTCGATACCGGACGCTTCAGAGCCTTTGTTGCTATGGAGACCGGCTTTTCAGTGGAGGATATCACCGCCCCGGTTATGGGAGGGCATGGACCCACTATGGTACCCCTTTACAGGCTGGCCACCGTGGGAGGTGTTCCCCTTACCGAGGTTCTTTCTCAGGAGAAGATCGAAGCCATTGTGGAACGGACCCGGCAGGCAGGCACAGAGATTGTCAAACTGCTGGCTAACGGCAGCGCTTACTTCAGCCCCGCCGCCTCCGCCCTGGAGATGGCAGAATCTTTTCTGAAGGACAAGAAGCGGATTATCCCCTGCTCATCCCTCTGCGAAGGGGAATATGGCGTCAATGGCTACTTTATCGGTGTGCCGACGGTCATCGGAGCAGGAGGAGTAGAGAAGATTCTGGAGATAAAGCTCACCCCGCAGGAGAATGAAGCTTTGCAGAAGACCCTGGAGGCAGTTAAAAAAGCGGTGGCGGATACCAAGCTCTAAAAGGGGCTGAAGCACCTACTCGATAACTTAACAATCCATTGAAGAGGGGGTTAAAATTACCCCTGCCCTTTTGTCTGTCAAAAGGGCCAATTTTCAAATAAAGGAGGGAGTATGCGAGATATTGAAGCTAAAACCGTTACTGAAGCGGTCAAAAAGCTTTGCATAGATGCCTGCTATTATCTTAATGACGAGATTCTTGATGCATTTCGAAAGTGCAAGGAGAAGGAGGAATCTCCCGTTGCGGTGGACATCTTAAGCCAGCTGGAGGAAAACGCCAGGATTTCTCGGGAAGGGCAGTTTCCCCTCTGCCAGGATACCGGCTTTGCGGTATTATTTGTGGAGCTGGGCTCCGATGTGGTGATAAAAGGTGGAACCCTCCCCGAGGCTATCAACGAAGGGGTGCGGCAGGGCTACACCGAGGGATTTCTGCGCAAGTCGATTGTCTCCGACCCCCTGGAGAGGAAGAATACTGGTGATAACACCCCAGCTGTTATACACTTGAATATTGTGCCCGGTGATAAACTGAAGATAACCATCCTCCCTAAAGGTGGAGGAAGCGAGAACATGAGTGAGGTGCGGATGCTCAAACCGGCTGACGGAGCCAAGGGTGTGATCGACTTCGTGCTGGAAAGAGTGAGCAAGGCAGGACCCAATCCCTGCCCACCGATTGTGGTAGGAGTGGGGATTGGAGGTACCTTTGAGACGGCCGCTTTCATAGCCAAGAAAGCCCTGCTCAGGCCCCTCGGAAGCCGCAACCCCAAGCCCCATCTGGCGGCTATTGAAAAGGAGCTTATAGAGAGAATCAACCAGATGGGGATCGGTCCTCAGGGATTCGGCGGTCGTTGCACTGCGCTGGCAGTCCATGTGGAGGCTTACCCCTGTCATATCGCCAGCCTTCCAGCGGCGGTAAACATTGAGTGCCACTCTCATCGGCACAAAGAGGTAGTTTTATAGGGAGAGAGCCTCCGCATCCTGAGGCAAAGGGGCTTTCGGCCCATAAGGAAAACCATTATAGCAGAGAAAAGGAGTTATCTATGGCAGAAGTAAAACTTAGCGCTCCACTTACCGACAAAGATGTAGAGTCTTTGAATATAGGGGATAAAGTATTGATTTCCGGTTCCATACTTGTGGGCAGAGATTCCGCCCACAAACGATTAATAGACCTGTTGGATGCCGGCAAACCCCTCCCCGTGGACCTTAAGGGTCAGTTGATATACTATGCAGGACCATCTCCGGCTCGACCCGGAAACCCCGTCGGTTCGGCTGGTCCTACCACCAGCGGAAGGATGGACCCTTACGCCCCCCGGCTGCTCGCCCTGGGGCTGAAAGGAATGATTGGCAAGGGGTCTCGCTCAGCCGAGGTGATTGAAGCCTGCAAGAAGTATAAAGCGGTCTACCTGGCTGCGGTGGGAGGTGCTGCAGCGCTGATTGCCAAAAGCATCAAAAAAGCCGAAGTGGTTGCTTATCCCGAGCTGGGACCCGAAGCCCTCAGGCGGATGGATGTGGAGAATTTCCCCGCTATTGTGGTCAATGATACCAAGGGTAACGACCTCTATGTGGAGGGGCGTGCCAAGTATCAGAAATGAGGGGAAAATTTCCTCTTTCCTTTAAGGGTAGCGGCATTAATGGGATAACCACAACCGAGAGTAGTCTAAGGAGGTGTTGGATATATGTTTTACAAATGGCATGTGGGATCAATAGCCTGGATTCTCCACCGCCTGTCCGGGGTTTTAATTGCCTTCTATCTGGTGCTCCATATCTGGGTGATGAGCTTCCTGCAGAAGGGTCCGGAGAGCTTCGAGCGGGTTATGCATCTGCTGGAACACCCTCTGTTTAAGCTCCTGGAGATTGGGCTTCTGGGAGTGGTGGTCTACCACAGCCTGAACGGGATACGGCTGATGGTTCTGGACCTCGGATATGGAATGGCGCACCAGAAGAAGATGTTCCTGGCGGTGGTTGCAGTGGGGATTGTGCTTTTTGTTCTGGGAGCCATCCCCCTTTACCCGTTCTGAGTCGGATAAAAAGGAGTAAGCCATGGGTAATAAAAAACTCTATGTAGCCGGAGGGGGCTGGAGCTGGCTCTTCCAGCGCCTCAGCGGGGTCTATCTCCTGTTGATCATTTTACTCCATTTCTGGTTCATCCACTATACCGGCACCGGTGAGATAACCTACCAGCAGGTAGCCACCAGGCTGGCAACCCCCTTCTGGAAGACACTCGATGTGAGTTTTCTCCTTTTAGCCCTTTATCACGGCTTAAACGGCGTATGGGCGGTAGCTCAGGATTGGGTTAAAAGGGATTGGTTACGGATGCTGATCTACGGAGTCATTGTGGTCGTTGCCTTCATCTTTGGGGTGCTGGGAATGATTACCGTTATCGGCTTTAAACCCCAAGTATTATGAAGAGGGAGAGAGCTATGATACACCACCAACACGACATCGTCATCATAGGAGCGGGATTAGCTGGATTGCGAGCGGCTCTGGAGACCAGCCGGGTAGCGGACACCGCTGTGCTGACCAAGGTCTACCCCAGCCGTTCACATTCAGGCGGCGCTCAGGGAGGGATAGCGGCTTCACTGGCTAATGAGAGCGACGACAACTGGGAACTCCACATGTTCGACACAGTGAAAGGGAGCGATTATCTGGGAGACCAGGATGGCATTGAGATACTGGTGAAGGAGGCGCCGGCCACTATCATAGAGCTGGAGCATATGGGAGTCCCCTTCAGCCGTAATGCCGATGGAACCATTGCCCAGCGACCTTTCGGTGGTCACTCTCGCCCGAGGGCTTGCTATGCCTCAGATTATACGGGACATGTTGTCCTCCACACTCTGTATGAACAGGGAATCAAGCAGGGGATCAATGTCTACTCTGAGTTCTATGTGATAAGCCTTATTATGAACCAGGGGACTTGCTGTGGAGTGGTAGCATTGGATATCCTCGGTGGGGAGCTCCACCTCTTCCACAGCAAAGCGGTGATGTTTGCTACCGGCGGTTATGGGAGGGCTTACAAGATAACCTCCAATGCCCATGCCAATACCGGCGATGGATTGAGCATTATCTATCGGGTTGGTATCCCCATAGAGGATATGGAGTTCGTTCAGTTTCACCCCACAGGTCTCTATAAACATGGTATCCTTGTTACTGAGGGTGCCCGGGGAGAGGGGGGCTATCTTCTCAATAAGGACGGCGAGAGATTTATGAAAAACTATGCCCCCGAGAAGATGGAGCTTGCCCCCCGGGATTTGACCTCCCGAGCCATGCAAACAGAGATAAACGAAGGGAGAGGAATAGAGGGTAAGGACTATATCTATATCGACTTGAGGCATCTGGGAGCAGCGAAAATTTTGGAACGCCTCCCTCAGATCCGTGAGTTAGCAATAAATTTTGTAGGGGTGGATTGCATCAAGGAGCCCATTCCCATCCAGCCTACCGCCCATTACTCCATGGGGGGCATTCCCACCGATAACCGTGGGCAGGTGGTCATCGACAAAGAAAACACTCCGGTCAAGGGTCTCTATGCCGCCGGGGAGTGCGCCTGTGTTTCCGTCCATGGGGCGAACAGGTTAGGAACCAACTCCCTGCTGGAGGCTACCCTCTTCGGCCAGCGGGCAGGCGAGGCAATGGCGGAGTTCGTCCAGCGAGAGAAAGAGTTCACGCCGCTGCCAGAGAATCCAGCCAAGCCAGCCGAGGACGAGATAGCCAGCATTTTGAAAAACGAGGGAAAAGAGTCGGTGGCTCAAATCAGAGAGGAGCTCCAGGTCTCTATGACCGAGAATTGTGGGATCTTTCGGGATGAAAAAAAGCTAAAGAAGGAGCTGGAGATTATCAAGGGCTTGCAGGAGCGCTATACGCACATCCATATAGACGACAAAGGAAAACGATGCAATACCGACCTGATGGAGGCTCTGGAGCTGGGTCATCTGCTCGACTTCGCCGAAGTGATTGTGGCTGGTGCCTTAAACCGTTCCGAAAGCCGGGGCTCTCACTACCGCGTCGACTACCCCAAGCGAGACGATGAAAATTGGCTGAAGCATACCCTGGCCTATAAAACCGATAAGGGTCCCCGTTTCGATTACAAGAAGGTAGTTATCACCAGGTATCAGCCCATTGAAAGGAAGTATTAGGGAGGAAGAAGACCATGGAGATAACCTTCAAGATATTGAGGTTTGACCCTGATAAGGATAAAAAATCCTATTACCGAAAATATACCGTGAAAGTCGAGCCCGGGATGACAGTGCTTGATGGATTGAACGAGATCAAGTGGAGACTGGATGGCACCCTTGCTTTTCGACGGTCCTGCCGGAGCGCCATCTGTGGTTCCTGCGCCATGACCATTAACGGCGTGAACAGATTGGCTTGCAATAGCCAGACTCTCGCCCTGAAGAGGAAGACCATCGTCGTAGAGCCGCTGCGGCGCTTCCCCGTAATCAAAGACCTGATTGTCGATATGGACCCCTTCTTTGAGAAGATAGCCATTATCAAGCCCTATCTGATTGCACATTCCCGCGGTGGATCGCGGGAGCGGCTTCAAAGCCCCGAAGACCGAAAGCTTCTCGATGAGGCAGTGACCTGCATCTTGTGTGGTGCCTGCACCTCTTCCTGTCCTTCGTACTGGTATAACAAGAATTACTTAGGTCCTGCTTCCCTGTTCAAAGCCTACCGCTTTATCTTCGACAGTCGCGATGAAGGGACAGAGGAGAGGTTGGGGATAATCAGCGACCGGGATGGGCTGTGGCGATGCCATTCCATATTCAACTGTGTGGAGGCGTGTCCCAAGTCCTTGAATCCTACCTACGCCATAGCGGAGCTGAAAAAGAAGATCGTTACCACCAAGCTGTGAGCCTGAGGCAATCGGATATTGATGCCCCCTTAAGCCTCAAGAGCTAAAGGGGTGGCAATAGTTATTCCTTAGCAATAGGGGTGTATAGTGCTATGGCTGTGGAGCAAACCCTGACCATTATCAAGCCCGATGGGGTTGCCCGTGGGCTCATGGGGAGAGTTCTGGAAGCTCTGGAAACGGAGGGGATGAAGATAGTGGGAATGAAGATGCTCCAGTTGACAAAAAGAGGAGCAGAGGGATTCTATCAGGTTCATCGAAATAAGCCTTTCTTCGACAGCCTTACTTCGTATATGTCTTCGGGACTGGTGGTGGTGGCAGTGCTGGAAGGGGAGGGGATTATCGAGCGATTGCGTCGGCTGATGGGGGCAACCGATCCTCAAAAGGCGACTCCCGGAACCCTTCGCCACCGCTACGGGCTCTCCATTCAGGAAAATGTTATTCACGGTTCCGACTCCCCCGAGACCGCCCGATGGGAGATTGTCTATTTCTTCGGCCAAACGGAAATCCACAGCCGCCCCTTGAATTCCGGCTGAGATATGAGCAAGGCCATACCCTATTTCCAGCAAAACAGGGAGAGAATTGTCGAGCTGCTGGAGGAGCTGGTAAAACTGGAGTCTCCCAGCTTGAACAAGCCTTCCTGCGATAAGCTGGCTATCTTCCTGTGGGACCAATTTACCTCTTCCGGAATCAAAGCTACCATCCTGGAGCAGCAGAAGGTGGGGAACTTCCTCCGGGTGGAGTTCGGTCAGGGTGAGGAGCAAATTCTTGTTCTCTGCCACCTGGATACTGTGTGGTCTCTGGGGGAAGTGAAGCGGCGTCCCGTGAGACGCCAGGGGGAGAAGCTCTACGGACCTGGTGCCTATGATATGAAGGGGGGCATTTGCCTGGCTCTTTTTAGCCTCAAAGCCATAAACGAGCTTGGGCTCAGTCTTGATAAAAGGGTGGTCATCATTATTAACTCTGACGAGGAGATAGGAAGCCACTCCTCCCGCCCCCTGATAGAAGCCGAAGCCAAGGCGAGCAAAGCAGTTCTTTGCCTGGAGCCATCGCTGCCGGGTGGGAAGCTGAAGACTTCCCGCAAAGGGGTTGGCGTTTTCACCCTCAGAATCAAGGGGAGGGCAGCTCACACCGCGGGTGATTATGATCAAGGTGTAAGTGCCATCCATGAATTGGCTCATCATATCCTCAGGATTCATAAGCTTTCTAATCCTCGTCGGGGCTTAACACTGAATGTGGGAAGGGTAGAGGGCGGAACCTTATCCAATGTGGTTGCCGCTGCCAGTGAGGCGGAAATCGACCTCCGATTTATTGAGCCTGCCAATGGGGAGAAGATTGCCCATCAGCTATATAATTTAAGACCGAGATTGCCGGGTATCAGCCTGGAGATATCGGGAGGAATAAACCGCCCGCCTCTGTTGCCCACCCCTCAGAACCAGAAGCTTTTCAAAAGGGTGCAGGAAATAGCTCTGAGCGAGCTTAACCTGCGGCTGGAGGGAGGTATGAGCGGTGGGGGGAGTGATGCCAATTTCACCTCAGCCCTCGGTATACCCACCCTGGATGGACTGGGGGTTGATGGAGATGGGGCCCATTCGGTGGATGAGTTTGTTTTACTCCCCAGTCTTGTTGAGCGGGGAGCACTCCTCACCGAGCTTCTGGTCAGACTGTAAAATCCCCTTCTATTTTTTCTGTACTTACTACCTCCACCTATACAGGAGAAAAAGCCAGACACCCACTTTGGTTTAGTAGCAGGATATTAGCAGGTTTTGGATGATGCTCAGGTGAGGATTATTTTATGAGCTTAGCTGAGGAGCTGATCTTCTTATTATACATATCCTGATATTTCTTGAGATTTGATTTGGCCTGGGTGAAGCCAGGGTCAATCTCCAGGGCTTTCTGAGCCTCAAGAATAGCTTCCTCGTATTT
>Ga0224506_10003370_pt1 | contig 10574 bp, 10 predicted proteins | sample SF_Jan12_sed_USG_2_FD_169108 | JGI IMG/M metagenome (GOLD analysis project Ga0224506, IMG submission 169108) | Sediment microbial communities from San Francisco Bay, California, United States - SF_Jan12_sed_USGS_8_1 | ecosystem: Environmental > Aquatic > Marine > Sediment | place: USA...
GGATGCCTACAGGCATTAAGAGAAAGGCAATCTCACGTTTTGTACACCGCTACCAACCGATGCAAAAGCATGTAAACAGTATTTTACAGGGTTTACGTGAAGGTAAAGATGACTTGCTGGAAACGAGTATCGAGCTAGAGCATCAATATGAAGAAATAGCCAAAGCACAAAAAGAAATTCAGTCAGAAATTTATGTCGGTGAAATATTCTTAGATAAAATTGAAATCCTTGAAGCCGAAGCCTCTGATGATGCTCAGTATAAACAGAAATTGGCTTCTGTGAAAAACAAAGCTGCACGCAGGATACGTGACTTGCGTACGATGGAGCAATCTGCGGTTCAGTTCTTTATCAGTATTGATCAAACCATAAACACCAACGAATTATTGAGTGAGTCAATTGATAGTGCTCTGGTTGTTGGTCCGATGGTTATGACCAATGCCCTTCGCATACAGGCATCCCTGGCCAAGCAAGCCTCTGTGCAAAAAGCAGTGAAAGGCTTTCAGGAAGGACTGGGCGATATGATGGCGCAAAATGCTGCAGCAGTGAATAAAGCAGCATCAGAGATTGGTGATATGTATAACAATCCGGTGATTGCCATCGAGAAACTTGAGGAAGGTTTTGATCAGTTAATGCAGGCGGTGACTACCGCCAACGAGACCATGGCTGCGAGTACAGTTAAAGCACGGGAAGCCAGTGCAAGACTGGCAGAAATGACAGCAGAGTTGTCACCTGTCGCGGATGGAATGCGCGAGGCTCGGGAAAATAGTGAAGATGATGATATTGGTATGCGACCTGAAAAACTCATTAACCCTGAGGTCCTGAATAATAAGGACAGTCAGTAATGAGTATACAGAAGCGACTTGAGGCCATTCGAGGCCTCAATTCTCATGCGGTTCGGGAATCCAAAAAACTGAGCATTATGGAAATAGAGGACGGTGGATATCTTGAATTTAACAATCAGACATGGAAAGTGGTCAGCTTATCACGGTATCTGGATGTGAAGTGGTCAGATTTCGCTCGACGTAAGTCAGACTACTGGGTGACTGAGTTGGAACTGTACTCTCTTAATAACGGTAAGAATATCTATCTCGAATGGGAGCAAGATGATTCTCTGGAGGTAAGTCAGACTTTATCTCTGGTGAAGATACGTGATATCCAGTATCAGGGCCGCAGTTTACGAAATTCAGATATGGAAGACATCTCAGAAGAAGAAGAGGGCACGGTTATTCATAATGGTGTCTCCTATCATTATGAGGAAGATGAGACTTGGGCCGGTTTATACTTTAAGTCACCTTCCGACAGCGATGGTTTGCCAATGCGTGCCTATGAGTTTGAGAGCGATGATGAGCGCTGTTTGACTATTGAATTATGGGTTGAGGATGGTGATCGCCCTGATCGAGAAGCCTTTATCAGTCAATCGGTAAAGCCCAATGATATAAATGTGATTCAACAGGCCTAGGTGGCGAATTAATAGTACGGGAATGCAAAGCAATCGGGATGGTGTTTGAATGTTAACAAAACAACTAGTACAACTTATGAATAAAGGAATACTACTATCATTGTTAGCATTCCAGCTCGCAGGATGTCAGGGTTTGCCTGAGGGGCTGGTTAATTATGCGAAGGCATTGCCTGCCAGAATCGATGCACAAGAAGCTTTATATCATCAGTCAAAGCAGGATTTTTCCAAGCTCACTGGGCACATAGAGTGGCCCTTTATAAAACCTTACAGCGAGAAAGAAGACTGGCAGATGGAACTGGATAAGGCAGGAGCGTCTCTGAAAGCGCTAAAAGCCTTGTACGTGAATAGTATCGAACCCATGCTTGACGACGGTGATAAAAAGAATGCTGCCGTGTTCAGCGAATTACTTGAAAAAGCGCAAGCTCATCTGGCCGAAATTGGTGTTCATTCGCAACATCATCAAGTGCGAATTGTAAATCTTCTTAATACCAGAGACACAGCACCTGCGATGTATAAGGAAGCCAAGGGAAAAGTCGGTGAAATAGCCATTTTATCCCAAGGCCTTACTAAGAAGGTCAAATCTCTCGCTAAAAAATATCCTCATAAATCCACAGATCTAACCGGGCGAGAAAAGAAATTTAAAGACATGCATCGGGATGGCACAACAGCATTTTTCGTTATTACAAAGGAGCATAAAAATATTGGTCGTGGCAAGGTCGACTATGCGGCGTATTTTGATAACTATCAAATAGTCAAAGCGGCTCACACAAACAGCCAAAACTATTCGGCTGAAACACACAAGAAAATAGATGAGCTGAGTAAGAGTTACACCAAGATACTCAGTGATCAGCGGCTTGAGTATTACATCGTCATTGGCCGATCTTCATGGTGTGAGATGGATAATTGCTACGGTGAAGATATAATGAATTCATCGCCAATTCTCGTTGATGAAGCAGTATTTGAGTATTTCGAATCTCAAGATGGAAATATTGCCAAACGCACAAGTGGCTGGGGTGGTGCGAGATTCAAGCTTCTGGTAGACCAAAACAAGTGGAACGCTTTACGATTAGATCCAAATTGGAATTGGCCGCGTGGTGATAGTACTGCGGTGTACTGGGTCGATAACGCTTATACCAAGACATATCACAAATATACTGAGGTGGTAGATAACAAGACCACTGAAAGCGAATGGGTGCAAATAGATGAAGATGCATTCTGGAAAAATCATAAAAACATGGGCATGGCCGTTCTCTCTAAACCCTACGGTTATTATGAAGAAGATGCATTAACCAAGGCACAGCCTGCTGGTATGGCATTTATTGCACAGCCAAATATGGTTAATGGTACACCTACTGGCTCTAATCAATATGGTGAGTGGCGCCAACAAAATGGCAAGTCTTTTTGGCACTATTATGGCCAATATCGATTTTTCTCTGCTCTGCTTGGTCCATCACGTTATTACTATGATGATTGGTATGGATATAGCCGGCATCGTGGTGCTAACCCTTATTATGGTCGAAATAATGATTATGGCACTTATGGGCGAACAACCTACAGCAATAAACGCTATCGCAATAGTGATTACGCTATGCGTAATCCTGACACAGTATCTTCAGCCGCTTCAGGTAAAGGCTCTACTGCGAGAGGGGCTGGGTCTATAAGAAGCGCCGGTGGCTCAGCGAGAACACGCGGCCCAGGCAGTGGTAAGTAATTTATACAATAGATCGTTAATAGAATATTGACAGAATAAGGAAGCGATAATGAATATCGAAAACTATCTCAACTTTTTAATGTATGCCCTCATCTACCTGGTCATGGCGGTAGTCATGAAATTGATATTGAATTTTAGGTCGATTAATCACTATGCAGCGGATCAAGTTATTGCCGATGGCAATCTGGCGGTAGGCTTACGTCGCTCGGGTGCGCAATTCGGACTGGCAATAGCAATGGTAGGCGTTATGGCAGGAGCCTCATCTGACAGTATGGCCAATGATCTATTGATCACCTTCGCTTATGGGCTACTGGCTATATTGTTTATGGTCCTTTCACTAACGATTACGGATAGATTCGTATTGCGGAAGATAAATAATTCTGAAGAGCTTAAAAAGGGTAATGTTTCGGTTGGCTTTGTCGAGTTTGGAACACTTATCATGACTGGTATTATCGCCTACGCATCGATTCAGGGTGATGACGGTGGCGCTGTATCCAGTCTAGTCTATTTTGTAGCAGGTCAGATTTCTGTGCTTGTCCTGGTGATGGCGTACGAACGTGTCTTTTCCAATCGATTGAATGTGGTTGAAAGTATTCATGCTGGGAACGAATCGGCAGGTATATATCTGGCAGGAAAAATTATTGCCTATGGTCTGATTTTACAAAGTGCAATTGTCAGCAATGGTGCAGTGCAATCATTACAGACCAGTGCCATTGAGTTTGTGGTTGCTGCTCTGAGCGGTATTGTAATCCTATATATATTTGAAATTCTGATTGATAAGGTAATTATCACAGGCACTACGGTTCGTGACATCATTGAGAAGAATCAGATTGTCGCTGCTGTACAGTTGTCCATTGCCAAAGTAGGTATGTCTATGTTTCTGGGGATGGCCATTTTGTAGCACTATCATGTTGCTTAAAGGATTATGATGGAATATCCACGATGGCTACCGCTACTGCTGGCATTTTGTATGTTTTCTACAGGCGCAAGTGGGCTTGTTAATGAGTATGTACTTGCAACACTAACGACCTACATCCTAGGTAATTCAATTGAGCAGTTCTCTATTGTTATTGCCCTAATGATGCTAATGATGGGTGTGTCAGGCCTGGTACAAAACAAGATATCTGATGATAATCTGATACTGAAGTTCATGGGCATAGAAGTAGTCATGGCCATGCTGGGTGGGTTTGCTCCCCTCGCTATTTATGCTGCCTATGCCTTCATGGATACACATTTCCTCTTGGTACATTACTTTTTTGTTTTGGCGATAGGGTTCTTGATTGGCTTCGAGATTCCCATCGTAATGCGCATCATTGAGCAAAACAAAGTCAAGTTAAAAACCAATCTGACTATTGTGTATGCGATGGATTACATTGGGGCATTCGTGGGGGCGATGGTCTGGGTTAAGTACTTACTCAAAAATTATTCTCTTACAGAAATAAGCTTTATTGTGGCGGGATTCAATTTCTTGGTTGCTGCGATTACCATCGTGTATTTCATGAAATCCGATGTGATAAAGCCGAGGTATAGGACCAGTGCTGTGCTGATTTCAACCATTTTGATCTTATATATTGGTTTTGCCAACAGTTTGAGTCTTACTGATGTGCTGGAGCAAAAGTTCTATGAGGATCCGATAGCACATAAGGAAACGACTCGATACCAGCATATTGTCATCACTGAGAATACGGCGAACGGAGATGTCCGCCTTTATATCAATGGTAACACGCAGTTTTCTTCGTTAGATGAGGACCGTTACCATGAACTTCTTGTCCATCCGGTAATGTCGTTACCTAAGCACGGGACTTCAGTTTTGATTCTGGGTGGAGGGGACGGACTGGCACTTCGAGAAGTACTAAAGTATAAGACAGTTGAGTCAGTGACACTGGTGGATTTAGATCCGGATATGGTCAGGCTCGCTAAAACAAACTCTTATTTAAGGCGGCTTAATAAGGACTCCTTCCGTGATGCCAGACTAGTTACTAGTGTGGCTGGAGGTATTACAGAACTTGGTGTGAAGGGACTGTATATGCAAGCTAATGAGTCAGCTTCTGAGCTCGACAAGGGTGAGTGGGTTGCCTCCATAATGGTTGTGAATCTTGATGCAGATCTGTTTTTAAATAAAATAGCCAAAAAAAAATGGGATGTTGTGATTATTGATTTGCCAGATCCTTCATCGGTAGAATTAGCGAAACTTTATAGCAAACAGTTTTATAAAAAACTAAAAAGAAACTTGTCTAAAGATGGATTTGTTGCAATACAATCTACCTCCCCTTATCACGCAAAGTCCGCTTTCTTGACGATAGGGAGTACGCTCGAGGCTGCTGGATACAAGGTTCTTCCATACCGTCAAAATATACCCTCGTTCGGTGATTGGGGCTTTCATATTGCATGGACGGATAAAAAGCCTGTATCCGAAGTTAAAGGACATTTGTCTAAAGTAGACAGTTTTCCTGTTGATACCCGCTTTATTACCCCTGAGCTTATGATGGCGTCTACGGCCTTTGGGCAAGGAGAGCTTGTATCAGGAGAAGAGTGTGTAAATACGATTATGAACCCTTGTCTGGTTACGCAATATCTGGATTATAGCTGGCAGATAGAATAGATGATATTTGTATTTAGAAGATTTCTTAAACTAACCGCGTGCTCTGTGCATATGATTTTGCAGTTGGCGACGTCGGGTTACCACGGTGATGACATCCGTTTTAAAAAAGCATTAGACGCTTATGTTTTTCAGGATCCATTTCTTCATTTATATCTGACAAGTTCATCATAATCGTTTCATACACATATGAGCATGTGGTCAATATTGTCCTCTCTCGTCGAGAGATTGTTTTATAGTAATGGCTATGCTTGTAGGAAAGTTAAAGCTTGTAAGCCGCATAATGCAGAGCAGGCTTCGACACAGAAAAGGAATGCTCGAATGATGTCAGAACAAATAGGACTGAATACAGAGCGGCTTATTTTGCGGCCATGGAAGCCAGACGACGACTCCTTGTTCGCAGATTAGGACTGTGGCCTATGGGCTATAGAGTCAAAGCAAACAGGCCAATTCATCGGTTTTACAGGATTGCACGTACCTGAACATGAGCTTGTCCTTAATCCCTGCGTTAAAATATGCTGGCGTATTGCCAGGGAATGCTGGGGTGAGGGCTATGTCTCAGAGGCTGCAAGGTCTACGCTGAAATTTTATTTTGAGTAATTGCAATTGGATGAAGTTGTCTCCTTTTCCTCTGTGGCTAATCATCGTTCACATGCTGTAATGAAAAGATTGAACATGAGTAGCGGTAATGAGAATTTTCTTCATCCCGCAATGGAAGAAGGCCATCCATTATAAGAACACGTCTTATATAGATTGAGTAGACAAGCCTAGGCCTGAACCTCACAATAGGTTTTGCAATAGTTCTTTTATCTGAATGATATTGATCCAAATGTCATCCAACTTTAGAAAATAAGAAAAGGAAGACTTATGTCCATTCTACATATTAGTCCGATTTACATACTGTTAAACATTATTTTGATCCTGGTTCTGGCATATCGCGTGGTTGTATTACGTCGTCGTTTTAAAGTTGGCCTAGGTGATGGCGATAAGAAAGAACTTCGTATGGCAATAGCTGTACATGCCAATGCGACAGAAAATATGCCTTTGGCATTGATGGTAATGCTTGTTGCGGAGTTGAATGGTGCGGATAACTGGATCATGCATGTCAGTGGTAGTATTTTAACCTTGGCACGTATATGGCATGCTCTAGGCACGTCACGTTACGCTGGTGCCAGTAGTGGACGTTATTACGGAGCTTTAATTACTTGGTTATTTGCTGCGGGTATGGGTCTCTATGCAGTTTACTTGTCGCAACTGTAGATGGAATATATGTTTTATTTAGTTTGAATCTAAGTCAATGCTATGTTTATAGAATCGTTTAAATACATTACCACGGATTGTAAGCCAGAATTTAGACGACTGGGTTATTTGCATGAGTCCATTGCCCTGGAAGCAAGGTATCGTCGTCTGCATGATGTATGGAATGGACATGTACAACAATGTCAGGATTTAATCCGTCTTGCGGTAGAGCAATGTGAACAGCAACGTAAGGTTGTGGTTTTAGGTTCCGGACTTTTGGCAGAGATACCCTTGGAGTTTCTCAGTGAACGATTTGATTCTGTGGTATTGGTTGATGTGGTACATCTAAAAAGTGTCCGCAAGTGGCTCGTCGAATTTGATAATATTGAACTTGTTGAGGCAGATATCAGTGGTTTGTCATCAGTCTTACTACAACTGAATAAACATAGTAAGGCTTTGCCAACACCGGAGCCCTTTATACCAAGTATGGACGATACGGTAGATTTGATTGTTTCTGCAAACTTGCTTTCACAAATCTATGTTGGGCCTTTAAATTTTGCTGTATCTCGAACTCGTTTGAGTGATGAGGTATTTATAGAATGGTGTCAGATGATTATCAATGCACATATGCAGAGTTTGATTGATAGTGGTCGCAGAGTCTGTCTTATTACTGACCATCTTCATGAAGAAAAAAACCGTAATGGTGATACCATAAAGAGCGAGGATGTATTGTTTGGTGTTAAATTGCCGGATAGTGCCTGGCACTGGGAGTGGCAGTTGGCCCCACTGGGGGAGATCTCACGGAATTTTTCTGTTAGCGCAGATGTTACCGGGTTTATCAATTTTCCTTTACCGATGTATTGAGATGATGAAAAAAAAACTGATTTTTATATACAATGCAGATAGCGGAAAACTCAATCTGGCATTTGATATTGCACACAAGATCTTGTCACCCTCAAGCTACCAATGTGATCTCTGTTCCCTCTCCCATGGTTATTTTCAGATGCATGCGTCGTGGAAGAGATTCATTGAGAATCTGGATCTGGATGTTGAATATTTGCATCGAGATGAGTATCCGGCTTCGGCTCCGGTACATGCAGAATTACCGCTCATTTTATTACAGCAGGAATCTGGGTCGAGCATTTTTATGTCCAAAGATGAGATTTCCGCATGTGATTCTGGTGAATCTTTACAGCAAGCGATAGAGGAAAAACTATCGTTTTAATCGTATCGTGAGTGATAGAAACGTCTAAATTAGTAACATCATTCTTCAATTTTACAATTGCGTGACATTTTGCTGGATTTATCTCTTTGACAGTGTCTTAATTAGGTGTTTTTTTAGATACTAAAAAAAAGGGTGTGTCTCTACTAGAAGTGACAGGCCTTAAATGGATGCAATCAATAATTATATTATTATGGGCGGTAGTGGAGGTTATTTGTCATGGTAGGCTTGGTTATACCTGAAGATCCAATGGAACTGCAGCAATTTACAGTAGACTCGAGTCAGTCTATTACCACTGTATTTCAACAATTGATGCGTAAGTCTGAGCCGGTGTTTTTATGCAATACTGATGGCGAAAAGGCCGAGTCGCGCATTCTCAATGTTGACCCTTCGAATGGAACCATGTTGCTTTCTCACACCAGTGACTACGCCTTCAATAAAAAGATTATTGAAGAAGGAGTCTACGTGGTAGCTGATCACTTTACTGCTCAGGTACAATTTTTTGTCAACAAGTTGGCAACCGTCATGTTCCAGCAGGGACATGTATTCGCCATATCTATTCCAGATGAGATCTACCGTATTCAACGTAGAGAGAGTTTCCGTGCGCTTATTGCCAGTGAGAACACCTTGCAATGTGACATCCCAGTCGGAACTGCGGGCTGTTTGAGCATGCCGCTCTATGATATCAGTCGTGGCGGTGTGTCCATTGTTGACAAGCGTGCCAGCCTACCGCTTAAAAAAGGCGTTGTTTTGCAGAAATGCCGTCTTGAACTGCCGTCTATCGGTCAGGTAGAAGCCGATCTGGAAGTGATGAGTCGTTTCTCTTATTTTGATGGCGAAGAGCTACATGATGCTGCTCGTATTGGTTGCCAGTTTATGACGCTGAGTCTGGGAATGGAGAATATGTTACAACGCTATATCGATCATCTTGAGTACCGTCATCGTAGTACCATGTAGCGATAAGGCTACGATTTATCAAGGCTCTGTGATATATAAAGTGGTAATGAATTACTGCTATCTATTCCTGCTATGACCGACTTGGTGAATTTCTCCGAGTTATGCGATTACGAAGAGTTTCGTATATCGTACAAAGATCATATCTCACTGATGTTAAGTGAGGTTCAACGGCTAGCATCGCCGGTATATCTGTATTTTTCTGCAGAACGTCCTATTCAATCCCACATCGTACGTATGGAACCGGAGACTGGAACCATCGTCCTCGCTCATACCCCTGATATTGAAAACGTACATCGGATTATTGCCAGTGGCGTGTTTGTAGTGGTGGATCATTTGCATAGCCAGATTCAGTTTCACATAGACGGATTGGCACAGCTTATGGATGGTGAAGGCAGTGATTATCTCTTACCTCAACCTGACAAATTATATCTGATTCAGCGTCGGAGCCATCTACGTCATAGCATCCCAGCCAAAGATTTGGCCTGTTGCCGTGTTGGATCTGAAACCAGTGATAGATCTGAACTTCCGCTTCTCGACATTAGTGAAAATGGTCTGGCCTTACTGGATAGAGAATGCCTATGGTCGCAATCTAAAGGTGAAACTATCTCATCGGTTGACATTTTACTGCCGACGGGAACCCTGCATTGTGATCTGGAGATTTTAAATGGTTTTCATATTTATCTCGCCAGCGAACACAGACAGGTATGCCGTCTTGGCTGTCGCATACATGGTATGGATGAGGGCGACAGTATATTGCTTGAGCAATACTTAGAGAGCCTGCGCTCCTAGTCTGCAGGGACACGCCGAAAGCGACTACCATGGCACTTGGGGCAGGGAGGGATGTGACCCGGCTCGGTAAAGTGCAATTCTTCCGCACAATCTATACATTGCAAGACACCCGGTCCGGTTATCTCACCGCTGTGCCAGGTATGTAACTCGGATTTCATGGCCCATTCTGCCAGCTCGGTACGTGTACGGTCAGCAACACTGAGAAAGGATTCGGCCAGCCAGGCCTCCAGCTTGAGGATGTCTATTCGCAACCAGTCGGCGAATTCCCTGCCATTTTCTTCCATATACTCGGCGGCATCGTGCAGATCGCGCTTGAGATATTCCCCCAGCTTGTCCATCTCCTCGCGGCTATATTCCCCAGCAGCGGAGAGTTTATCCTGTGCCTGTTGAATGGCTCTTGCTACCAGAGGGGCGCTCTTCTCTTCTGCTTCATCAAGAAAATGCCTAGCGGCCTCCAGTAGTTTACGGTATCCCTGAAGTTGTTTTTCGTCACCCATGTCGATCCCCTTTTCCTTGCTGTCTGTGTACAGTCTGGACCAGATTGGAAAAAAGTGTAGTGACGAGGATCAAATGGGTGGCTAATGGGGGTCTTACAGAT
>Ga0224506_10003371_pt1 | contig 10573 bp, 9 predicted proteins | sample SF_Jan12_sed_USG_2_FD_169108 | JGI IMG/M metagenome (GOLD analysis project Ga0224506, IMG submission 169108) | Sediment microbial communities from San Francisco Bay, California, United States - SF_Jan12_sed_USGS_8_1 | ecosystem: Environmental > Aquatic > Marine > Sediment | place: USA...
GCGACGAGTTGGTCAAGAGTTCCTCAACGTTGAGCTGGCGGAGGGTCCGGTACAAGTAGTACGTACCACCAACGGGCCGTCCGGGCTCCATGCCGGCCAGACGGCTAACGGCCTGGCGGGAAAGCATCTGCAGCGCCCCGGTGTCGTCGGCAGCCAGCGCTCTCGCCAGTGCTTGCAGAAGCTGTTCGAGATCGGCTTCTCCCCCACCGCCGTGAGTTGCACCATCCCCAGAAGGGGAATTCGATTCCGCGCCGGAAGCTGCCGGCGACGTCCGGCTGAGCGCAAAATACACCTCGAAGGCGACGTCAAAGGCCTCGTAGTGTCGGACGTTCTTGACGAGAGTGGCCCCGAGGGCAGCTTTGAACGCCTGGCGGTCGCCGACGTCCGTATGCCGAAGCGCTTCCATGGCGTCGATCGTTTCCACCATTGATACGGGTATTCCGGCGGTTCGCAACTCCTGGATGAAGCCTCCGAGGACGTCGATCAGCACGTTAGGAACTCAACGGTCGTCGAGGTCCGGGCTGGCATAGGAAGCTCGCACGGTTTCGATGTCGGTTTGGTATTTCAGCAAGACGTTCAGCGTGTCCCGGACCGCCGCAGCGTCAACCTCCGAAATCCCCAGTTCGATGAGGGTCCTGGCCCAGTCGAGCGTTTCGGACACTGACGGCGGTTTACGCAACTGGTGTCCGCGCACCGACCGGACGACCCGTGCGACCTGATCCGCCAGATGGTCGGTTATCCCCTCCACGCGCGCGAGGATGATTTCCTTCTCACGATCGATCGTTGGATAACCGATGTGCAGGAACAAGCACCGTCGCTTGAGTGCTTCGGAGAGTTCTCGGGTGTTGTTAGAGGTCAAAATGACGATCGGTTCGGATGCTGCCTGGATCGTTCCGAGTTCCGGGATAGAAACCTGGAAGTCGGAAAGCACCTCGAGGAGCAGGGCTTCGGTCTCGACTTCAACCCGGTCAACTTCGTCGATGAGGAGAACAACCGGTTCGGTAGCCGTGATCGCCTCCAACAACGGCCGGGCAAGTAGAAACGATTCGCCGAATATGTTGTTCTCAATGTCCTGCCAGTCAGCCCCCTGGTCCGCCTGGATGCGGAGCAACTGCTTCTTGTAGTTCCACTCGTACAATGCCTTCGCTTCGTCGAGTCCCTCGTAGCACTGCAACCGGATGAGTCGACGATTGTGGACCTTGGCGAGTGCTTTGGCCAGTTCCGTCTTGCCAACCCCGGCGGGCCCCTCCACGAGGACCGGCTTCCCCAAACGTTCAGCAAGGAACACCGTTTGCGAGATGGTCGGATCGGACAGGTAGTCAACCGACTTGAGCGCGTCAGAGACTTCGCCGGGGGTTGACAAAGGGGTTTGGTGCATTTGAAGATTCTACCGGGACACGCACCGCGCCGCACCAACCTCCAATAGCGGTCACGTACGGCTGGTTCGGTCTAATCTGGCGCCCCACAAACGACAACGGAAGAAGTACCGTGAAAATCGTGATCGTTGGGGCGGGTGCCGTAGGCTCCTACCTCGCCCAGCGCCTCTCCGCCGAGGGTCAGGACGTCGTCGTCATCGAGAGCGAGGACGGACGAGCCGAACAGAGCCAGGCATCCCTTGACGTACTCGTGATCTCCGGAAACGGCGCCAGTCCTGCCATTCTCGAGGAAGCCGGGGTCGGGACCGCCGATCTCCTTATTGCCGTATCCAACAACGACGGCGTCAACCTCCTTGCCTGTCATACCGCCCATGGGCTCGGAGCTGCGCGTACGGTTGCCCGCGTCGAAGACCCAGGACTGCGCGAAGGGTTGACCGGACTGAACGTCGACGTCGTGATCGACCCGGCCGAGTCGGCTGCCGAGGAGCTTCTCCACCTGGTGCGGCAGGGTGGCGTCTCGGAACTCATCGAGTTCGGTGAAGGAAAGCTCATTCTGGTCGGTGGAACCGTCCAGTCGGGTAGCCCACTGGCAGGCCGGACCCTCTCCAAAGTACGAGCAGAAGTAACCGATTTCGATTGGGTCGGGGCCATCATCGTCCGCCATCAAAAAACCATCATTGCCCATGGCGAAACCGTCGTCCTCCCCGGCGACCACATGCTGATGATGGTGACGGGCGGCAACGTTGACAACGCAACCGACCTGTGGGGGTTGAACACCCGCCACGTGACCCGCACCGTCATCCTCGGCTCGACGCACCTGGCCGAAGTGACCGCCGTGCGCCTGCTGGGCGAGGGCATGAATGTCGCCATGGTTGATCCAGATCGAAGTAGATGCCGGGTCTTTGCGTCGCGCCTCAACGGGGCCATGATCACGTGCGGCGAACTTACCGACCCGGCTGTCCTGGACTCGCTCAACCTGACTCGGTCCGACGCCGTCCTGGCCCTTTCCGGGTGGGACGAAACCAATATCCTGGCCTGTCTCTTGGCCAGGGCCCTCGGGGCAGGAACGACAGTGACCAGAGTAAACAACCAGGCACTAACCGGCCTGCTTGGGGACGTCGACATTGACGCGGTCATCTCATCCCGCCTGGCCGCTGCCAATTCCATTCTGCAATTCGTGCGTCGGGGGCGAATTCACTCGGTCGCCACTTTCAGCGACACAGACGCCGAGGCCATCGAGCTCGAGGTCACGGCCACGTCGAAAGCGGCGGGTCAACAAGTTGCGCACTTGTCGCTTCCCGACGGCGTAGTCATCGGCGGGGTTCTGCGCAACGGTTCGGCGATGGTGCCTAGCGGCGATACGTTCATCGAACCCAACGACCGGGTCATCCTGTTTGCGCTTCCGTCATCGATCGCAGCTGTGGAAACCCTGTTCGCCGGATGACGAGTCGATCGAGAACCGGTCGCCGTCGAGGCCGAACGTTCATCCTTCGCCAGGTCGCCTACGTGGTTGGCGCGGTGGTCGGAGCGTCGGGCCTAGCGGTACTCCCGGCAGCTGCGACCTCAGCCATCTACCAGGAGTGGGCCGACTTTCGCGCCCTCCTGCTCGCCGCCGCCGTCACGATGGCAGTTGGAGCGTTCTTTTGGAGGTACGTCGGGCGTCGCGGGAGCGAGCTGACCAGTCGCGAAGGGTTTGCCATCGTCGGCGTGTCGTGGTTCGCCATCAGCGCTTTCGGGTCGCTGCCCTACATCTTTTCCGGCGCAATCCCGGACTTGACCAACGCCTACTTTGAGACAGCCTCGGGATTCACCACGACCGGCGCGTCGATTTTGGCCGACCCCGGCCAACTCGGCCACGGCCTCCTCATGTGGCGATCGCTCACCCAGTGGGTAGGAGGCATGGGGATCATTGTCCTGTCTGTCGCCATTCTGCCATTGCTCGGAGTTGGTGGCGTGCAGTTGGCCAGGGCCGAATCACCAGGACCCACCCCCGATCGCTTGACGCCCCGCTTCAGCCAAACAGCCAAACGGCTGTGGCTGCTGTACGCCGCCATAACCTTCACCCAGATCGTGCTCCTTACCTTCGGCGACATGAATCTCTTTCAGTCGATCGCTCATTCACTCACGACCATGTCGACCGGAGGCTTCGGCACAGAAGCGACGTCGCTGAACAACTTTTCGATCTACAGCCAGTGGGTTGTCATTCTTTTTATGGTGGTCGCTGGTTCGTCTTTTACTCTGCTGTACCGGGGCCTCAGGCGCCCCAGGGCGTTCTTCGAATCGGCCGAGTTCCGGACGTATATCGCCATTGCCATCGGGGCGATCATCGTCGTCGTCGGCGGTCTCATCGCCACCGGTTCCGGATGGTCCGAAGAGACGATTCGCGACGGAACGTTCACCTCAATCTCCATTATCACGACCACCGGGTTCGGTACGGCCGACTTTGCGCTGTGGGTTTCCGGCCTCCAGGTGTTCATCGTCGGCCTCATGTTCCTCGGAGGAATGGCCGGCTCAACCGCCGGCGGGGTCAAGACATTCCGGATCGGGACATTGGCCAAAGCAGCCCACGCCGACCTTCGGCGACTCATCCATCCGCGGGGGGTTTTTGTTACCCGGTTCGGCAAGAAGGCCGTTCCTGATGACATCGTCGAATCGATTCAGTCGTTCTTCCTGTTCTACATGTTTCTCTTCATGACCGGCACATTCCTGCTGGCGTTCATCGATTCGAACTCCAGCACCGACCTGGACCTGGTCACCACGGCCACTGCCGTCGCTTCGGCGCTGGGGAACATCGGACCGGGGCTGGCTGACGTCGGGCCTACTTCCAACTACGCGGGCATTCCGGGGCTCGGCAAGTGGTTACTGTCGTTCCTGATGATTACCGGGCGACTCGAAGTATTCCCGGTCCTCCTGCTGTTTACACCCGACCTCTGGCGTAAATAGCCACCACGCAGATCAGACGAGCAACACCAGATCGTCGCGATGAATCATTTCGCCGACGGCAGTACCAAACTCGTCTGCACCGTATCGAACGATGCCCTTGGCGATCAGACTGCCGTCCGGACCAACCACCTCGACGGCCTGACCGGCAACAAAACCACCATCACAACGGGTCACCCCAACACTCAGCAACGACCGGCCAGCTTGCCGGATGGCCTCTTCGGCACCGCGATCGACCGTCAACCGACCATTGGACGGAAGCCCGAAGGCTATCCACAGCTTCCGGGCGGACAGACTCGATTGACGGGGAGCCACCCACGTACCAACTTCGGTCCCGGCCAGGATTTCGGCCAGTACATCCGGCCGCTTCGAAGGACCGATGACGGTTGGAATTCCCGACCAGGCGGCCATCCGGGCAGCCACCACCTTCGTAGCGATACCACCGGACCCGAGCGGGCCAGAAGCACCTGCCGAGACCTCGTCAAGAATCTCGTCGGTATGGCGCACGGCGCTGAGTAGCTCAGCGTCGTCCGATCGCCGGGGATCGTCCGTATAGAGGCCGGCCGTATCGGTCAGGAGAACCATTAGTTGGGCAGAGACCAGATGCGAGACGATCGCAGCCAACCGATCGTTGTCACCGAACTTGAGCGCGTCGACGACCACGATGTCGTTCTCGTTGATCACCGGAACGATCCCGAGTTCGATCATCTTCAGAAGGGCACCTCGTGAATGCAGGTACTGCTGACGGTTCGCCAGCACATCCTTGGTCAGTAGTACCTGGCCGCCGATGAGACCGTGCTCGGCCAGAGCATCGGCGTAATGCTGCATGAGGCGTGACTGGCCTACTGCGGCCGCCACCTGATACTCGGCCAGCCCCTTGGGTCGCCGGTCGAGGCCGAGAATGGGCAACCCGGTAGCCACGGCCCCGGACGAAACCAGCAGGGTAGGAAAGCCGGCCGACCAGGCGGAAGCGACCATCGCGGCGACGTTGCCAAGCGCGGCGGCGTCGACGCCACCGCCGCTGAACGTCAGGCTCGATGAACCGACCTTAAGCACAACGGGATCACCCGGCCGGGGCGCCGATCGCACTATTCCTCTTCCTCGTCGTCATCTTCCTCGGTGAATACGAACGTCAGATCACCGATCCGCACGTCGTCCCCCGGTTGAGCGCCGGCCGCTCGCAGCGCATCATCGACTCCCACTCGAGCCAAGCGTTTGGCCGCGAAGTCGGCTGCTGCCGGCCTGGTGAGGTCGTCGAGGGCAACCGCACGCGTGGCGGCCCGTCCGTCAACCACCCACACGCCGTCATCGTCTCGTCGGACTTCGATTTGGCGACCGACCGGACGGTGGAGGACGTAGCCTTCACGCTCTGGTGCTTCACGGACCACCTGTCCTACGCGACCGGCAACCGCCAGCATGAGCTCTTCCAGGCCATCGCCGGTGACGGCCGAGATCGCGTACACTTTCGGTTCACCCAGTTCAGCCGCGAGGGTCACTGTGTCGATGTGATCTATGTCTGACTTGTTTACAGCTACCAACCGCGGACGGGTGACCAGGTCGGGTCGATGCTGCCCCAGCTCGTCAAGGAGGATCCGATACTGAGCCTGGACTGGTTCAGTTTGCAGGCTCGAAGGATCGAGCAGCACGACCAAGACCCTGGCCCGCTCGGTGTGGCGAAGAAACTCGTGTCCGAGGCCTTTTCCTTCGGCCGCCCCCTCAATGAGCCCGGGGATGTCGGCAAGAACGAATTCCGAGCCTCCGACCGACACCACTCCCAAGTTGGGTTGCAACGTCGTGAATGGGTAGTCGGCAATCTTGGGCTGCGCCGCCGAAACATGGGCGATCAGCGTGGATTTTCCCACGTTGGGAAATCCGATGAGAGCTGCGTCGGCGACCAGCTTGAGCTCGAAGGTAATCCAGGCTTCTTCGCCGTATTCGCCCTGTTCGGCAAATCCGGGAGAGCGGTTGGCCTTCGAAGCCAAGGCGACGTTGCCGAGCCCACCTCTGCCTCCTTGTAGAACCGTCACCTCTTGACCATGTTTGACGAGGTCGGCGAGCATCTCGCCGTCGGCGTCGTAGAGAACCGTGCCGGTCGGGACCGTTAGGACCAGGTCCTCGCCTGCCTTCCCATGTTTGACGTCACCCTGCCCGTGGGTGCCGCTTTCGGCACTGCGATGGGGATTGTGACGGTAACCCAGGAGGGATGCTTCGTTCTCGTCGGCGACGACCCGGACGTTGCCACCTCGTCCGCCCGCCCCACCGGTCGGTTTGCCCTTGGGTCGGCCTTTTTGACGGAGAAACGAAACAACCCCCGCACCACCGTTGCCGGCGCGGAGGTTGACGTTGACTCGATCGACGAACACGCCGATATCAGTCGGAGAGAACGTTTACCAGTCGTCGACCGTTGCGTTCTCCATACTTGACCAGGCCAGGGGCCATGGCGAAGAGGGTGTCATCGCTGCCTTTACCGACATTGTCACCAGGATGAATGCGAGTGCCGCGCTGGCGCACGAGAATCGATCCGGCGGTCACAGTCTGACCGTCGAAAACTTTTGGACCGAGACGCTTGGCTTTGGAGTCACGACCATTCTTCGTCGAGCCTCCAGCTTTTGTTTTGGACATCGTTTACTCCTCTTCGGAAGCGGCGGCCACTGGCGCATCAACAGCGATGCTCAGGACCTCGACTCGGGTATACACCTGGCGGTGACCCATACGACGACGGTACCCCGTCTTGTTCTTGTATTTGAAGATGTCGAGCTTGGGACCCTTTTCGTCACCGAGCACCTTGGCGGTGACGGTGGCTGCGGCCAAAACCGACTTGTCGGTGATCGTTGAGCCGTTTCCATCCACTACCAAAAGAGGGGTGAACACGACCTCTTCACCGGCGTTTTTCAAGCGTTCGATATCGAGGACGTCGCCCTCGCTTACCTTGGCTTGTTTCCCACCTGTGTGGATGATTGCGTACATGACTGGTTCCTTTTACAAACTTCGGAGATCGCCGCGCTAGGCAGCGGACCGTAACTCTAATCGTCTGAAACGATTTGCCAACCTGAGACTCACTCGGCGTCCGCCACCGCACGATCCTCGTAGGGTATTCCGAGCGTCGCGGCCTCTTCCTGAAGCAGAACCCCACGCCCGTCGCAGTGCGGGCAGGGCTCGGAGAAATTCTCGAGCAGACCCTGGGCAACATTCTTTCGGGTCATTTCAACGAGTCCCAGATTGGACACGTCGAAGACCTGCGTGCGGGTCTTGTCCTTGGCGAGTTCTTCTTTGAGTTTGCGAATGAGGGTCCGCTGGTTCTTTTCGGACTCCATGTCGATGAAATCGATGACGATGATTCCGCCGATGTCGCGCAATCGCAGCTGCCGGCAGATCTCCTCGGCTGCTTCAAGGTTGTTTTGGAGAACCGTCTCCTCAAGGCTCGACTTACCGACAAACTTGCCGGTGTTCACGTCGATCACGGTAAGGGCTTCGGTGCGGTCGACGACCAGATGGCCACCTGATTTGAGCCACACCCGGCGGTCGAGCGCCTTGCGAAGCTGATCTTCGACATGGAACCGCTCGAATAGTGGCAACTCGTCTTCATAGAAATGAACTTTGCTGACCAACTCGGGGGCCATCTCACCGAGGTAGCTCGTAACTCGGTCCATCGATGTACGATCGTCGATGAGCAGCCGCTTGAAGTCAGACGTGAAGTGTTCGCGAATAACCCGGATCAGTAACTCGGGCTCCTGATAGATCAGTCGCGGTGCCGGACCGGAATCGACCTCGGTCTGGATCTTCTCCCATACAGACACGAGGCGCTCGATGTCCGTTCGGATTTCCTCACGTGATGCAGAAGCTGCTGCGGTGCGAACAATGACTCCGAAACCGTCCGGTTTGAGTTCGTTGACGATTTCACGGAGCCGACGTCGCTCGTCATCGGGGAGGCGCCGGCTGATGCCCTGAGCATCCGAGTCCGGCTGGAGCACCAAATAACGACCCGGGAGTGAAATCTGGCCGGTCAGGCGGGCACCCTTGTGACCCATGGCGTCTTTGACGACCTGAACCAGAACCCGATCACCTTGGTTCAGCATCTGCTCGATGCGGGCGTTGCGACCGTGCTTGGCAATATCGGTTTTGACGTCACCGGCGTAGAGAACGCCGTTTTTCTCTTCCCCAAAGTCCAAAAAGGCAGCTTCCATCCCGGGCAAGACGTTCTTGGCGACGGCCAGGTACACGTTCTGGGCAAGCGAACGGCTGCTCTCGCGGGCCACGTAGTGCTCCACCAAAACGGGTCCTTCAAGGACCACAACCTGGATCTGATGTGGCAGAACCCGCACGAGCATCTGCTTACGTGCCGTTTCTGGCGGAAGAATGATTTCTTCATCGCGAACCCGGCCAGGACCCCGGTTGCGCTGACTGGTTTGATTGCCAGACCGGTTGCCGCCACCCTTGCTGCGACCGCCACCCTGACCGGAACGCTGATTGGCTTGCTTCTGCTTGGGCCGTTTGGTTGGCTGGGGGTCCGGTTTGACCTCGGTGACCCGCTTGACGGTGACTTTGTTGCGGCCGACCTTGCGGGTGGACTGGGTTTCTAACGCCTTGTCGCCGACCCCTTTGCGGACGACTTGGGCTGTGTTGCGGCGGAATAACGCCATACGACTTGTCTCCTTGATGTGCCCACGTGGGGCGAAATAGTGACAGGCCGAGCCGGAGAAGTAGTTACCGTTGGGTTAAAACGATTAGCAGGTGACATATTCTTCACCGCAGCGCCTTTCGGCTCGGGATTCGACCGCGAGGTACTCAATGCGGCTACCCCAAACATTAGCAGCTGGCCCCCTGATCCCCTATTCAGAGACTTGTGACCCTCCAACCACCCCACCGGGCCGGCTACATCTCCAGGCGGGTCTGCTCGGGCTCAGATGGGTCATAACACAGCCGGCAGCGGGCTTCATAGGAGTCGGTAGCGCCCAGGACAACGAGTTCATCACTGTCGACGATCCGTTGCGTGAAAGCAGCCGGGGCGCCGCACCGATGACACACCGCCAGCATCTTGGTGACGTACTCGGAACGAGCCGCCAGGCGCGGTATCGGGTCAAAGGGCCTCCCCAGGTAGTCAAGGTCGAGGCCCGCCACGATGACCTGTTTGCCGGCGACCGCCAGGGCTTCGCAGACGCTGACGAGTTCCTCGTCGAAGAACTGCCCCTCGTCTACTCCCACCACCACCGTTTCCTTGTTCACCGCGCGCAGTAGCGCAGCCGATGAGTCAACCGGTTGAGCTTCGACGCTCAGGCTCGAATGGGACGTGACTTGGCGCAGCGAGAACCGGGTATCCAGGCCGGGCTTGAATATTTGCACCGGGACCCTGGCCAGCCGGGAGCGAGTAACGCGCCGAATCAGTTCTTCACTCTTGCCCGAAAACATGGGCCCACAAACGACCTCAACCCAGCCACGTTCGCCTCTCCGCTCCACCCGATCTCCTTAGGACTTGCTACGTGCCGGCTTCAGATCTCGGTGCCGCCATACCGAGTGTGCCACACCGAGCGCCATGCACATAGCCAGCATCGACGACCCACCGGCACTCATAAATGGCAACGGAAGGCCGGTTACCGGCATCACTGCCAGAGTCATGCCGACGTTGACCACCACATGAAAGACGAAAAGGCCAGCCACTCCAACGGCGATGAGCGCCCCGAACCGGTCCGACGCTGCAGTAGCGATGCGCAGCAACCGTAGAATGATTAACGCATACGCCAGAATGACCAGCGCTCCACCAACAAAGCCGAGCTGTTCCCCGACGGCCGTAAAGATAAAGTCGGTTTCTTGTTCTGGGACGAACGAGCGTTCTGTGAGAGCCCCATTGAAGAGACCCCGACCGAAGAGTTGACCCGAGCCGATCGTCGTAAGGGAATTCAAGACGTTGTAGCCGGACCCAAGCGAGTCCGCAGCTGGATCCAGGAAACTGGTAAGTCGGGCAAGCTGGTAATCCCTCAGCAACTCGTATCTGAAGATGATCCATACACCTACCGCCGCCAATGACGACAGCGCGGCCAGTTGCCAAATCGTTGCTCCTGCCGCAAACAAGATAACGATCGTGACAAACCCGAACGCCAAGGCGGTCCCGAGGTCGGGTTGGAGAACAATCAGAATGCCAGGAATCGCCAGCATGAGCAGCGCTCCCCCGATCCGGCGCCACGTCAAGTCCTCGTCGTCGAACGTTCCGGCGAGGACCGCCGCCAGCAGAAGAATCACCGAGAGTTTGGCGAACTCCGATG
>Ga0224506_10003372_pt1 | contig 10573 bp, 7 predicted proteins | sample SF_Jan12_sed_USG_2_FD_169108 | JGI IMG/M metagenome (GOLD analysis project Ga0224506, IMG submission 169108) | Sediment microbial communities from San Francisco Bay, California, United States - SF_Jan12_sed_USGS_8_1 | ecosystem: Environmental > Aquatic > Marine > Sediment | place: USA...
GATATGAGTTCAATAGGCATCAATCAGTTCACTCGTAGAATAAATTCGCCTGTAAATATTGTAAAGCACCTTTCAATCGAAAAGCAAGAATGACAGAGCATTTGGATAATATTCATAGATAAGAGTTGATTAATGAAATTACATCTGTGATGGAAACATTGAAAGAAGATCAAAGGTCCTATTTTAAGGTTTCAAAATTGATTGGTGTGTCCCGATCACTATTCAGTAGTTATTATCACTACACGGAGTTATTTGAAAAAGAAGACACATTGAAGAATAGATATTATGCCTATGCAAAGCTACCTAAGAATAAGAGAATGAAAAAGCAGGGTGAAGTTTTATCAATGGGGGTGAATATACTGAAAAAGAAAGGAATTGAGATCACTCAATCTGCTTTAGCTAGAGAAATAGGTGTTAGCAGAGCGATATTTTTCAGAAATCCTGAATTTAAGACTCTATTAAAATAGTTATCGAGTAATAAAAACATATCAATCAAATGGTTCTTAATTAAACCACCATTTAAATTTTATTGGAGGTCCAACGTGAAAGAAGGCAGATATATCGAGATGATAAACTCCCCAATCATAAATCTGTCGGATTAATTTTCGTGTACTCTGCAATGCAGAAGCTGAATCCATCATTAACCATTCATTGTAAAATAGTGAAACTATTTTTTTTGCCATTTTATCATCTACTCCATATAAGGTTGAAATAATTGAGGTCATACCTTTTGAGAGAAAGGAATAAGGTAAAGAAATGCTTTCTAAATTAGAAACAACATTCGTATTACCTGCATTACAAGCAGATAAAATTCCAAAAGAAGGACTTGTGAATTGTATAGAAGAAGTAAGAAGATCCCTCACTGATAACTCAGTTTGATTTGAGGTTAGCATTTTGTGCTCAAATGCAAACTCTGGTGAGGATGTGATACCTTGGGGAAATTCAATGTGCCCAGCAAAATGGACAAGAGAATGTTGATCTTTTGTTAGGATAGATAGAATTGTTTCTTTAGGTGCTTTAGAATCAGTCAGCAATTGAATACTGCTAAAATGGGGTTCAATGATCTTTCTTGCGTACTTAATTTCTTTTTCAGATTCCTGCAATTCTATACCATGATTCAGATTTCCAAATAATAAAGCTCTTTTAATAGTATCAAATCTTGATGGATTGAGACCTTTTAAACCTCCTAAATAGGAAGTTATACTCAGACCTCTTGTAACAGGTACTAAGTCACTTAAAGAATTATAATCCCCTTTCTTGCTAATTTCAAGTACTTCCCATGGGATATTCATTAATTCACCATGAGGAACAATAATCAGATGATCAACATGATCTAACTGTTTCAATGGATGTGAACTAGGAAATAGCTTGTCATCTGCAAACTGTCGGTTTTTGTCTGAATTTGCTTCTGACTTTTGTAAATCGTCCAAATGGGGATAAAAATTAGGAATTGAAGATTCGATAAGCTCAATTTCGATTTTGCTAGATAATGTGATATTGTAGTTCAGCAACAAATGACTATCTTGGTCACGTTTGCCAACAATATAAACTGAAACAACTATTATATCCCCTGGATTGATTTTATCTCGCCATTGTTTTTGGAATTCAATAAAGATGTCTGAAAAATTATTTAGACTCAAATCACTCTCATATTTTTGATTCATTTCAAGATTTCTTGTTTTTTCAATTAGTTCTAAAGATTGAACAATATTCGTTGAATTTTGATAAAGTTCAGATAAGGCCCAAGCAAAACCAATTCTGTGATATTTAATATTATGCAAAATCCTGTTTTAAAGTTTTACTGAAGTGGAGTCTGATGTTTCTTGAAGTAATTGAAATGCCTTTTCGTATAATTTATAGGCTTCTCGATGCATTTTTCTCCTCATTAATTCTTCCGCATAGTTGTAGAACAGATTTATTGATTGAATGGGAAATTTGTTAACATCTAATAATTTGTCAATTTTATCTTTTACGTCGTCGACTTTCTTGGTAAGACCTTGATATACATAGATTATCAATAATGTTAGCAGACTATTCAAATAACTGTCTCTACGATTGTTTTGAGCATTTATTTCAAGGGATTTCAAACAATAATTCTCAGCACCTTCATAATCCTGAAGCCAAAAACTTGTTCTTGCAATCGATGAGTAACAAACAATTAGTTCAAAATTCATTTGATTGGAAAGGAAAAAGCCTTCCAACATTTTGAGTTCATTCAATGCTTCTTGATAATTTCCAATATCAATTTTCAATTGGCAAATTGCCAATTCTGTACGTTTGACTGAAATTTTATCGTCAAATTTCTTGGCAATTGATTTAGCTTTATCGAAGTATTTGAACGCTTTACTAGTGTTATTTAGTTTTTTACAATAAAGGTCTCCTAAATTATGATTAATTGAACCCTCTACCTCATGATCAATTTTGTGGTTCTGAATTTCTGTTAATCCCAAATTCAATGTATCAATTCCCTCATCAATTGAATTTACCTTTTTAGTAAATCTAGAAAGGATTGAACCCTTTGTCTCAAGGTTTAAGACATAATTTATCGAGTAATGCAATTTTTGGCTTGATTTTAGGGCAATTTCATTATAATCAAGTGCTTTATCATATTCATCCTTATCACGGAAAAAAATGGCTACCTCTCTTGCAGCTTGGTAATTCAAGAATGGATTAGGATCTTCAGCAAAATGAATTAACTCTCCAATCAGGTGATTGATTGTACCAGAGTCGTTTCTCTGTCTTAATATTGGCATTTTGGACAAAATAGCGCTCAATTTGTCAATGTCACTTATATTGACATCTGAGTGAATTAAATTTAACATGCTTAGGGATTCATCGTATTTCCCAATATTTCGATAATAATTTGCTTCTAGTAAGGTAATCTTGTGTTTAAGCTCCATTCTTAAGTCTTTGGAGTCAATTTTACAAATCAAATTTTTACATTTGTCAAGAAAATTTGGGATTATTTGATATTCTCCACACTCCATCAGAACATAAATTGCATTTATTCCATAATTCAACTTTAAGAAATTCTCATTTGATAAAAATTCATCTCCTAAAAATCTATATGCCACAGGTTTCCCCTGGTTGAAATCTAGAGTAAGTCGGAAAAAGTCTAATTCATAATAAAAGTATTTTTCATTTAATTGTGTATTATCTATCTTTTTAGAAAATCTTTGTAGTTTTTCAAAGATCTCTCTTAAACATTTAATATTGCTCTTTGATTTAAAATGTGAGTATTCTGCAACGATTAAATCAAAAATAACGAACTGGTTATCAATTTTCTCAATTAGAGAGTTTGTCTCAAGTATTAATGATTCGATGTTTGGATCATTTTCTTGGGATAAACAATGTATCAACTTGGAGTTAATACTTCCGACTATATTCCAATGAGCATAATTCTCAGCGATTTTTTTGCTTTTATTCAATAATTCTTTCGCGTTGCTATAATTATTGTTAAAGAGGTGGATTTTATCTTGTGTTTGTAATAGAAGTGACCGATAAGGATGATCCGGATAATTATCAATAAATTGCTGAATAACATCTTCTCCTTGATCTTGGAACAATTTCAAGGTTGATCGGGATATCATATCATAGTAGTTGTCAAATAATGCAATTTCTTTATACTTTAAGCAGAGAGCGGGAGTTGCCATCGCATTATTTATTTTTTCAATGTCATCTAAATCGTGTAAAATTCTAGCAATTACATCTAAAACTAACATCAATTGTTTATCAGAATTTGAGAAATCACAGACTTCTAACATCTTCAAACCTGATTTTAGCAATTCCCCAGTATCAAGTGATTTTAAGGCAATTTGCCACTTTAAATTCACAAATCCGCATGTTTCTAAACTATTTTGTATTAAGTCCTCCAATTTATTTGCACATTGCTCAGCAAGTTCAATCGAATCAAGAGAACAATAAACTGTCACTAATCTTGATAAGACTCCGATCTGAAACTCTTTTCCATTTTGTTTTGTCTCCAGATACTCCAAAACTTTTTCAAATTTGGAGAGTGCTTTCTCAAAATTTCTTTGGTGATAGTCCATCTGAGCAATTTTTTCAAGAATATCATAAAATAAAGATAAGTTTTCCTTAACTTGATCAATTTTGATTAGATCTTGATAAATCGCTTTTGCCTTCTTATATGCCTTTTTTTCATAAAGTTCATCTGCTTCAGTGAGTTTCTGTTGATATTCATTCACTAGCCATTCCTCTTTGGTTACCATCTTTTTTAGAAATTGGTTTTCTATTGCCAGATATTTCAGAATGTGTTGCCAAATATTTCTGAAATACTTGTGAGTTTGCAGAATAAGTGAGATTTAGTTATTAAGAAAATTGAAAATCCCATAAAATTTTTGCAATAACTTGAGACTATTTGCAGAAAAGTTGAGACTGATTGATAAATATGATATGATGAGATTTTTAATTATAATTTGCAGAATAAATGAGACTAACTTAAATGATTGATAAATTTGGAATTTATCTATAGTTAACGACCTTAGATATTTACTCATGATGAGTAAATGCTGGAATAAAATGCATTCTTGAATACCATAAATCTATGAGCTTTTATTAAAATAAACTATCATCTCATTATGCCATCCCTTATTATTTTAGGTCTTTGTTTTAATACTATTGGAAGCTTCTTACTTGGATTTCCTCTATTAAAAAATAAAGAAGATATCATAAAACAGTCAAATAGCCTCAGTGCACCAATGACATTGTTAAATGAAGGTCAAGAATATATGGAAATATTAAATGAATCAGTAAAAAAAAGTCTTGAAAAAGATAACAAGATTGGTTTTATAGGTTTGCTATCCTTGGTTATTGGTTTTATACTTCAAATAATAGGGTTGTTAATATGAACATTTAAACATCAAATCCCTGACATCAATATGTAATTGCATAACCAAAATGTAAAATTTTACACATAATCTTTATATAAGATGTTTCACAATACATACTTATGTTATTTCAAATAACCCCATCTATTGATTCATCATCTATTGATTTCATTCATTTTAAGACAATGAGTATAAATGATTTGGTAAAGATAGGAAAAATAGAATTAGAAGATTTAGATCAACCTAATTTTATTATCACATTTAGAGCAAAAAATCAGAGGATGTTTTTATCCACCTGGAAAAATTATGGCTTCCGACACGTTACCTGTACAGGCGTCAGAAATGAAAATACCATTTCATCATCTTTTCTCAAGTGTTTAAATCACGAAATTGGCAACAGAAAATGTAGCTATTATTCTAATTTTTTTCCACAGGAGCGTTTAACAAATATGAGCATATCAGATGATATTCTAAATAAACAAAATCAGAGCAGTGAACATTTTGGGAGACAACAATACATTGATGATTCCCATTTGCCACAATATTCTGCTATAATAAATTATGAAAATAATGTTACAACGAATCTAGATCTACTTCATGATTTAAGAAGATCAATAATTCCGATATTGAAGGACAAAGATATTGGGAGAATAATAGTTGGAACTTCATTTTATATACAATTTGATGATTGTACTTATATTGTAAGTGCAAAACATGTTTTAGTCAACTCTAATCAACTTATTGATTACATATTTGGCTTTGAAGGAAATATATTAAATGAAATATATTTTTTGAAAAGAGAAACCCTAAAACAAACTAAATTTTCTTGGACATGGTTAGATATTCAAGGAGACATTGAACTTGATATTATTGTTTCTAAAGTAATATTTACTGAAGAACTAATTCAAAAATTAGGATTAAAACCAATTATGGTTGATTTAGCTGATTTTAAAATTGGACCTGGTGATGAAGTCAGATCTTTTGGATTTCCTCATGGTTATGGTGAAGATACGAAAAATTTATTTTATTTTAATAAAGATAAACATAAGTTAGGTTCAGATATTATTACGCTAATTCCCTTAAGCCTAAAAGGACATCTATTAGATATACATGAACAAAAGGGTGTTGTAAACCTAACCAGTAATTTAGCAGCAGGAAAAGGATTAAGTGGTTCACCTTTAATTCACATAAAAAACGGAATTGGCAAACTATTAGGGATTAATTATGCTGGACCAATTGCGATTACTGATAAAAAAGGTTTGAGAGAAGGAAAGTCACTTAAAAAGACAACAAAATATGCTAGCAAAATGAAAACAGTACATGTAGGTCATTTAATAAATCTCTTACAGTCACCAAATGTGGCATCTAGAGAGCCAGTAATAATTGGGATTGAACATCTCAAAACAGAGTATCGAGATTTAAGCATTGTTAATTCTGATTCTAAAACAATATCCTAAACTATTATATATGAAAATTAAAATATATTGGCTATTGCATTTAGCCCACCCAATACGCAATTTACTAAATTATTGTCGTAACTTTGAATTATTATTGTTATATACATCTGAATATTGAAAAATACTGAAAGGTGGTCTATTCATCCTATCATTTTGGAAGATGAATCAATTTGTTCCTGGATGAAAAGATTATCTCAAGAATTTAATAATAGCTTAGCAATTGTTCTTAACAAAAAAAGAACTAGACACACCAATTATTATGAAATTGATATTGATCCCCCTAGAGAATTGGTAGAACACCTATCTAAACGTACAGGGGTCTCAATTCAAAAGATAAAATCACATAGCATCAAAGCATATGACACGAAATTTCCTAGTTTCACAACAAAAGAGGGGTTAGTACGCAAGGGCGTCCTTGCTGCGAAAAAAAAAAGCCCTCAATTGATCAGAAAGCTGGATTTTTTCTGCCCTCTATGTCTTAAAGAAGGAACACCTTATTTCAGGTGGTTCTGGAAACTAGGTTTTTACTTTGTCTGTCATGTTCATTCTGTATTTATGGTTAGTAAATGTGAAATATGCAACAAGCAGATAAAGTTAATGCTAGATCACTCTGACATCCAATTTTGCATCTATTGCAAATTTGATTTAAGAAACACAAAACCCCAATTGACCAATAGCTTTGGAAATGATTATGATTTTATTGCTAAGATAGCTCAAAACTTTCTCTCTGAAAAGTCAATACATTCAATAGAAATCACTAAATTCATTGGATTTCTTTGGCAATATTATAAATTAGCAACTAAAAGAGAAGATAACAATTCAGATCTATTAGTTTCATCAAAATACCCCAAACTCATCAAAAACGATGGGATCGTACGTAATTTAGATATTTTGGTTTTAAAAGTAATCAATGAATTGCTTCAAGATAGTAAAAATGATTTGGAAAAGCTTCTACCATGTGTTTACTGTGATGAATATACATTTTATAGAAATGATTCATACAGTTCTCATCTAGTGTCTCATTCAAATACGCGTGTGTATCCATGTCCTCAATGTGACCTCAGTTTTAAAAGAAAAAGTACTTTGGAAGATCATCAACAAACACATTCAGATGAACGTCCATATATATGTGAGAAATGCGGCAAGTCATTCAAAAGAAAAACCATGTTAAACAGACATAGGCTTACTCATAATGAACCTTTGCTTGAATGCCTTCATTGTTCAAAAAAATTTAATAGAAATGATTCTTTGGAATCTCATATTGAAAGAGTTCATCTGAAGGTAAAGAACTTTACCTGTGAAGTTGAAGACTGTGGAATGCAGTTTTATTCTTCAATTGAATTGAGTGAACACAAAGATGTCCATCTAGACTACAAAAAACATATCTGCAAAATTTGCAATAAGAAATTCCAAACACCCAGGGGATTGAGGGGGCATAAACTGGTACATACTGAAGAAAGACCATTTCCATGTGATTATGAGAACTGTGATTATCGAGCTAAAAGCGAATCTAGGTTGAAGACACATAAACTAAATGCTCATGTCAATGTACAGAATAAGTGGGAGTGATATGTAAAAATTTTATATAGTTTCATCTATGCTGAATCCATATAATGAAATAAAATACTGAAATAATGGGAGTAATGACAATATCATCAATAAAATTTTTATGAATTGTTATCCACAAATAGTGGGAGTTTATATAGTTAAATGATATTAATATAGTATACTATGCTACAATTGTCACCACAGAGAGAGCCAAGAGCAAACAAGATCTCAACAACAATATTTCATTTTTCTCATAAATTGGGTCGACAAGTATGGTGTGAGTCAAATTTAGAATGGAATGTCGCTATTTTGTTAGATCATGATCCTCATGTAATTGATTTTTGTGAGCAAACAATACCAAAAGAACTTGAAAAAGATATAACATGGACTCCAGACTTCGTGGTTTTGTATGATACAGGACAAATCCAAATTTTAGAAATTAAGTATCAAACTGATCTTTTCTCAGATAACCATGATAGCTATACCGAAAAATTTGATAAAACAGCAAAAGTTTGTGAAGAAAAAGGCTTTGAGTTTCTTGTAATTTCAGATAAAACGGTTCATAAGTCTAGTAGATTAGGAAATTGCAGAAAATTAATGGAAGCAAAGAATAAAACCTCGAAAAATATCACTTTGGAAAATCATATTATAGCTAGTGTTCAAGTAAAAGAACCTAGGACTATTTCTGAAATATATAATCATCTTATTTCATGGAAAGATGAATTAAATGTTGAAGAAGAGGATATCTTAATGTATATTTACTACCTATTATACGAAAATACCTTTAATCATGATTTTGAAGATTTAATTACTAACTCAACCCTATTGTTTCTATCGGACTTGATTCAAATTGAGTCATTAGAAACTTGGTTAAAAACTCCTTTCTGGAAAAATATTCAACCCACATCTCCAAAATCTATTTCACTAACTGATCTTCATTCTGTTCCAAAAACATTGTTTAAGGAAGCTGAGAGAAGATTTGAAATTATATCCTCATTGCTTAAATCTTCTACCGAGGAAGAAGTTAAGGATATTTCGAGAAAGCACGACGTAAGTAGAACTACAATTTGGAGATGGTTAAGTTCTTATCGAGAAAACAATGATTTTCGAGATTTAATACCGAAATATCAAAAAAGAGGAGCGAAAAAGACAGATCCTAATCATCCTCTCCTTCAAATTGGGTTTAAGATCTATTTAGATATGAAAAAACCAACAATCAAACATGCATATGATGTAATGGAAGCTGATGCTGAAAAACAGAACCAGTTAGATACATTACCCAGCTATCAAACATTTAGAAGAAGAATAAATGAACTTGATAAAGAAAGAGTAATAAGAAATAGACAGGGTAAGAGAAAAAGTGAAAAGTTATTCCAGCAATCAAATGATACTTTTCCTCATGCAGATTGGGCATTACAAACCGTCCAAATTGATCATACGCCGATTGATGTCCGTGTTGTTGATGAAGAGGATAGGTTAGTTGTTGATCGTCCTTATCTGACAGTCGCACTTGATGTACATTCTAGAGTTGTACTAGGGTATACTGTGACCTATGATAAACCGAGTAGGCTTTCAATTGCTATGACTTTGATTAATTGTGTCGATGAAAAATTCAAAGTTCTAAAAAAGGTTAGAGAAGCATTCCCAGAATTGGATGTAGAAACTCTTGATATGATAGAGAATAGTGAATGGGGACTAGTACGTGGTCTTCCTTCAACGCTTCATATGGACAATGGTAAAGACTTTGTTAGTGATGATATCAAACTATTTGGTAAAGCATACAAAGTAAATTTACATTATAGACCAGTCAAAGGAGCGAGATATGGTGCTCATGTGGAAAGATTTCTTGGGACTTTAAACAAGAGATTACATAACATTAGCGGAACTACATTTTCTAATGTTGAAGAGAAGGGAGATTACGAATCTGATAAATACGCAACATATACAATAGGTGAATTAGAGGCAAGAATTCTATCCGAGCTGGTATTATATCATGATGATTATCATCAGGGAATTAAAACAACACCAATTAAAGTGTGGAAAGATAGCTTCAATTTCGAAAACCCACAAACATCACAAGGATTTAATATCCCAGAAGATCTTGAAAAATTCAAATTTGATATCTTACCATCTGAAGAACGGACAGTCCAACGAGAAGGAATATCATTATTTGGAATGTATTATAACTCATCTTCATTAAGAAGATGGATAAGAGCAAAAGACCCAAAAAACAAGAGGAAAGCAAGAAAATTCCGTATTCGTTATGATCCTAGAGATATTAGATCAATTTACTTCTATGATCCTGACCAAGAAGCCTATATCATGATATCAGGAAAAGATCCCTTCATGATGAGACTGTTTGCAGATCGACCTTTTTCGTTATGGGAGTACAGATCCATAAATAGTGAAATTGTTAAAAATGGCTTACGGGAGGTAAAATCTCGACAAAAACAGAAGTTAATTGCTAGTCAGCAAGAAATGGATAAAACTGCTAAAAAGAGAACTCAAGCTCAACGAAAGAGGAAATCAAAGAAGAGAAGTAGGACTAAAAAAAGAAAAGAAGATTATCCAGAGAAGGAAAAATCTTCAACCGTTAAAATTACACCTGATGAGGAAGTGGAAGAAGTTTTACCATAAGAAACAGATATCGACAAAATTAGAGATAGTGTTGTAGGGATGTGGTCTGGAGAAGAGGGGGATGAAGATGATGAGTGATCAGAA
>Ga0224506_10003374_pt1 | contig 10571 bp, 6 predicted proteins | sample SF_Jan12_sed_USG_2_FD_169108 | JGI IMG/M metagenome (GOLD analysis project Ga0224506, IMG submission 169108) | Sediment microbial communities from San Francisco Bay, California, United States - SF_Jan12_sed_USGS_8_1 | ecosystem: Environmental > Aquatic > Marine > Sediment | place: USA...
TGCTGCTTTACCTGATCAAAAGACAGAACCTGGATATTCTTGAAGTCCCCATCGCCGATATCACCAGGCAGTACATCTCGTATATTGATCTGATGGAGGCCCTGCAGATCGAGCTGGCCGCCGAGTACCTGGTGATGGCCGCCATGCTGGCAGAAATTAAATCTCGCATGTTATTGCCCAGGCCGGTTGAGAGCAATGAAGAAGATGACCCCAGGGCAGAACTGGTACGCCGTTTACAGGAGTATGAGCGTTTCAAGCAGGCTGCCGAGAATATTGATGAATTGCCGCGTGTGGGCCGTGAAGTATATTTGACGGATGTGGAATTACCCGCCCTGGAGCGGCAAAGACCGGTTCCAGAGGTTGATTTGAGAGATCTGTTGATGGCATTCAAAGATGCCATGACGCGATCAGAAATGTATACCCATCACATGGTACAACGCGAAGCGCTGTCAGTGAGGGAGCGGATGAGCAGGGTGCTGATGATGATATCGGCTGAAGGCTTTACAGATTACACGCAATTGTTCACCATAGAGGAAGGTCGCCGGGGTGTGGTTGTAACTATATTGGCGTTACTTGAGCTGGTGAAAGAACAGTTGATTGATATCGTACAGTCTGAGCCTTTTGCGGCTATTCACGTCAGGGCTGCAGCGGGTAGTGAAAATAGCAGTGTTAATAACGAAGGTAATAATAAGAATGGCTAGTGGTATCAAACAGGGTAACGAGGTTTAGCATGCAGCAGAATAAACTAAAAAATGTTCTGGAAGCGATTCTGCTGTCGGCAGATCGACCCTTGAAGCTCAACCAGCTTGCTGCTCTTTTCGAAGAAGATAAGGACAGGCCGACAAATGATGAATTACGCAAGGCCCTGCTTGAGTTTGGTGAAGACTGTGAGTCGCGTGGTTACGAGTTAAAGGATGTGGCGAGCGGCTATCGCATACAGGTTAAACAGGAATACGCGTCGTGGGTGTCGCGCCTGTGGGACGAAAAGCCTGCGCGTTATACGCGCGCCTTGCTGGAAACCATGTCATTGATTGCGTATCGACAGCCGGTGACACGCGGTGAGATTGAAGACGTGCGCGGTGTCAGCGTGAGTTCAAATATTATACGCACCATGCTTGAGCGTAACTGGATTCGTGTACTCGGCCACAAAGACGTGCCGGGCAAACCCGAGCTGTTTGGTACAACCAAAGAATTTCTGGATTATTTTAATCTCAAGTCGCTGGATGATTTGCCCTCGCTGGCGGAAATCAAGGACCTTGATAAGGTCTATCCCGAACTTGCACTTGATGATGCCATTGTTGATGAAACCAAAGCCGATGAAAATAGCGACGGTACTGTTAATGAAGCAGCTACCGATCAGGTCGGCGACAATGAATATGTCGATGAGCCCCATGATGAACGTCTTGAAGCCGAAGAGGCTGAATCTACTTCGGCTGCTGCCGGTAATTAGTCCGCATTGCTTGTTTCCCCACCACTCTAAAAACTTAAAGTTTTCCAATCTCAAATGAGCGAAGAACGTGCACAAAAAGCATTGGCGCGCATGGGCTTTGGCTCGCGCCGTGAAATCGAGCAATGGATAGAACAGGGCAAGGTGCGTATTAATGGCGAGGTAGTACAGCTCGGCACGAAAGTTAAAGCGGGTGATCGTGCTGAGTTCAATGGCAAACGCATTGTTATAAGGGCGCCCAAAGCTGAGGTGCGAGTGCTGGTCTACAACAAACCGTCCGGTGAAATATGCTCACGCAAAGATGAAAAAGACCGCAAGAGTGTCTATGACCATTTGCCCAAACTAACCAACTCGAAGTGGGTAAGTGTTGGCAGACTGGATTTTAACACCAGCGGACTGCTGTTATTTACCAACAATGGCGAGCTGGCGAATAGACTGGCGCACCCTTCGCACGAAGTGGAACGCGAGTATGCTGTGCGTGTCAGGGGCCAGCTCGAAAAGGAAAAAATCACGCAGCTAAAGAGAGGCGTGCAGCTGGACGACGGGATGGCGGCTTTTGATGAGATTGTAGACGCAGGCGGCGAAGGTGCTAATCATGGCTACAATGTGGTTCTGCGTGAAGGGAAAAACCGCGAGGTCAGGCGTCTGTTTGAGGCGGTTGGTGTAACAGTGAGTCGACTTATGCGGGTGCGTTATGCGAATATTGTTTTGCCAAAAGGTCTCAGGCAGGGGAGATATGTGGACCTGGAACAGGAAGAAATTAAAAATTTAATGAACTTAGTGGGATTAAAACTGGACGAAGAGAGTATATCCAGAGAGCAGTCAAGACAGAAAAAAAATAAACGCTATAAGAAGCAGGGATATTAGGTTTAAGTTAACAGTGAATAGTTAATAGTTAATAGTGGTGGTTAGCATGAAAAAAGTTAATTACAGCGTGGTCATAGCTTTTCTGAGTGTCGTGAGTATTTTTCCTCACTGGGCCTTTGCGGCAGAAGAGTCCGAGTTGACGCCGGCAATGGAAAACCCGGGCCATGAACAGGTGCCCGACTGGTTCAAGGTGTCATTTCTGGACTTGCACGAGGACGTGGCCGAGGCGGCTGAAAATGGCAAGCGCGTTATGGTGTTCTTTTTTCAGGATGGCTGCCCATACTGCAAGAAGCTACTGGAAGACAATTTTGGGCAACGCGAGATCGCGGATAAAACCCGCAAATATTTTGATGTGGTGACGATAAATATTTGGGGTGACCGTGAGGTCACAGTGGGCGATAAAACGTTAACAGAAAAAAAGTTTGCCGAAGCGCTGAAGGTTCAATATACACCGACTTTGATGTTCTTTAATGAAAATAATAAAGTGGTTTATCGCGCCAATGGTTATTACCCGCCTGAGAAATTTGACACAGTACTGGATTATGTGGGTACGCACAAAGAAAAAGAAATAGATTTTCAGAGTTATATGGCCAGGGTTGATCCGCAGCCTTCTACAGGAAAACTGCATACCGGCGTTATCAATATAAAAAACCCGGATAACTTACGTGAAGCATTAGAGCCGGGTAAACATTTGCTGGTGATGTTTGAGCAGAAGTTGTGTGCAAGCTGTGATGAATTACATACCGATATAATAAAACGACCTGAAAGCAGGGAGATGTTAAGTCGCTTGAATGTGACGCTTGTTGATATGTGGTCACACAAAGAAATCACGCGTCCGGACGGAAAGAAAACAAAAATTAGTGAGTGGGCAAAAGACCTGGATATCAGGTATGCGCCTACTCTTGTGTATTTTAATGATGAAGGCGTAGAGGTGTTTAGGTCTGATGCCTATCTAAAGGCTTTTCATATGCTGTCGGTAATGGATTATGTTTCGTCCAATGCCTATAAGAAGCATCCAAACTTCCAAAGATACATTGATATTCGTGCTGACCACCTTAGGGAGGAGGGCGCAGAGGTTAATTTGATGGAGTAGAGAAAGGATGTTTTTTTGCGGACAATAAGTTTTTTAACTATTTTCAAAATCTTCCAGTGTGAATATTTTTCCTGTCAGGCTATCGCAATCTCCATTTAATAGATAAACAAACGGTTTGCTAACATCCCCCGGCTTTTTTAGTGTGCTAACGTCCTCTGCCGGAAAGGCGCGTGTCCTTAAGTTGGTACGAACTGGCCCCGGGTCAAAGGCATTGACACAAATATTTGTTGATGCAAGTTCTTCGGCCAGTATTTGCATGAATGTCACCAGCCCGGATTTAGCTGCCCCGTAAGCGCCCCAGAAGGCGCTTTGTTTTTTGTCTGCGGTAAATACAATAGAGGCAGAGACGGATTTTTTTAGAACAGGCAGGCAGGCCCTGGTCAGTAAAAAGGGCGCAGTTAGATTGACCTGCAGAACTTTTTGCCAAAGCTCGCTGTCGTAATGTTCGATTGGGGTAGAGGCACCTAACCAGCCTGCATTGTTCAGCAGGCCATCGAGTTTACCGAACTCTTTGTCAATGGTATCGCTGAGATTCGTGTAGTCGTCTGCCGAGGCACCCGCCAGGTCCATAGGATAAATAGCCGCTTCCGGTGCACCGCTGGCCTTGATTTCATCGTAAACTTGCTCAAGTTTTTTGATGGTCTTGCCAAGTAGAATAACAGTAGCGCCGCGTTTTGCGCATTCCAGTGAGACTGCCTTGCCAATGCCGTCACCGGCGCCGGTAATCAGGATTGTTTTGTTATTTAGTGTGATTTGATCAATATTGTGTTTCATGATTACTATTCGTTTTGGGGTCTCGCGAACTCGTGCGTGGCATTTTACAGTGAATCCCGCCTGATGACAGGTTTTTGAAATAACTTAATGTTGTTATGAAATACGCAACGATTGAATGGCGAGACAATCAGCCATACAGCCCTGATTTTGATGACATCTATTACTCCATTGCAGGTAGCAGGGGTGAGGCAGAACATGTATTTCTGAAGAGCAATAACTTGACGGATCGATTTCAGGATGATGGGCAATTCATTATTGCTGAGACAGGTTTCGGCTTTGGGCTAAATTTTATTCTTACGTTGCAGGCATGGCAGCAACATGCAAAAAAGGACGCATGTTTGCATTATATTGGCATTGAGAAACACCCGGTATCACCGGATGACATTCGACGCCTGTCGAAGCACTGGCCGGATCTGGTTATTTATTTTGATGAGTTGCTCGCGGTTTATCCCGTGCCCATAGCTGGTCATCACACTCGGTCATTGTTGAGTGGCAGGGTTTTTTTACATTTTGTTTTTATGGATGTGATTGATGCGCTAAGAGATGATCGGTTTAATGTTGATGCCTGGTACCTGGATGGATTTTCTCCACAAAAAAATACTGATTTATGGAGTGAGCAGGTTTTTGGCCTGATCGCGCAAAATAGTAAACACAATGCAACGCTGAGCACTTATACATCGGCGGGTTCGGTCAAGCGAGGCCTGGTCGCAGCGGGTTTTGGTATCAATAAGGTTAAGGGCCACGGTAACAAGCGCGAGATGATCACGGCGGTTCTTGAAAATAAAAAGCCTTACCGGACAAAAGCGCCCTGGTTTGAAGTGGTTCCGCACGTGCCAAAAAATAAAACCGCACTGGTTGTGGGTGCGGGGCTGGCAGGCCTCTCTGTGGCATGGGCGTTAACACAGCGTGGCTGGAAAGTTACTATTGTTGATAAATGTCAGGGGGTAGCACGACAGGCATCGGGGAATCCTGCGGGTTTGGTGTTACCGAGGTTATCAATCGATAACAAAACTGATTCTATGTTCTATACCAGTGCCTTTCTGTATGCAATTAGTCAGCTCGACAGGTTGCAGAGCCTGACGGATGAACAGTTCTGGTTTAAGGATGGTGTGTATTCGTTACTGGAGAAGGAAAAGGCTGCAAAAATTATAAGTGAAAATGGTTTTCCATGTGAATTTGTAAATTTGATCTCGTCTGATGATGTGCCGAAAGCCCTAAGTGACTGGTCTGGGGATAGCGTTTTTTTTCCAGAAGCCGGATGGGCGATACCACCGAAAATATGTACAGCAATTGCCCGCGCAGCAGTAGATCGCATTGAGCAAGTATTTGCGGAGGTTGGTGATCTAGCAAGAGAAAATAACTGCTGGGTAGCAAAAGATAAAAATGGTGAGGTTGTAGCATCTGCTGATATTGCGATCATAGCAGCTGGAGATGAAATCAATACACTTGGTGTGACCTCCTGGTTACCTGTCTTCTCTGCGCGCGGTCAGGTCACCCGGGTTCCTGCAAACGAGAACAGTCGTGATTTTACAAGTGCAGTGAGTTTTGATGGTTATGTTACACCCGTGCATAATGGGGAGCATATTACCGGGGCGAGCTACAGCACCGGAGATAATGATAAAAATTTAAATGCGCAACATCAGCGTGAAAACATAGATCGCCTGAATCATTACATCCCTGATTTATTCATGCAGCCAGACAGGCTTGAAGGCCGCGTCGGATTTAGAGCGGTGAGCGAGGACAGGGTGCCGATAGTTGGCGCTGTGCCTGATCGAGATGCGTTCCTGCGACTATATATGGATCTCCATCATGGCAGGACGAGTGTATATTATGAAAAGGGGGAATATCTCCAGGGTCTCTATGTTTCAGCGGCCCACGGCTCAAGGGGAATGTGTAGTTGCTTTCTTTCGGCGGAGATAGTTGCGTGTATGGTTGAAGGAGAGTTATTACCCGTCAGTAAAGGCGTATCTGATTATATTAATCCAGCGAGGTTTATTATCAGACAGCTTAAGCGCAACCGGCCGATAGATAAGTAGACGAAGAGAGTTCATCAAAATTAATGTCTTTGAGAAGGATCGGTCTTGAGATGGCGTAGCCCTGCGCATAATCAACGCCAATCTTTCTAAGTTTTTGCATGATTTCATCATTTTCGACAAATTCAGCAATGGTCTGAATGCCCATGACGTGACCGATCTGGTTAATAGCTGCTACCATGGCGTGGTCGATTTTATTATTGACCATGTCGCGCACAAAACAACCATCAATTTTCAGATAGTCTACGGGTAGATTCTTCAGGTATTCAAATGATGAAAGGCCACTGCCGAAATCATCCAGGGCGAACCAGCAGCCTAGCGCTTTTATTTCCGCCATTAGTTTTCTTGTCATATGAAGATTGGTAATGGCGGCAGTTTCAGTGACCTCGAAACAGATGAAATCCGGATCTATTTTAAATTCGTCCAGTTGTCCGCTGATATATCGTGCGAAATTTTCATCATTGAGCGAGTTACCAGAAAGGTTAATAGAATAACGGATGTTATTGGTCGGGTGTTTTTTTAATGAAGAAATAAAACAAAAGGCCTTGTTTATAATGTTCTTATCTACTTTGTTCATCAGGCTAAAGCGTTCAGCCGCGGGAATGAATGCATTGGGTTCAATTAAACTGCCGTCCTCGTCTTCCATTCGGACCAGTATTTCCATATGAATCATGCCTGAACTATTTTTAGCAATGGGTTTAATAGTTTGTCCATATAGATGTAGTTGATCATTGTTGAGGGCGTCTTCGATACGTGTGGCCCAACGCATCTCATCATTTCTGCGTATCAGTTCAAGATCTTCGTCCTGGTAAATGTATAGCCTGTTCCTGCCATTATCCTTAGCGGTGTAGCATGCTACGTCTGCCTGTTTCATTACATCTGTAGCATTATCAGTGGCAGAAGTTAGTGTCACCAATCCTATGCTGACGCCAATTGTGAAAGTTTTATCCTCAAATGTATATTGGTAGTTAGCGATATCATTTATAATTTTTTCGGCAACCCTGACAGCGCTTTCCTGCGGGCAATTTTCCAGTATAAGGCCGAACTCGTCACCTCCCAGTCTCCCAAGGATGTCGCCGCTACGTATGCATGTGTGAAGTAGGCCTGTAATTTGCTTAAGAAGCTCATCACCAGCCGCATGACCGGAGGTGTCGTTAACAAGTTTAAATCGATCCAGATCAAGATAACAAAGGGCATGCTGTCGGCCATAATTTTTGGCGTCATAGATATGTTCATTGAGTTGCTTATCAAATTCATTGCGGTTTGTAAGGCCTGTTAGTGAATCGTGGGTGGCCTGGTGCATGATGACATGCTCCATATGCCTGCGCTCAGTTTCATCGTGAAATACTATTACAGAACCATCTGGTTTCCCGTCAAACTTAAGAATCGGCGACATAGAGCTCTCGATTTCCTTTTCTATACTGTTCTTTGAGATCAATGTTGTCATGCTTTTCTTGATGGAAGTGCCATCTTCGAGACAGGCTTCTATGAGATTATGCATGGGGTCTCGTGTATCTCTGTCAAGTATTCTGAATACTGTCTGTACGGGCTTATTTATAACTTCGCTAAATTCCCATCCGGTCAATTGTTCCGCAACTTTATTCATGTATTCAATATTGCCCTCGGAACTGGTGGTAATCACCGCGTCAGCGATAGAGTGTAATGTTACTTCTGCGCGTTCCCTTTCAGATTCAACTTCATTGAGTAGCTGCATGTTTCTTATTGCCATTTGCACACTATTGCTAAATTGTGTGAGAAGTCGTTCATCAATATCATCGAAGGTGGTGTTGTTTTTAAATACTGATATAGCGCCGTATGATTTATTATTGATTATGATCGGAGTCACCATGGCGCTTTTGACATTGAACTGATCGATCATTTGTTTTTTTGCCCTGAGGTCTAACCTGACATCGTCAATACGCAAATTAGTTTTGTTGAGCATGGCCCAGGCGCATATCCCGCCATCTGCTATGGAGAATTCGGTATCCTGAAGTAAATCAGCATTGTGTCCGACCGCACCACAAAATTTGTATGTACTGGTTTCTTTGTCGTATATCGGTAACGCTGATAGTGATGCGCTGGTGATCTCATGTGCAGCAGAGCAGACTGAGTCATAGAAAAATTCAACGTTCATTGCGGCGGATATAAGTTTTACAGTCCATTTGTCAATTAATTCAAGTCCTTTCTGGTATCGCGTACTATTGTTCAATGCTGTTTGTCGTGATAGTTCGGTGCTGGCGCGAGACGCAGCAAGAGTGACTATGCTTTCGGCCAGGTTTGTATTGATAATGGGGTTGTCATCGGCTATTGATAAAATACCTGTAATTTCACCGCTATTGTTAAGTAATGTGATACCGATGTAGCTTTCCGCATCCTGTAGTCTTGTTCCGGTCCAGTTTGGATAATAAAGTCTTAAGTCGCGGTTATAGACAAGGCGGCCAGTTCTCACTACTTCTTCACAGGGCGTGTTCTCGATATTGTATTTTATGTTAGAGACATAAGTTTCGTTATCGACAAGACCGGCAAGTGTGGCTTCATTGCTGTTGGGTGTAATGTAGGTCAGGTATGCATATCTCACATTGAGGGACTGGCGTATCGATCTGAGAAATGTTTCAATACTATCCTCATTATTATTCGATGATTCTTTGACGTATGTGTACAGAGTTTTTTCTGTTTTTGTTCTTTCGTCTATTTCTGTATTCAATTTATGGTTGGCTATGCTAAGTGTATTTTTATTTTTCTGCAGTGATATGAATAAATAAATAATATATAAAACAAGATATATGGAACAGATAAATAATAGTGAGCTAAATATCCTGATATTTTCTCTATGATCGCCGTTTATTTTTAACATTTCTTCACGTATGTTATTAATCTGGCTTTCTGCGTTGAGCGTGTTAAATGTTTCCAGTATCGCATCTATTTCAGGTAATTTTTCAATAATCATAAGGCTGTGATTAATGAGAGTATTGATATCTTTTGAGGGATTATGATTTAGCGAATCAATGATGGGGAATATTTTCAGTGCAATCTCGTGTTTTGGTTTTACTGTGTACTCGAGAATGAGAGACGATAATTTTCCATGTGTTTTTCTGGATAATCGCGATTCATTGTTTAATTTTCTATCGTATATTTCTTTGCTAATGCTGGAGTAGTATACGAGTGAGTTCTGCAGTATTGAATGATGTGTTTTGAAGTCCTCAATAAGTATTCCCTGGCGTTCGATACTTTTTTTCAATTGTGTCATCGCCTTTGATATCTCAGGATAAGGGCCTGATCTATCTGCTGCATCAAGGTTTCTATTTACATCTAGTAACTGTGAAATGGATTTATTAAGTGAGTCATATTGGTAAACCTGGTTATTACGATAACGTAATATGTCTCTATGCAGGATAATCTGATGGTCATGCAGCTTTTTTATAACATTAAGAGAATTGCTAAATGGTGCTTCACTTATTATGCTTTTATAAAAAAAGAAGCTGATTACCAGTAAAAGCGCTGATAGTCCTATCCAGTGATTATTTTTAATATTAATCACGATGCGCCTTCCTTAAGCATTGCGTTGTTATATTTTCCAGTCAGGGTTTTCAGGAACTTTATAATCAGACCTGTTTCCTTTGGATCGATTTCTCTGCCAAGCTGGGTGCGGCCCATGATTATCACTGCTTCTTGCAAGGTTTTTGCATTGCCATCGTGCAGATAAGGTGCAGTTACTTCTATATTTCTCAGTGAAGGGACTTTAAATACATGTTTATCGCTCTGTCGCCCTGTAACATTCATGCGCCCGTAGTCGGCGTTTGTAATATTGCCTCTTGCGCTGAAATAATCATAAAAAATTCCAAATTTTTGAAAAAGATTGCCGCCAATGTTGATGCCCTGATGGCAGGATGCGCATCCCAGGTCCTTGAATAGCTGGTAGCCTGTTTTTTCATCACTGGTTATTGCGTTATCGTTACCGCTTAGGTACTGGTCAAACCTTGAGTTGGGCGTGACCAGCGATTGCACATATTCAACGAGTGCATTAATGTAGGTCTCCCGGCTAAGTCCATCGTAATATATATCTGAAAATTGTTTTGATAGATTGTGATCCTGACGAAGCTCTGTCAGAAGCTCAGTCCAGTTAGTATTGGCTTCAAGGTGATTGTTGACGACTTTGTCGATGGATTCCTGTAGTGTCTTTGCTGATCCGTCCCAGTTTTGTATGAAATTATATCGGACATTAAAAATCGTTGGTGTATTAACGACATGCTTGTTGTCTTCTTGGCCGGTTGTACCATGTGCCATGCCGATTGGCAGGTTATCATCACCGCCTGACGTAAGCTGATGACAACTGGCGCAGGCAATTTTGTTATTCAGG
>Ga0224506_10003375_pt1 | contig 10570 bp, 7 predicted proteins | sample SF_Jan12_sed_USG_2_FD_169108 | JGI IMG/M metagenome (GOLD analysis project Ga0224506, IMG submission 169108) | Sediment microbial communities from San Francisco Bay, California, United States - SF_Jan12_sed_USGS_8_1 | ecosystem: Environmental > Aquatic > Marine > Sediment | place: USA...
GAATAAATCACCTTCATTATAGGGCTGACCATTCTTGAGAAAATAATCAGCGCCAGATTTTGATTCGACACTATGGAATGCTTCTATTTCACGTTGCTGTAACTTATGTTGAAGGTTGGTAATGGTATAGCCGGTTCTGGCGATTTCTATGGCAGGTTCAAGAATTGTTTTCCAACGTAACTTGCCGTAACGAAAGTGCATGTGACCAAGAACTGCAGGCGTACTAGGAACCGTTGTTGCTCGATACCCCGTAAATCGCTCTGGTTTTTCGATGCTATCTATGTGTGTCAAGGAAGGAACGCGACTAGAGCCATCGATGGCGATTGTTTTGCCATTAATATGCATGAGCGCCATGGATTGGCCACCGATGCCGCTGGCTTGTGGTTCACATACGCATAGTGCAAAGGCTGCGGCACAGGCGGCATCAATAGCGTTGCCACCTTGTTCCAGCATTTGTACGCCGGCTGCTGTTGCCTCCGGAAATGCGGTGGAAACCATGCCTTTTGTTGAGACGGCCGATTTTCCGTCTTTACTAGGACGAAATTTTTTCTCAACGGTATTAATAATCATGACTTGAAATTTTTTGCGGCTTTATGGATAGTCAGTGCCAATAAAACTGCTCTATCAATCAGGCTATCACGAACCACATATTCATCTTTTCTTCCGATATTGCCAGTGACAGGACCAAACCCATCAAGCGATGGAATCTCATCTGGCACATGGCTTAGCGAGGTGCCAATATCACCATGTGATTTTTTTGTGCGAACCTCGACAATTTCTGCCAGCTGTTCAATTTTTTTATAAAAAATTAAATCTTCTTCGGATTCCAATAGCGGCCTACGTTGATGTCCGCGAGTAATATGAACGTGAATAGGCCATTTGGGTTCGGATTTGAATAACCGGTAAACCTCTTTCTCAAGATTATCTTTTTGATGAGGTTGTGGATAGTGAATACGGAATGAAAGCGATACATGATCGGGTGCGGTGTCTTCACCACCTTTGGTTGTTATGTTGGTGGAGATGACCGAAATACCGGTTTCATCGCTACCAATCTTATGAAGCTTTGGTATTTTATCACTGACATAAAGCAACGGGTCCGTTTGTTTACTCGTTAATTTTGCATTAACTTTCTCTGAAGATCGATTAATTTCAATACTGTAACGTAAGACGCCTGAACAAGAGGTGATAATTTCCCCGGCTAGACCTGCGCCGCTCAGGCCAATGACATATGAGGATTTTCTGGAAAGATCTTCAATCAGCGGCTTGGAAGAGCGACCACTGAGTGATTCGTCAGAGATAAGAAGAATACCGCATTTTACTTTCTTTAAGCTTCGAGTGTAATGTAGCGCTCGCAAGGCGCTAAGCAAAGTGGCCAACCCTCCTTTTCCTCGGGATACGCCTGAGCCATATATTCTTCCACGTTCTTCATAAAAGGGTACAAAATCAGAGAAGGGAATGGCATTGTCCAAGTTGCCCAAGATCAAAATATCATTATGATCATTGGTGTGATTGCTGAAATATAAATTATTGGCAAATTCTGCACGAGGAAAAACATGTCGTTGAAATTTGAAATTCTGAATTTGATTGGCAAGCCAGCGACCAAATGAATTAATACCTTCAATATTGTGAACATAAGAATTGATACTGACCATTTTGGCAAGATCTTCTTCCATAGTACCTAGATTGCCTCGTAGGAAGCTTCTAAGACGTACATTAATTGGCGGTTTGTTGTGTTTTGTTTCACTTTGAGCGAGTAGTTTCTCGTCAGTTGATACCTGATCAATTTGCTGGCTTCCAAAATAGCGCTCGACAGCGACATTTAGCATACGATTAACCAAAGATTCATAGGTGTATCCAGCTGCCTTCGCTGCGGTTACATAGGAGCCTGTAAAACCTAGGCTTGCCATGGAGTTTAATTCGAGCACAAAGAGATTGTTATGCTCGTCCATACGGAAATCAATTCGGCAGAAGTCATAAATACCTAACACACGGGCTGTTTCTTTGGCCAGCCGTCTCAATTCTTCGGCTAGTTTGTCATCAACCAGTGCAGGGCATATCTTTGCTTTGGGTGTTCTCAGTTTATCATCCAGGCTTTGGATGGCATTGGGATCTCCTTCCAAATCAATCTCTACAATAGGTAAGGTTTCAGGGTCTTGGTTACCAAGAATACCGACGGCAAATTCACGCCCCGGAATGAACTTTTCCACTAAAACAGGCTGATTAAATTCATTGACTAAATTGCTGATAGCTTTTTGCAGTGCTTTTTTGTTATCGATCACCTCAATGCCCATGGATACGGCTTCCATTTTTGGCTTTATGATGACTGGGTAGGGCAGATTGTCTGGAACCAGGTCAGGTGACATGAGAACCCAGAAAGGTGCTGTTGGGAGTCCGCTTGATTCAAGCATCATTTTGGTGGTGACTTTATCTAAGGCGACACCATGACCGGCAGGGCTTGAACCAACATAAGGGATGCCACTCATTTCTAGCAAAGAAGGAATGTGCGTGTAGCGACTGACGCCCTGCAAACCATAGGCCATATTAAAAACCATGCCAGGCTTCTCACCCTGAACAACCCGGGGCATAAAATCAATCAGTTTTTCAATGACATTGATGTTGCCTTCAATGATGCGTACATTATGTCCGCCTTTTTCCAAAGCTGCGGCAACCCGCTCAACGGTTTGTGGGTTATAGACTTCTTTATTTTGCATACCGAAAACATTGATGACACCTTCCACATCTTGGCTTTTATTGTAAATAACCGCAACTCTCATGAGTGAGTCCTTAAAGAGTAAAGAGGAACTTGTCCTCAAGATATCGTATCAAATGAATCATAGAGATTAACTTTGTTAGCGCTTTTGGTAGGCTTGTTCTAAAACACCGCAAGTGATTTGTTGTTCTAACTCGGTTGCTTTTTCAGTTGGGCAAAAAACAATAATTGTGATTATATGCTTAGCATCTTCATTCGTGCTAATAATTATCCGCGGTTCAGCCCCTGGAAAATCCACGCCGGTATGTTTCTCTATATAAGTGTTATATCGTTTAGCGACTTCAATAAATTCAACGGAAAAACTATCAATCTCTGCGGCAATCCACTCGCATAATTTGGCTATATTAACACCCGGTTCAATGACAATATCAAAGCTGTGAAACACGTAGCGTTTAGAGAAATTCAAGTTCTTTACAGGCTCGGATAAAAACAGGCTATTAGGAACTACAATTGTTTTGCCTGTAAAGGTGTAATTATTTGGTTTTTTATCAAGTTCTTGTAAAGTTGTGGAGAATATATTGTAGTCAATGACTTCACCTCGATGTGGCCCCACTTCTATCCAGTCATTAATAGAAAAGGTACCAGAGGCTGCGCGCAGTAATGCCCCACTAAAACACAAGATCAATTCTTTTGTGGCAATCACCAATGCTAGCGCTACGGCGGCAATTGAGAAAGCAAAGTTACTAAACTCTGGCCACCAAATACTAAACAAACCAAAAAAGATAATTAACCAACTTAGGTTCTTAACTCGGGTTGACCACTGCCTTTGCCTTTCAGATAGTATGGCACTATTACGTTTGATGAGATGAATGAAGATAATTCGAACTAGCAACAACAGTATAATAAGTACACAACTTTGTAACGGTTTGCTGTTTAGCAGAATAATTGATAGTTCAAGATATGTCATAACCCTGGTTCAAAGATAAGTATTGAATATTAATATTCAATGTGGCGAAGTTTATATCATGCCTTAAATTTATGGCTTCCCGTAAGTTAGTTATTTTTTGTGTGATTATTTAGTTAAGAACCGTTTTAGTTATTATGTTGTATCTTTGGTATCTAGCAGTGCTTTGGCTTTATTGCGGCAAACTTAGGTTTGTGATTTCAGCTCAGTTTTTATCCTGGCAATACGCGCTTTGCGCACGTTGGCATTAATCACTTCAGCTAAACGCATTGTACCATCATGTTTTTCTTTTAGCTCGGCTGCAATTTCTCCGGCATTGACGCTGCTTGCGGCAACAAATGCTTGGGTCAATCGTTCTGATTGCGCGTAGTTTTTTTTAGCGTAGCCAGGGCGGCCATGGAAGTCACAGGCGCAGGCTTGCAGAAACTCATTAAAACGATCTGGTTTACGGTAAGCGTCGACGGTTTGTAGGATGTCTGCGATGGTGGATGGTTTCAGCTCTGCCGCACGGTGGATATTGCTGTGAAAACGGGCAACCAGTATGGCCAGTTGACGGGCATCTTTGGGCGCTCGAATGCGTTCGCATAGTCCTTCGACTAATTCAATACTACGTGCTTCATGACCAATATGGCGTGGCCATTCTTCGGGTGGCGTGGTGCCTTTACCCAGATCATGTGTGAGTGCGGCAAAACGAACCGGCAACGAGTAATTTTTTGCGGCCGCATGGTCGATGGCCAGCATGGTGTGCAAGCCGGTATCAATCTCCGGGTGGGCATGGGCGGGTTGCGGCACACCAAACAAGACATCCACTTCCGGCATGATGCGGGCCAGGGCACTACATTCACGCAATTGGTAAAGCATGCGGGAGGGATTGTCTTCCATTAATCCGCGTGAGATTTCTTGCCAGACGCGCTCTGGTACCAGTGCGTCCACTTCGCCGCTGTGTACCATGTCATTCATTAACTTCAAGGTTTCTGGCGCAATACGGAAGCTAAAACGTGCGGCAAAGCGTGCTGTTCTTAAAATGCGTACGGGATCTTCGGAAAAAGCCGGGCTGATATGGCGCAAAATGCCAGCCTCCAAGTCGGCTACACCATTGAAGGGATCAATAATATTGCCATCTTGGTCTTTGGCGATGGCATTAATGGTTAAGTCGCGTCGTGCCAGGTCTTCTTGTAATGTGACGTTGGGTGAGGTAAATACCTCAAACCCTTTGTAGCCACGGGAGACTTTGCGCTCGGTTCGTGCTAGTGCATATTGTTCATGTGTCTTGGGATGTAGAAAAACAGGGAAGTCCTTGCCGACTGGGCGGTAGCCTAGCTGAGTCATTTCTTCCGGGGTAGAGCCCACTACAACATAGTCGTGATCTTTGACTGGAAGACCTAATAGCTCATCACGGACAGAGCCACCAATTAAATAAGTTTTCAATTTGAATGGTTATATAGTTATTTTGAATTAACGATTCCTAGACGATGCTTTAGTGTTGGTGCATTCCGGCCATGCTCCAAGACTTTAGAATAATAGATGGAGTTCTTCAAAACTTTCTTAACATAGTCGCGTGTTTCATTAAACGGAATTGTTTCAGCATAGATAGCACCTTCTAACTGATGAGTGCTGTCACGCCATTGATCTGCTCGTACTGGACCGGCATTATAAGCGGCTGAGGCTAATAGCGGTTGGTTATCAAACGTTGTGAGGACATGTTTTAGATAATATGCGCCCATTTTTAGGTTTGTATTAATATCCACAATAAGGTTTTGTCGGAAATTGCGCATGCCCAATCTGTTGGCCACCCATTTGGCAGTATCTGGCATTATTTGCATTAGGCCCATCGCACCAGCACTTGACCTAATGTCAGAGTTGAAACGACTTTCTTGGCGAATTAGACCATATACCCAGGCCTCATCAAGTTCATGGGGTTGTAGCGCAAGTTTCATTGAATCACGATGTGGTGCTAGAAAGCGTAGATTAAAATTATGTTGCGAGACGGTTCTGTTGGCTGCATTAATAGCGCGCTCATATAAACCGTGACGACGTGCGATTTCTGAAGCAGCCAGTAACTCTCTATCATTGAGGTATCGTACTACCCATACCCACTCACGGTAAGCCTCTGCACGAAGATTTAGTTTATAAAAAGCCAGTGTACGTTGAATTTCTGGTCTTTGTAGCATGGCGTTAATTTCTGTTGCGCTAGGTTCGTATAATTGATCGGGTATGTTCAGTATCGTACCCAATTCCTCTTTCGCCAATTGCCCATAAAAACTGTGATGGGTGCTTAATGATGCGAACAGGGCATCAGCTTCTAGCGTCACGCCAATTGCTTTAAGTGCACGTGCTTTCCAATACTGCCAAGTGTCAATTTGTTGTTTAGAAGCAGACATGCTTTCAATACTGTTTAGTACGATATTCCAATTTTGTGCACGCAGAGCAGCACGTGTCTTCCATGCAAGCATGGTGTCAGTAAATGGATAAGGTGTAGCAGAATGGGTTGCTCTAATGAACCAATTTAGGGCGCGTGAATCATGTCTAAGTGTCGCATGATAGGCTAGTTTTCCTAGGAAATAGGATTGATCAGATGGTGTTAGTTGATTTTCTACTCTTAACCAATAGGCATAAGCTTGATTGGTGTCATTGCGAAGCAAACGTAGCAGTGCAAATAAAACAATTTCACGGTTGGCACGTGACAGTTTTTTGTTATGTTGTGTTTTTAGATAGTGCAGTGGGTCTTGCGCGGCAGCATTTAGTTGGTCTGTATTGAGTGTCTCATGGCTTGGAATGTAGTAGTTTATATGCCGTGCCACTCCTGTTTGCCCAGCTTCCAATGCCAGCCGTAGACGTGCCCAAACCTCATCTATAGAGATTCTTCCGCTGTAGATAAGCGTATCAAATACGGGAGTACAGCTATCTGGCAGGCTATCAGCCGTAAACCATAATGGGCGTGCATCAACCAGTACGGTAGGGTCTTCTGCATGGATGCGTTGTTGATAAGCGTAGCAGTTTAGTTCTATATCTGTATTCACCAGCGCTGGGTATTCTTCGCCAAACAGTTTCCACTGTTGATTCTTGCCCAATATTTTTAGCCATTCTGCACGTAATCTATCAGCCATTACGCTGTTTTTATGCTTAGTAAGAAATGCCCGGATTGTTGTTACATCTTTATCTTCTAATTCTAAGCGTAACTGATAAAAATCTAGGTAATCGGCTAAAATATGGTTTTGGAAGTGCTTGGCATAATTTGCCAAGAGGACTGAGTTTCCTGCCTGAAAGGCTTTACGCGCAGCAATAAAATCAGCACCTTGGTCAGCTGAAAGCGTCCCAAAATAAAGAAATAGTAATAATCCAGTTAGATATCTTTTCATGATCAGGATCAACTAAATGTGACATGTCAAAAGAATGATCAAACACTAAATATATTGCTAGCTTATTACTAAAGCTAGATTACCGCAGCCTCGACTGCGATAGTCTAGGTATTAAATTTGTATTTCCTTCTTCTACTCTCCTCGAATTGCGGGAGGTTTGTATTACTGGCGATATAAAAAATCAGGTAACACCCTGGCCTAACATCGCATCAGCTACTTTGACGAAACCAGCAATGTTGGCGCCGTCAACATAATTCACACTGCCGTCAGGTTTGGTGCCATATTGTAAACAAGACTTATGAATCGCTTGCATAATCTCAAGTAGTCGTGCATCAACTTCATCATGTGTCCAGGCAAGACGCATGGCATGCTGGCTCATTTCTAGACCAGAGGTCGCTACACCACCCGCATTACTTGCTTTACCCGGCGCATAAAGGACATTATTGTTATGGAAACACTCTACTGCTTCTACAGTTGAGGGCATATTCGCGCCTTCTGCGACACAAATTACGCCATTATTTACTAGAGTTTGTGCATCGTTTCCACTGATTTCATTTTGAGTGGCACAAGGTAGCGCAACATCAACAGGCACATGCCAAGGCTTGGTGTTTGGTGCAAAGCTGGCATTGACACGTTTTGCGTATTCATCGACTCGCGCATATAAATGATTTTTTACTTCCGATAAGATTGCTAATTTTTCAGTAGTGAACCCATCTTCATCAATCACTGTACCACTTGAGTCTGAAACGGTGACGACTTTAGCTCCCAGCGCCATGGCTTTTTCAACGGCAAATTGGGCGACATTACCTGAACCAGAGATGGAAACACGTAGACCATTAAAAGAGCGTCCCGCATGTTTTAGGACTTCTTCAGCAAAATATACGGTGCCATAGCCTGTTGCTTCAGGGCGCACCAGAGATCCACCAAAACTGAGGCCTTTTCCGGTAAAGATACAATCAGACTGATTAGCCAGTTTCTTTACCATGCCTGCCATATAGCCGACTTCACGTCCACCAACACCAATGTCACCAGCGGGAACATCGGTATTTGACCCAACGTGACGGAAAAGCTCGCTTGCGTAGGCTTGGCAGAAACGCATAATTTCTCCCGGGCTTTTTCCTTTAGGATCAAAATCTGAACCGCCTTTACCGCCACCCATGGGTAGTGTTGTTAAAGCGTTTTTAAAGGTTTGTTCAAATGCCAGGAATTTTAAGATGGAAAGATTTACTGATGGGTGGAAACGTGTACCCCCTTTATATGGACCAATCGAAGAGCTATGTTGTATACGATAACCACGATTAACTTTAACTTCTCCTTGATCACTTACCCAGGCTACACGAAAAATAATGACGCGCTCTGGTTCTACCAGGCGATCTAATACGCCATGTTCTGCATAGCGCGGATTCTCCGTGATGAAAGGCCACAAGCTTTCCATGACTTCGTTGACCGCTTGTATAAATTCTGGTTGAACTGGATTACGTTCAGCAACATACTCGCTGAACTCCTGAAAACTCTGATATTTCATTTCAATTTCCCCGATTAAATAATGGTTTTTAGCGAATACTCAATTCTGCCAAATTAATTCATAAGCTGCACTGTATTTTTGTAAAAAAACAGGAGAATTAATTAAGTTTTTTTAATTTAAGCAGACACCAATAATTTTTATATTAAAAATATGTAGATTTTAAGAAATTTTCATGTCTATAGTATTGTCTGAAGTTAAGGAAGCTTATCAACGTTAATATCCCATGAAAAAAATTTCTAGAAGAAACCTCATTAAATTTGGCATGCTGGGCAGTCTGACCAGCCTGCTTAGTATTAGTAATGGTAGTATCGCAAGGATTCTAGCAATATCACCAGCTCCAACGCCCAGTGAGGTTGAAGGTCCGTTTTATCCCGTTGCAAATCAGTTAGACAAAGATGCTGATTTAACAAAAATTAAAGGCCAAAATGGCTTGGCCAAGGGTCAGCATATCATTATTAGCGGTCAAGTTAGGGATATAACAGGCCAATCAGTTAAAAATGCCATCATTGAAATTTGGCAGGCTAATGCTAATGGTCGGTATCATCATCCGCGTGACACCAATGTGGCACCACTGGATCCAAATTTCCAAGGCTGGGCAATTATTAGCAGTGTGCAGGATGGTTTATTTCGTTTTAAAACGGTTATTCCTGGCGCTTATCCCGCAACAAAAAACTGGATAAGACCACCACATATCCATATGAAGATTTCTAAACAAGGTTTTCCGACGTTGGTTACTCAAATGTATTTTCCTGACGAGCAATTAAATAAAACGGATTTATTATTGAGCAATAAACATACTACAGAGCGATCTTTAATGATGGCGAAAAAAATTGTTCGGCAAGGAAATTTAGATATTTACGAGTACAATATTGTGCTGAGGAAGCATTGATAAGCTCATGAATCGTTGGAAGGATAGATTTAACGCTTCTTTAACCGCTTAGTCACTTAGTATTAATATGCTGAGTATATTAATATTGATGTTTTTTTTTAATATTTTTTAAAATAGAGACCATGACAACAAAACATTGTCCCCTGCTTATTCTGGGTTCTGGCCCTGCTGGTTATACTGCTGCGGTATATGCGGCGCGTGCTAACTTAAATCCTGTCATTATTACTGGGCTGGAGCAGGGTGGCCAATTAATGACAACGACTGATGTTGATAATTGGCCTGCTGATGCAATGGGTGTGCAAGGCCCTGAATTGATGGAGCGATTTCAGAAACATGCCGAGCGCTTTAATACCGAGATAATTTTTGATCATATTCATACTACAAAGTTGACTGAAAAGCCAATTAGTCTAATTGGGGATCAAGGGACATATACTTGCGATGCGTTAATTATAGCGACAGGTGCTTCAGCGCAGTATTTAGGCTTGCCTTCTGAAGAAGCGTTTATGGGTCGTGGTGTGTCTGGTTGCGCAACTTGTGATGGTTTTTTCTATAAAGGACAGGATGTTGCTGTCATCGGTGGAGGTAATACTGCTGTTGAAGAAGCACTGTATCTTTCTAATATTGCAAACAACGTGACAGTTGTCCATCGGCGTGATCAGTTTCGTTCAGAGAAGATTTTAATTGATAAATTGATGGATAGAGTGCAAAACGGCAATATTAAGTTAGAGCTAAATCATGTGTTGGATGAGGTGTTAGGCGATGATTCTGGTGTCACGGGTATGCGTATCAAGAGTACGCAGGATAATGCCACCAAAACACTGGATTTACATGGTGTGTTTATTGCCATTGGACACAAACCCAATACGGATATTTTCGCAGAGCAATTGGAAATGGAAAATGGTTATATCGTTACCCATAGCGGTAATCATGGTAATGCGACGGCTACCAGTATTCCGGGAGTTTTTGCTGCAGGTGATGTTCAAGATCACATCTATCGTCAGGCAGTAACCAGCGCAGCAAGTGGTTGTATGGCTGCATTGGATGCAGAGAAATATCTGGATGATTTAGGCTAGGTTAGAATTGTGCGGGAGGATAAGGAGTCTGAGTCAGATTCACTTGAGGA
>Ga0224506_10003376_pt1 | contig 10569 bp, 12 predicted proteins | sample SF_Jan12_sed_USG_2_FD_169108 | JGI IMG/M metagenome (GOLD analysis project Ga0224506, IMG submission 169108) | Sediment microbial communities from San Francisco Bay, California, United States - SF_Jan12_sed_USGS_8_1 | ecosystem: Environmental > Aquatic > Marine > Sediment | place: USA...
AGCAAATACTGGCGATTCAGGATTAGAAGATCTGTAAAATGTGCCAATCATTGGAGATTTCACCTCGATATAATTATTGCTTTGGGCTGGAGCGATAGCTTCAGCAGAAGCTGGAATATTTTGGGGGCTAGCTACTGGTGCGACAGCCGCAGGAGCTTGAAGCATAGGAGCAGCACTTTCAACTACATGTTTGGTTATGTCAGCTTCTCTTTTTACGGAAAGCTTTAATTCCTCAGTCTCTATATTTACTTCATTCAAACCAGTTTGTGAAATAAATTCTATTAAATCTCTAATTTCTTTCGTTTTCATAATATATAAAGTCGTTTGATTTTTTTTAATTAAGAAGGTAATTATTTTACGCGTTCAGCATATGTCCCAGTTCGGGTGTCTACTTTTATTTTTTCATCTTGGTTGATAAATAAAGGCACTTGTATTTCAGCACCTGTATCTACAGTAGCAGGTTTTGTTGCGTTTGTGGCAGTATCTCCTTTTATACCTGGTTCGGTATAAGTTACTGTCATCTCAACAAAAGGAGGCAATTCACAAGTTAGTGCTTTTTCAGTTTCGGCATGGAAAAGAATTTCCACCTCTTGACCATCCTTCAAGAATCGTGATGCTTCAATGATATCTTCTTGAAAGAATACTTGTTCAAAAGTAGAACTGTCCATAAAATGATATCCCATATCATCTTTATATAGAAATTGATGTGCTCTTCTTTCAATACGTGCTGTTGTTACTTTTACTCCAGCAGTAAATGTATTGTCAATTACTTTTCCAGTAGTTAGACTTTTAAGTTTTGTTCTTACAAATGCAGGGCCTTTTCCTGGTTTTACATGTTGAAACTCAACAATGGTAAAAAGGTCATGATTATATTCTAGACAAAGTCCGTTTTTAAAATCAGAAGTAGTTGCCATTTGTTTTAGTTTTGTAGTGGTTGTAAAAATATAAAATTATTTGGGATCATATGCCCATTTTATGTAGATAGATCCCCAAGTAAATCCGCCTCCAAAAGCGGCAAGTACCAAGTTGTCTCCTTTTTTAAATTTTGATTCAAAATCAGACAATAATAAAGGAATTGTTCCAGAAGTAGTATTCCCATATCGTTCAATATTCATCAATACTTTTTCATCTCCAATACCCATTCTATTAGAAGTGGCATCAATAATTCTTTTATTTGCTTGATGTGCTACCAAATAAGAAACATCATCACTAGATAAATTATTGCGTTCCATTATTTTAGCTGCGTAGTCAGCCATATTGGTAACTGCAAATTTAAAAACAGCTGCTCCTATTTGTCGGGCATAATGTAATTTATTATCTATTGTTTCGTGTGAGGCGGGTAATCGGCTTCCTCCCGCTTGTTGGTTTAAATACTGCTCGCCTTTCCCATCACTTTTATGAATAAAATCAATAATTCCATTTTCATCTTCAGATGGTTCCAACAAAACAGCTCCTCCACCATCTCCAAATATAATACAGGTAGTCCTGTCAGTGTAATCAATAATGGAAGACATTTTATCCACACCAATAACAATTACCTTTTTGTATCGTCCAGTTTCAATGTGTTGAGCTCCTGTAGTAAGGGCGTAAATAAACCCGGAGCAAGCAGCCCCTAAGTCAAATCCATATGCGTTTATGGCACCTACTTCAGCAGCTATAATATTTGCTGTAGCGGGAAAAACCAAGTCAGGAGTTATTGTAGCACATATTATTAAGTCGATATCTTCTGGGTTGGTGTTCGTTTTCTCAAGTAACTCTTTTACTGCTGCAACAGCCATTACGGAAGACCCTTTGTTTTCTCCTTTTAATATTCTACGCTCTTTTATTCCTGTTCGGCTAGTAATCCACTCATCATTAGTATCAACCATCGTTTCGAGTTCGGTATTTGTAAGAACATAGTCAGGAACGTATCCACTTACACCTGTGATGGCTGCTTTTTTTAGGTTCATCATGTGATGTTTATTTTCGAGTTAAAAATTGAAAGACATGCAATTTTATCTTGCGCTGAAGTTGAGATAGGTATAAAAAAATCTTTGGCATATCTAATTGAACCTTTTGTATAGGTTAATTTGAAATCACCAAAGATAATTGTTTTTAATACAAGGGGAACACTTTTTACTCTTTTTAACAAATACATTGTGAAAAAGTGAGAAATGACTTGAAAATAGTAAGATTGCATGCTTTTTTGAAACTAGAAAAGGGGGCAGATCTGCCCCCTTTTCTAGTTATGTTTGTAATATGTGTTATGCCAGTACTTCTTTTTCCATAACTACTTTACCTTTGTAATAAAGTTTTCCTTCATGCCAAAAAGCACGATGAGGCATGTGAAACTCTCCAGTAGTGGGGCAAATCACCAAATTTTTCGCTTCTGCTTTATAATGTGTTCTACGCTTGTCTCTTCTCGATTTAGAAATTTTTCTTTTAGGATGCGCCATTGTTATATTAATTTAAAAATTGTATTTCTTATTTTATTAGTCCTTTTAATTTATCCCAACGTGGGTCAACTTTTGTTTCATTTTTTTCTTCTTTTGAAGAATAAATTACTCCTTCATCTTCTTGATTTCTGAATTTAGGATGAATTTTTTTCATGGGTATGTCTAAGCAGATAAACTCATAAATATATTGTCCAACATTCAGTGTTTGCTCTTCTCTAGGAATTATCATGATTTCATCACTTAATTCTTCCCAATGATCTCCGTATTTGAAGAGCATGTTATTTGTGCTTTCTATATTCTCATTGTACTTCTCTAAGCTTCTGTCACACTCCAACTCAATTTCTCCCTTAATTTTGAATTGTGCTTCTATTAATGTCTCACTTTTCGTAAGTGAAACAGTTACTTCAGCTATCCCTTTTTCTACCAAACTACTTTTAAAGTGATCAAAAAAAAGATCATTCACCTCAAATTCATAGTTATGGGTAGCATAACTAAGGTTGAAAATATCAATATTATACTGTCTTAGTGCATTCAAAACCACTCCCTCTAATTCAAGAGCGCAAATTTATAAAGATAATTTTAAATAAAGAAGAGGTAAGGATATATTAGTTACTCATTTTTTATTTTTTTGAATAGAATTTGTGGTGTTAATTTCTAATTCTTGTCTATTCTTCACGATATCTAATGCCTGATATATGGCCGCTCGAAGTGACGTTTCATTAGCTGAATTTTTACCAGCAATATTAAATGCTGTTCCATGATCTGGCGATGTTCTCACTACAGAAAGCCCTGCGGTGAAATTCACACCTGTGTCAAATGCCAATGTTTTAAATGGTATCAATCCTTGATCGTGATACATAGCTAATATGCCATCGTATTTTTTATATTGCTCCGTACCAAAAAATCCATCCGAAGGAAATGGGCCGTAGATTAAGTTTCCTTTGTTTTTTATATCAGCAATAGCAGGTATAATACTGTCATTTTCTTCAGAACCTATTAATCCTTCTTCGCCTGCATGAGGGTTTAGTCCTAAAACAGCTATTTTAGGCTTGCTAATGCCAAAATCAATTTTGAGACTTTTTAATAAAACGGAAATCTTATTTTTTATTAATTCTTTTGTTAGTAAACCACTTACTTTACTAATGGGAATGTGTCCTGTTGCCACCCCGACCCTTAGATTATCGGATGATAATAACATTAGACTGTTTTTTGCTTCGAATTCCTGAGCGAAGTACTCGGTGTGACCTGCAAATTTGAATGTTTCGTTTTGAATGTTTTTTTTATCAATGGGAGCTGTTACAATTGCATCAATAGCCCTTGATTTTAAATCTTCGGTTGCTTTTTGTATAGCCAGAAATGCTGATTTTCCTGATTTTTCGGTAGGGATACCAGGCGTAATGTCGATAACATCTTCCCAGCAATTTACTACATTTATTTTTTTTGAAAAAAAGTGGTCTCCCTCTTTCACTTGGCTATAGTTAAACTCTTTGTTCTCCATTAATTTCTTGTAAAAAGACAACGTTTTTGTAGAACCATATATTATTGGTGTACAATGAGAAAGAATACGGTTGTCACTAAGTGTTTTAATTATCACTTCTGGACCAATTCCATTTATATCTCCAATTGTTATTCCTATTTTTGGTTTTTGAATTCGAGTACTCATTTTTTAGGTGTATTGATTTTAATAATATATTCATGCAATATAATTTTTTAGAATTGGAATACACCTATCAAAAATGAAATGTGGTACTTATAAAGTAAATTAATCGTTAGATCATTCAAGAATGAAGTTTGTAAAAGCAAAAAAACATTTAGGACAACATTTTTTAAATGATGATCAAATTGCAAAAGACATAGTAGGAGGTCTTTCTAGTAATGCATTAGAAGGGAGTGTCCTTGAAATAGGGCCAGGTATGGGAGTCCTTACAAAACATCTTCTAAAAAAAACCAATAATCTTTCAGTTGTTGAGATTGATACGGAATCTATTAGCTATTTGAGTCATAATTTTCCAGAATTAGAAAATCGAATTATTGAAGGAGATTTTTTAAAAATGAACTTGAAACAGGGATTTGGTGATCAATTCTCGATAATTGGTAATTTTCCTTATAATATTTCATCGCAAATATTTTTTAAAATTCTGGATTACAAAGATCATGTTACTGAGGTAGTAGGGATGTTACAGAAGGAAGTTGCTGAACGAATTGTTTCTTCACCAGGTAATAAAACCTATGGAATACTTAGCGTTTTATTACAAGTGTATTTTGATGTAGAGTATCTTTTTACGGTAGAGCCTGAAGTATTCATACCGCCTCCAAAAGTACGGTCGGGAGTTATTAGGATAAAAAGAAATGACGTGAATGTCCTTAAATGTGATGAGAAGTTGTTCAAACAAATTGTAAAGCAAGGTTTTCAAAACAGAAGAAAAACATTGCGCAACGCTTTAAAACCTCTAAATTTAACCGATGAAGTGAAATCCCTTGAAATATTAAATAAAAGAGCAGAGCAACTTTCAGTATCAGATTTCGAATACTTAACCTTACAAATACAACACTAGTGGAGGAAGACGTGCAATTTGAACTAACAAAAGAATTCCTGGAGAAATTTAGACAGGGAATAGTGTCTCAAAATACAGATTTCATTATTTCTTCGTTAGAAAATATTCCAGCAGCAGACATTACACTACTTTTACACAATTTTAATGCTGATGAATCAAAGTACGTGATAGACCAGCTAGATGTGGTGATTGGTGCTGAAATTATTATTGATTTAGATGAAGATGTAAGAGAACGGTTTATAAGTGAATTTTCATCATCAGAAATAGCCAAATTTGTAAATACACTAGATTCGGATGACGCAGTTGATTTATTAAGCGGACTGCCTTTAAAAGAAAGGGAAGAAGTATTAGCTGAAATTGATGACTCTGAAAAGGAAGCACATATCTTAGACCTATTGAGATATGACGATGATTCAGCAGGGGGGCTAATGGCCAAAGAGCTAATAAAAGCAAATGTAAATTGGAATGTTGTTCAATGTATTGAGGAAATTAGAAGGCAAGGGGAGAAAGTTAGTAAAATTCACGCTGTTTATGTTGTGGATAACAATGACACATTACTTGGGAGGGTTTCTTTAAGAAGAATAATTTTGTCTGAGGACAATGTGAAGATAGCGGATATCTATGAAGATAATGTCGTGTCAGTTGAAACTTTTGTAGATGATGAAGAAGTAGCAAGTATGATGCAAAGGTATAACCTAGAAGCAGTACCAGTAGTGAATGTACATGGTAAGTTGTTAGGCAGGATAACGATAGATGACATTGTTGATGTTATTACAGAAACCGCTGAAGAGGAGAGGCAACTTATGACGGGTATAAGTGCAGATGTAGAAGAAAAAGATAGTGTATGGATGCTAACTAAAGCTAGATTGCCTTGGTTAGTTATAGGAATAGTTGGGGGGTTGGTAAGTGCAGAGTTTATTAAATTTTTCGAAGAAGATCTTGCTCGAATAGTTGCCATAGCCTTTTTTATCCCATTGATTCAGGCTACCGGAGGTAATGTAGGCATACAGTCTTCTTCAATTGTAGTACAAAGTTTGGCAAGCCCATCGGTCTTTGAACATGGGATGACAAAAAGATTGTTCAAAGTACTTTTAGTATCACTTCTGAATGGTGTGGTATTGGCACTTCTTGTTTTTGGGTCTAATTTGTTGTTTGGAGGTACAGCAAATCTCTCAATAGTAGTGTCTATAGCTTTATTTTCTGTAGTAGTTATCGCATCGTTAGTAGGCACTATTACTCCTTTAATATTGGACAAATTTGAGATAAATCCAGCCTTGGCATCTGGGCCATTTATAACAACGACTAATGATATTATAGGTCTTGCCATTTATTTTTTCGTAATTCACTTATTGTTATAAGATAATGGATCATAAATATAAGTGCTTAATAGTAGATGATATGCATCCTAGCATTGAAAAAATGCTCAGAGATATTGGCGTTGTCCCTCATTTTCATCCTAATATTACCCGAAGTGGGATAATTGATATAATTGCCGAATTTGATATCCTATTTATTAGAAGTAAGACGAAGGTAGATAGTGAATTGTTAAACCATGCTGATAATCTTAAGATAATTGGAAGAGCAGGCGCAGGTATCGACAATCTAGAAATTGATTGGATTGAAAGTAAAGGCATTAGGATGATTAATGCTCCGGAAGGAAATATGGATGCATTAGCCGAACACACAATGGGACTACTTCTAGCTTTACTGAATAATATAAGTAGAGCAGATAAAGAAGTGAGCAATAAAATTTGGGATAGAGAAGGAAATAGAGGGGTGGAATTAAGTGATAAAACGGTTGGTATTATTGGATATGGAAATATGGGGAAGTCACTTGTAAGGCGTCTGAAAGCCTTTCAATGTAAGGTGCTTATTTATGATAAGTACATTAAAGACTATGAATATGGACATCAACAAAAAGCTTCGCTTTCGGAAATTTTTGAAAAATGTGATATCGTGAGTATTCACGTGTCTCTCACGGATGAAACCAAAGGATTGATAAATGATAATTTCTTGAATAGCTTTACAAAAAACATTTATTTAGTAAACACCGCAAGAGGAGAAGTGGCAGAAAATAGTGCTATTGTTAATCAATTAAAAACAGGTAAATTGTTAGGAGCTGCACTTGATGTGTTGGAAAATGAGAAAATAAATACGTTGAAAGATAAAGCGCTTCAAGATTTTGATTATTTAATAAGTACAGATAAAGTAATTCTTACCCCTCATGTTGGCGGATGGTCGGTTGAATCTTACTATAAAATAAATAAAGTGTTGGTAGATAAGTTGGAAGAAATTATTGAGAAACTGTAATTTTTTCTAGATAGTGCATCTGAAATCTATTAGATTTAAAACCTTATATTTTTCGGTTTATTATTTCATTTCTCTATATTACGAAATATAAGTTAAACACCTTTATGAAGATTAAATTGATTAAGGATAAAGTAAAACAGAAATTCGATTACATAATCGAACGACCCATACTTACTTCAGTAGTGGTGTTAATAATACTGTCATTTGTTGTAATAGGGCTGAGTTTGCCCTTTTACTTTGAAAATTTTCATCTTTTTATTGGTCAAGTACTAGCAGAAGCACATGGAATGCTTTTTGATATTGCAGTAATTGGTATATTAATTTTTTGGCTAAACAATAGTGGAGAGAAGAGACGTAGAATTAGAACTTATAAAGATGAAATAGATGATTTTCGCCTTTGGGAGTCAGAAGAAGCTGCATTTAGAACAGTAGGTAACATTAAAAGGCTAAATAGACATGATATATTCGAAATAAATTTAGTAAATAGTTTTTTATCAAAAACAAACTTGAATTATGTAAATCTTAAAGATTCTAATCTAAATACAGCAAACCTTACTAATTCTTTTTTGATTGAGACCGATTTAAGGAACACAAGACTTAATCAGACCGTTTTTGAAAATGCTAATTTAAATCAAGCGGATATGAGGGGAGCATACGCTAGTGGTGCAAATTTCAAAGATGCATATTTAATAAAAGCTAATATGGAAGGAGCATTCCTAATAAAAACTAATTTTTATAACGCATTTTTGATGGAGGCTAATTTACAAGGAAGCTATGTAACAGGAGCCGATTTCGAGAATGCAAGTTTATATAAAACAGATTTACGAGGGGCTAAAGGGCTTACAATTGAACAATTGCAAAAAGCAAAAACATTATATTTAGCTAAATTTGATGAAGACATACACCAACTATTAAAAGAAAATTCCCCTGAATTGGTTGGAGAATATATACCCGAAGAGATAGAAGTAAAGGATTAATTTTTTTTGGTATAAAAGGATATTCCTCTAGATTTGTAAACTTGAATAAATAAAACGGTTTCACTTTGAAGCCGTTATTTGTTTCTAGTAACGTGTAAAATTAAAAAATATGGGTACAGTATCATACTATACAGAAGCAGGATTAACAAAATTAAAAAATGAGCTTAACGACTTAAAAACGAGAGGTCGTACAGATATAGCGAAGCAAATTGCTGAGGCGAGAGACAAGGGAGATTTAAGTGAAAATGCAGAATACGATGCAGCTAAAGATGCACAAGGGCATTTAGAAGCTAAAATATCACAACTTGAAAACATTGTGGGCAATGCAAGAATAATTGATGAGTCTACCATTGACACTTCTAAGGTGTCGATCTTGTCTAAGGTTTCAATTAAGAATTTGAAAAATAATGCAAAAGTTACTTATACATTGGTGTCGGAAGAAGAAGCTGATTTAAGTTTAGGGAAAATCTCAATCCAATCGCCAATTGGGAAAGGCCTTTTAGGAAAAGTACCAGGTGATAAAGCGGAGATCCAAACACCAGGAGGAATAATTGAGTTCGAAATTTTAGAAATTGGATTGTAATTCATCAATTATGGAATCTATTTTCACTAAAATAATAAATCGAGAAATACCAGGTCACATCGTGGCTGAGGACGAACGGTTTATTGCTTTTTTGGATATTAATCCACTGGTGCATGGGCACACGTTAGTTATTCCCAAACAAGAAGTGGATTATATATTTGACTTAGAAGAGGATGTATTTGTAGCACTCCAGCTTTTTTCTAAAAAAGTAGCTCAAGCCGTAAAATTAGCTGTGCCATGTGTGCGAATTGGTGTTGCGGTGATTGGTTTAGAAGTACCGCATACACATATCCATTTAGTGCCACTTACTACCATGGACGATATAAATTTTAGTCGTCCAAAATTGCACCCTACACAACAGGAGTTAGAACAAGTCGCTGAAAAAATAAAATCAATGCTATAGCAGTATTTGTAATGCTATGCTGCTTAAAATTTGACTAATTTCACTTTACTCTGTTAGGATTATCGCTAATAAAAGCTTTCCAACTTTTGGTAGATGTGGAGGTGTTCCCTCCTTGGAAATGATGCGTCACAGCTACGCCTAAGGCATCAGTGGCATCGAGTAATTTGGGACTTTCCTTAAAGTGAAGTAAGGTCATTATCATTTGAGCTACTTGCTCTTTGGAGGCATTGCCATTACCTGTTACCGATTGCTTTACTTTTTTGGGAGCGTACTCTGTAATAGGTATTTCTCTAGATAAAGCTGCCGCCATTGCAACACCTTGTGCGCGCCCTAATTTCAACATCGATTGCACATTCTTGCCATAGAACGGTGCTTCTAAAGCTACCTCATCGGGATGATAGTCATCGATAAGACTTATGATACGTTCGAATATTTTTTTTAGCTTTATTTCATGGCTACTATATTTACTGAGATGAATCACACCAAATTGTATCAAACTCATTTGCTGACCTTTTACAGAAATAAGTCCATACCCCATTACACTGGTCCCAGGATCTAATCCTAAAATTATTTTTTCAGTGTTTTTTTCTATTTTAGCCACACGTGCAATTTATGAATATGCCTTCGATTAAAAAAGAGAATCCTTTTTTCATGGTAACACAAAACCAATGATTGTTTTAGAAATCACAAACCCCATTAGTATATGATTGTTGTCTATGTGGCTTGGGTGGTCTATTTGCTGTTTGTCTTTGGGCTTATTGTAGTATGGACAAGCAGTAAAGTGCCACGAAAAAAAAGTGCGTCTAAATTAGATTTTTCAATTATCATACCGATTCGTGATGAAGAGGAAAACATCACCTTACTTCTTGACGATTTGAATAAGCAAACGTATTCATTTCAAAATTTTGAAGTGATTATTGTAAATGACCATTCTACTGATCGTAGCAAACAAATTGTTTTGAAAACTGCTTGCCAGCTAAGTTGTTCTCTGAAAATAATAGATCTTGAGGAAGGTGAGGAAGGAAAAAAAGCAGCGATTACAGCAGGAATACGAGCAAGTAAATTTGACACGATAATCACAACAGATGGCGACTGCCGACTACATGAAGGTTGGGTGAATAAAATTAATAATGTTTACGATGATGGCGTAGTGTTAGTGTTTGGAGCGGTACAATATGAGCCGATAAAAAGCATATTCCATCGTTTGCAAGCGTTAGAGTTATCCGCATTAATGGCTACAGGAGCAATGACTCATTTTTTTGGTTTGCACGGAATGTGTAACGGAGCTAATTTCTCTTTTAGTAAA
>Ga0224506_10003377_pt1 | contig 10568 bp, 11 predicted proteins | sample SF_Jan12_sed_USG_2_FD_169108 | JGI IMG/M metagenome (GOLD analysis project Ga0224506, IMG submission 169108) | Sediment microbial communities from San Francisco Bay, California, United States - SF_Jan12_sed_USGS_8_1 | ecosystem: Environmental > Aquatic > Marine > Sediment | place: USA...
TTGAGAACCGCACCGGAACGGTGGCTCCGTCGACGTCGGCTCTCCACATCCCGTAGGCCGTCGTGAAGACATCGAGCGGGTTGAGACCGCTATCGACCCGGGTGGCGGTTGAGAGCTTGCCGAAGAAGAGCGGCGACCTGGCCAAACCTTCGACGGAGGCGATTCGATGCAGCATCGCCTCAAGGGCCTTCTGCTGGCGCGACGTACGGCCGATGTCGTCGGCGTCGACCGAGACCCAGCTGCCGTTTATGTTTTCCTGGTACGAGCGGGACCGCGAGAAAGCAAGAGCCGTTGCGCCGTCGATGCGGGTGGTTCCGGCGGCGACTTCCAATCCGGACTTCGTGTCACGAGCAGCATTCGGGAAAGCGATATCGATGCCACCGAGCGCATCGACGAGGTCAGCGAACCCGGCGAAGTCGATCTCGACAACATGGTTGATCGGAATCCCGGTCGCCTTCGAAGTCGTTTGCGCCAGTAGGGCAGCACCGCCAAAGGCGTAAGCGGCGTTGATCTTGTTCGTGCCGTGGCCCTCGATACTGACTTTCAGGTCGCGCGGGAGTGAGAGCAGCTGAAGAGTCCCACCAGTTGGATGAGCGAGGATGACCACGTCGGAACGCTCACCGCCAAAATCGCCAAAGCTCCCGGCCAGGTCGTCGGGGAGGTCGGCGCGGCTGTCGCTGCCGATGAGCAGGAATGTCTGATCGACGAACCCAGCGGCCAGGTCGGGATCTGGTTCAACGTGCGGTATCTGTGCCAGACCCCAGTACAACCCCGCCAGCACCACGACAAGCAAAACGACCAGCAGCTTGAACAGAAAGCGGAACGGCCGTCGCTTGCGTCGCTCGGGTACTGGAGGTGGTTCGGTTAGATCAATGACGGTGGTTTCGTCCATATCAAGGCACATTCGGGAGAAGGAAGAGGAGGTAGAGCCGGTGGGTGGCTCACGGCATCATATCGGGTAATGGGCCCTAGTGAGTCGTTCCAGCCCGGACCCGGTCGTTTCTGGTTTGACTCCTGGTTTGACTTTGGAGGGAGTCGGGCCGCGACGCGGCGTCTAGAAGAACGTGGCGCCGCGGTCGACGGCGTTGAGGATGTCGGTGATGAGACCGACTGGATCGTCGGAGTCGAGTTCGTCCCTGGCGGTGAAATACACCGATGCCACCAGCTCGGTGAACTGGTTGATTACGTCAAGCTCGTGCATCACAGTCCCTTTCGTGGTCGCTCAGAACTGCTTTGTCGTAGGACGCTTGAGCACGTGGATTAGTTCCGTTCGGGCTCGTGCTTGGGAATCGTGTTGGCGATCATCTCCGACGCATAAGTCAACCGGTCGTCGGTGTGGGCGGTGAACTTGACCGGCATCCCCGGTAAGTCGTTTGCGAACCAGAACACATGTGTGAAGACACCCCGAGCGACCGTGTAGCGGAGGCAGTCGAAAACGCCGGCCGGAATCTCAATCCGCTCGTCGTCGATGGACGTCGCGTCTGCCTCGAATGAGGCGTGCTTCTGGAGTTCCTCCCAGGTCGAGTAGACGGTGTCGGACCCGCCCCGGGGTTCACCGTCCGGGGAGGTGCGCCACAAGTCCTGGGTGGCTCCCATTTCGTCGGCTTCGATGAACCGGATGTGTTGAATGTAGGTCGGTTCGACGGCGGTCTCGACCCGTAGCTGGATGGATCGTCCGGCCGGACACCCGAGCCGGATTTCGTCGGCGCTGTACGGCGTCGGAGCGTGTCCGACCTCCATAACGCGCGTGTTCGCTTCAGACACGGTGGTTCCCGACATTCCCACCTGTCGGAGCCTTCAGTCGAGAGGGCATACGGTGAGCATACGCTCCCGCTCCGTGGGATGTCGCCGGGATCCGGTCTTAGCTCTTCGGCTGGCCGTCCCAGTATTCGTGGGCTTCGGTCTCCATGGCGGCGAGTCGGGTGTAGTAATCGGGGAACTCGTTGAGATGCGCCCAGGCGATCTTGCCGGTCGTCTCCGCGTTGTCACCGGTGACGTTTGTGCGGTCGTCTTCGGTTCCATGTTCGAGTTCGACTTCGAGGCCCATCCGGAATTGCTCGACGTCGAACCGGTGCGTGGAGAAGTCGAGTCCGATGTCGGCGGCGATCTTTTCGGCTTGGGCGGTTGTGAAGGTTGCTTTCATGGTCGTGCTCCTGGTTGATTCGCCTTGTTTGTGTTTTTCCGTTCGATATCCGATGATGCCGCCGGCGATGGCGCCGACTGCGACCGGACCGGCGGGCGTGACGCAACCGGTTAGGGCTCCCACCCGTTCATGGATCCCAGGGTTGGTCGACTGGCCGGGGCGGTTCGGGGCTGGCTGGTAGGCATTCTCTGACCATAGCCCTCATAGCGGTCCGCGACCAGAGACCTCGGTACCTATGGTGATGGATCCAAGGGCTGTGGACGGGTCGATCCCGCCTAGGAACTGCGAAGGAACGTTGACCCGATCGGCCGCCGAGTTGGCGCCAGACCGTCCGAGCCCGGTCATAGCCACCACTGCTTAGGAATAGCGGTAGTTCTGCGCTGGTTGGACGTGACAAGTATGTCTGTCATGACCCGCAAGCACCTCGTCTTCGCCGCAGCGTTTGTCCTGGCCGTCATGGCTGGTGTGGTGGGGGTCTTCTTCTTCAACGAACCCGACACGATCGACCATACCGTTGCTGGAGAATCTTCCGATACGTCATTGGGGCTGGTGCGTGATGCCAACGTTCCCGACCTGCCATTCGCAGACAACCCGGATCCAACCGTCTGCGGGATCCCCGTCCAATGGGGGAGCGACTCACCTGCCTGGCTGAACGGAATGTATGAGGGTGAGTTGCTGCAGTCGGAAGTCCTGCTGTACGACAGCCACCAACGGTTCAGTCTCACCGGTTCGGCTCCGCACGGAAGCCCGGTTGAGATTCTGCTCTTCCAGGAGAACCCGGTCCTCGACTTCTATCTCGTCAAGACGGTGGGTCCCGATCCACAAGAAGGCTGGATCCCTGCGCCGTTCCTATCGTTCGACCCGGTCGACGTCTCTGCAACCGGATAGGACTTAGCGGAGATGGATCACGTTGCCGGTGACCAGCCGGGCGGCGTCTGACGCGAGAAAGGCGATCATGTCTGCCACTTCCTCGGGCCGGGCAATGTGGATGAGTGTCGAGCTTTGCGCGACGACCTGGCGGACATCTTCGGTCACCCATCCGGTGTCTGTCACGGGCGGATAGACGATGTTGGCGGTAATGCCCCGGTCGGCCAATTCGAACGCCGCCGACATCGTGAAGTTCTCCAGGGCGGCCTTGGCCGCTCCGTAGGAGACTTCTTCGGGGAACCCGAGAGGTCCGCCCGACGTGAGGCCGATAATACGTCCCCAGCTCAGCTCGTGTTCCATATGACGTTTGGCGAACTCGGCTATCAATAGTGCCCCCGCCCGGGCGTCGACGGCGAACTGCTGGTCGTAGGTCGCGGCCGAGACCCGCCGCAGATCGCGACCGAGCCGGTCCGAGGTTGCGTTCTTGAATGTGTCGGCTACCCAGCCGGTCGCATTGTTCACGAGAATATCCACCGGTCCGAACGCGTTTTCGGTGGCTTCAAACAGGCGGGGGATCGTCGCTTCGTCGCTCAGGTCGGCCTCTACCGCCAACGCTTTGCCGCCGGCGCCGCTGATAGCTTGGAGGACCTGATCGGCATTTTCGGCACGGTTCTGGCGGATGAGGTCCGGCGTGCCCGGGTCGACTGGGTCGTTGACTCGAAGAAACGTAATCATCACCGAAGCACCGAGATCGGCCAGGCGCCGGGCGGTTGCGGCCCCAATCCCATGATTGGCACCGGTCACGATTGCAACATGCCCTATCAAGTCATTGGAATGGAGGTCAGTCATGCGATCACCTGATCCGGCAGCTCTGTCTGGTCCAGCAGACTAGAGCGTTCGAGACGTCCGGTACCCGGGTGCCGATCCACTACCGTGCCGGCGTGACAGAAGACGCCGAACAACGAAGAGCGAACGCACGACGCTGGATGGCCGTCGCCCTGGCAACCGTGCTTATGGTCATGGACTTCATCCTGTTCGTGTTCGGGTTTGCCACCGGGACCGGGGAGGAAACCATCCTCGCCGGCGGGATGATCGGGATCGGCCTTGGTCTCGTACCAGGCGTATTCGTGGTGGCCGCCCTCGTGTCCCAACACCCGCGCGGTTTCCGGGCCGCCGCACTGGCCACCATCTTGTGGGTCGTGGTCGCCGCTCCGATTTCGATCGTCAATCTGCCGGTGGCGCTCGTCGCCGGTTTCGGGGCGGGTGGGGTAGTGGCATTCCGTCGCGAAGAGGCTCATTCGTACCGGAGCCGCGTCGGGGCGATCATGATTTGCGCGCTGTACACGTTGATTGTCCAGCGAATATCACCGGCGGCTGGCATCCTGGCCGGCGCGCCATTGCCGTTTGCGGCGATCGCCATGGTCGACTCGATCACGGCCCGCAGAGCAGCGCGTGGATTAGCCCTTGACGGCTCCGGCGGTGAGACCGCCGATGATCCGTCGCTGGAAGATTAGGACGAGCACAATCAACGGGACGGTCACGAGCACCGCCGCCGCCATGATCTCACCGAACGGTTCCTGACGGGCTACCTGGCCGGTGAACAGGGCGATGCCGACCGGCACGGTTCGAGCGTTCGGTTCGATGGTCGTGAAGGTCAGCGCGAACAAGTACTCGTTGAAGGCAGCGATGAACGCCAGCAGTCCGGTGGTCACCAGGGCAGGCGCGGTCAACGGCAGTAACACCAGTCGGAAGGCCTGGAACGGAGTTGCTCCGTCCACTTGAGCCGATTGAATCAGGTCATCGGGCAACGCCTTGAAGAACGACGTGAGCACCCACACCGTGAACGGCAGCGTAAAGAGCAAATATGACAGGATCATCGACGGTCGCGCCGAGATCCCCAGGTTTTGAATCACCGCGTACAAGCCGGTGAGGACCGCCACCTGCGGGAACATGGTCATGGACAGGATCAGGTAGAGCGATGGTGTCTTGCCCTTGAAGCGCAGCTTGCCGAGCGCGAAACCGGCAAACGAACCGATGGTGAGCGCCAGCGTGGTAACCGCGGTTGCCAGAACCACACTGTTTCGCAACGTACCCAGGAACACGCTGTTGGCGAAGACCGCGCTGTAGTTCTGCATGGTGAGCGAGATCGTCCCGGTGTCGGGATCGCGGGGGATGAAGGTACCCGGTGTCATCCGGAGTTGTGCCTCCGTTTTGAACGACGAGTTGATCGCCCAGTAGAAGGGGAACAGCAGGAAGATGGCGATCAGCACGATGAGTAACCAGAAGCCCACCCGGTTCCACTTGATCGCCCGCTTCTTTGGTCCGACTGTGCGGACGGCCACCTTTGCTCGGTCGAGCGCACTATCAGTCACTGGTCACCCCCAGGAAGCGTATATAAAGGATTGCAAAAGCCGTAATGATGAAGAAGATGATCACCGAAGCAGCCGACGAGTAGCCGAGGGCCTGACTGTCAATCAGCTGGTAATACGCGAAGCTGGCCATTGAGTATTTCTTCTGCGCAAAGACGATCTGGAAGAGGTCGAACACCCGCAGGGCGTCCAGGGTCCGGAACACCAGCGCAACGGCCAGGGTCGGTTTGAGCAGTGGCAGGGTCACTGCGGTGAACTGTTTCCACTTGTTGGCACCGTCCACTTCGGCGGCTTCGTAGAGTTCGGACGGGATGATGGCAAGGCCGGCGAGAAGCAGAAGCGCCATGAACGGCGTGGTTTTCCAAACGTCGATGATTATCGCGGCCGGAAGCTGGGTAGCAGAGTCAGCCAAGAACGGCGTCTGGCCATCGGTGAATCCGAGCTTCTGAAAAATGATATTGAAGAATCCGGCCCGGGTATCAATGAACATCCACTCCCAAATCCGGGAGGAGACGGCGGTGAGGATCGCCCACGGCACCAACATGGCCGCCCGCATGAGCCCTCGACCGGGGAAAGCCGTGTTGAGAGCGATGGCGATGCCGAGGCCCAGCAAGGTTTCAAAGAAGAGGGTTACCGCACTGAACCGGGTGGTGTCGTAGATGCTCTCGATGAAGTCGGCGTCGGTCGCACCAAAGACGTACTGTTTGCCAAAGAAGCCGAACGTGCCGACTTCGCGATAGCGCCGCGGATCACGCGGAAGGACCTGGATTGAAGAAACGAACTCGGGTTCGCCGGTGTCGGCGTCGATGACCTGTTGCCCGGTGGCTTCGTCGATCTCGGGCGGAAGTTCCTTCAGGGTGACGCTGAGCAGGTTGGAGTAGTTCTCAAGTCCCACAAAGTCGGTCTGGACCGCGCTGGCGAACGTGTCGTTGGTGAAGCTTGAGTAGAACACCGACCCGAGCGGGTAGAACGCCACGGCGAACAATATGACGAACGTCGGGGCGAGCAGCCAGTAGGCGAGGCGTTGCTCGTTATCGAGCAGGCTCCCGGCTTTGCTCAGTTTCTGCGGCTTAGCCTCAGTCGCTGCGGTCACGTTCCTCCTCCGTCAGTCCATACAAGCAGATGCCTGCTCAGCTCGCCGGGCAGTGCCCGAAAAACAAAGGGGGAAGGCGTAAGCCTTCCCCCTTTCGAACACTATCTATTTGCTTTCGTTACGGGGTCCCGACCGTGAAGTCCGGGAAGCTATCCGTGTAGTCGAGCTCGAGCTCGAGGAAGGCATCCTCGGCATCGGCATCGCCCGTCAAGACACTATGGACAGCGTTGAAGAACAGGGCCGACGTGTCGCTGTACTTCGGCGACGTGATCGTCGAAGGACGGGCCACGGCAGCCGTGAACACATCGAGCAAGCTGCCGAAGAACGGAGCCGCTTCGAGGACATCAGCATCCTCATAGAGCGACATGATCGTCGGGTTCAGCGAGCCGGTGACAGCCCGATACTTCTGCTCTGGTTCAGATGCCAGAAACAGCGCATAGGCGGCTGCTTCTTCCGGATGCTCCGAGTACTTGGAGACGGCCAGCTGCCATCCACCAAGGGTGGCCGCGCTTTGACCAGCGGTCTTGCCAGGAAGCGGAGACACGTCGAACAGGCCTTTGACGGCCGAGTCATCGGAGTTGCCGAGCGAATAGGCATATGGCCAGTTGCGCATAAAGGCGGCGTTGCCGGCCTGCCACACACCACGGGCATCTTCTTCGCCGTAGGCGGTGACGCCAGGAGGCGAAATCGTGCCGACCCAACCGGCAGCCTGGTCGACGATGTCAATGGCGTTCTGGTTGTTGATCGTGATCGTGCCGTCTGGCTCGATGATCGAACCGCCACCTGCGGAAGCGATCCATTCGAGAGCGTCACAGGTCAGACCTTCGTAGGCGTTGCCCTGCCAGACGTATCCCCAGAAGTCCTGGTTTCCGTCGGCGCGCTCGCCGTCTTGAATCGTCTGCGCAGAGGCTTCGAGTTCGTCCCATGTGGTTGGTGGCTCAAGGTTGTACTTCTCAAGCAAGTCGGTCCGGTAGTAGAGCAAGCCGGCATCGGTGAACCAAGGGATACCGATCAGTTTGCCGTCGACCGTGTTGTTCTCAATGATGGCCGGGAAGTGGTCGCCGGTAACGTCGGCGGCCCCGTACTCGTTGAGGTCGACGAAGTGCTCGGCGAGGTCGCCGGGCCAAATGACGTCAATCTGGTAGATGTCACCCTCTGGGGACTGGGCCTCGAACAGCTGCAGGTAGGTACCCAGGCGGTCCTCGACGAAGTCGGGGGTGGCGATGCTTTCGATCGTGATACACGGGTTCTCTGCCATGTAGCGATCAGCCTGGTTCTGGGCCATTTCCAGTTCCTGGCCAACGGCACCCGTGAAGGTGCGCAAAAGAACCTGTTCGCCGTCACAGTCACCGGATGGTGCGGGTTCGGTGGTGTCCGGAGCGTCTGTCGTGTCCGGGGTGTCCGGAGCGCTTGTCGTGTCAGTTGCTCCCGCGGTCGTATCGGTGGAACCTGTATCGCCACCGCACGCTGCGAGAACCATGACCAGTGCCAAAAAGGCAATGAGCCATTTACTCGTCTTCATCTGAATTCCTCCTCAGTGTCCACCCGAGAATCCGGGCAGAGGTTTTTCACGATAATTACCTTGATGCCTGTTCGTCAACCGGAGAGGCGACTGGCGTTTCTGCCTGCTGGAACCGATTCCATCTTTCGATGGTGCAAAAGCTTGGAAACGCTTCCAATACGCCCATGGATAGGGGCAATTTGATCGGGTGTCAGACTCATCGATCCGCTCGTTTCGTCGTGGAGATGCATCCAACTCCGAACAGTTGCAGTGCTCAGGCGATGGTCCACACTTGGAGCACCGCCACGATCCACCAGGATCCGTCAGCGCCACGGGTTAGCCAGTTAATCACAAGCAACATCAATACAGCTGAAACGAAATGGATAATGCAGTCGCAAACCCCGCCATAGGCGGGCCCGCTATTCGGGCCAGCCGTCTACCGCGCCGACCGGCGAGCCGCGCGTTGGCTCATCCATGTTCACCTCCGGGCGTCATGGTATGGCGGGTCTGCGATCCCGGGATAGGGCCGAAACACCTCAATCAGCTCGTGGAGAGCGTCAGGGCTTGATGAAGACCTTGCCGTCGGGTTTGGCGAGCTCTTCGGGTAAACGGGTCATTGCCTCTTCGAGTGACAGGACCGCCGTGACGTCGGTCTTCCATTCACCGCTGGCGAAACGCATCTGGGCGGCCTGGATGGCAGACATCTTGTCGGCCATCGAGGATTCCTGCATCCAGCGAACCAACCAGAACCCTTCGATCTTCTTCATCATGAAGATCAGGTGGCCTGGTTCAAGCAACGTTGGGAGTTCGGTGTCGAGCTTGCCGTATATGACCCAGCGCGCATGGCGGCCCATCGCCGCGAAGACCTTGGCGCTCAATTGGTTGGCAACCGCATCGAGAAAGACTCGTGGTTTCTCCTCTTTCAATGTGGCTGCCAGATGCCGCTCGAAGTCAGGGGATTGACTGTTTAACACGTGGGCCGCGCCTAGGGCTTTGAGCGGCTCGATCTGGCTGTCCCGCCGGACGATGGCAATCGGCCGATAACCCTCATCGGCTGCCACACCGATCAATAGCTTGTTGAGCTGGCTGGCGCCGGCCGAGACGATGAAAGCTTTCGCTTCGTCCTTTTTGACGATGTCGAACATGGCCAGGGCAGTCAGCGGGTTGACAATCATTGCCGCTCCGTCCTCGTCCCGAACCGCTTCGACGAGCGGGATGCAGGTGGCTGCGTCGGCAATCGAGTACTCGCCCCACGTGCCGGGTGCTCCGGGGCTCGCTACGAACGCAACCCGCTGTCCGACGTAGCCATCGGCGAGAGGCCCCCCGCCCGAAGCAACCACTTCGCCGACGCCTTCGAACCCGGCGGCGTTGCCCTTGATGCGCGGTTGGCCGTAGAGGCCCTGGATGAACATCTCATCGGACGGATTCACCGACGCCAAGGCCACTTTGATACGGACCTGACCTTCGCCAGGTTCGGGAACGGGCAGTTCCCCCAACAGAACGAACGGCTCCATGGCTTTCAGGTGAGCATCGTCGGGTAGTTCCGTGGCATAACCGTCGCCTTGAAGAATGAGTGAGCGCATGATTCTTGGTTCCTGGGAGTCGGCCGCCGAGTCTAACGAAGGGTCCGATCCCCCCCTGCCAACGTTGCCCCGGAGGGTTGTGTCGGTTCCCCAGCCCGTCGGCAGATCGGGCAATCTTGAATCGTTGCTTGGCGACCGAACCGAACTCGACGAACAACTGCGAGCCGGAATCATCTCAGCGGCGGGGGGACTCGGCCTCGAGATCAACTCGGTAGCCGTGCGTGACCTTATGTTGCCAGGCGATTACAAACGGATGCTTTCCCAGGTAGTCGAAGCCCGTTTGCAGGGCCAGGCAGCGTTGGAGCGGACCAGGGCCGAAACGGCTGCGCTGCGGAACCTGGCGAATGCGGCGGCGCTGGTCAAGGACAACCCGGCATTGTTTCAGCTTCGGCTGTTGGAGCAGATGGCCAGTTCGACTGGCAACACGTACGTGATCAACACCGATCCTCCGGTGAGCTGAGAGTTCTGACGCGAATGAGGGGCCGGTGAGGCCCCTCATTGCTTTAGGCGATTGCTAAGCGGTCTTCGGTCTGACGGAAGACCGGCGGCGCTGCCGATCGGACAAGCGTCTGAACAGCAGTGCCCTCTGTTGCCGACGTTCTTGCTTAGCGGGCCGAGGCTTTGGCAGCCGTTCGTGCTGAAAGGCCACGAGATCTTGTGCTCTTACGTACATGGTCATTACCCCTTCGTCTCCTCGCCGACTCCGATTCCCCAAAGCCGATGTCCATAGGAGCGCAACGACCCGTCTCTGATACATGCAATTCCGAGATATGTTCAGCAGGCGGTAAACGCCTTTGGCTATGGTTGAAAATGGGAAAAGAAGTCCGTATTTAGTTGTCGGCTGTTGTGTCCCTTAGTAGGAGTGGGCGCGGTCGGCGCCCGCCGGACGAGGAGGAAACATGCCGACGGAATCCCAGCTATTTGCCGAGACCGGACCAGGGCTACCGGACTTTTACGAGACCCTTGATCGTCCACCGGGCGACATTGACGTTCATGGTCACGACGAACCGCT
>Ga0224506_10003380_pt1 | contig 10566 bp, 7 predicted proteins | sample SF_Jan12_sed_USG_2_FD_169108 | JGI IMG/M metagenome (GOLD analysis project Ga0224506, IMG submission 169108) | Sediment microbial communities from San Francisco Bay, California, United States - SF_Jan12_sed_USGS_8_1 | ecosystem: Environmental > Aquatic > Marine > Sediment | place: USA...
TATTCCGCCATCTCAGCGACGGCTTTTAGGGCGGCAAGATAGAATCCCGTCAGCCAAGAATTCGGACCGAATAGCTCCATATCCAGAGTGTGATGCTGTCTGCCTTCGAGTACGCCGTTCTTGTCCGGATCCCATTTGTCTTCGTTGGTTTCAGCCCAGGCATAATCGATGGATTTCTTGATCGCCGTCCAGTTTGATTTGAGCCATTCGCTGTCACCTGATATTTTCCAATCCCTATAGGCTTTGATCACCCCACCGAATTGGCCGTCCGCACAAGCGTGTGGAAAACCTGACGAGCCTCTTCCCAATGGTAGCTGCAGGCGAAAATTCATTTCTCCGTCTTCACGTTGGTTGTATTCGAAGTCAAGGTCTCTCATTGAACGTTCGAGCGCTGGAAAGAGGAAAGGCAGAACATACGCATAGTTCCAAACATGTGTGCAGCTTCCCTCACAGCAACCAGAAGTCGAATGACAACCTTCGAAACCGTAGAAGGATCCATCCTCTAAGCGAATCACCGTCGGTGTCTTCAGAATCGAAAGGTTCGCTGATACCGCATCAAGCACAAACGAAGGCAGCGTTGAGGAGAACAAAGCTTCCTTGAATTTCACGGTTTCCGCGTATAGCCTATCCCAGTTTTCCAAGCAGTAAATGGCGCTTTTCGTCGAATCTCCAAAAAGCGTCGCGTAATAGTTTCTCCATATCTTGGGAGCACAGTCACACCCTTCGCAGTTGGACTTATCTGGCCTCCAATAGTTATAGCGGTTCGGAAAGTTCCAACCAATAATGAACCTAACGGATCCCGTTTCTCCCGGCTTCACCTCAAAGGAAGCAGCCAACAAACAGTGGTCCTGTATCCCCGGATACGCACGCGGACGTTCAACGCTCTCTGGGTAATTCCTGTTCTTGAATATGCCGGGAGAGGTCAAGTCTTTCCAATGAATCTGCAGACAATCAAACCATCGCCCGCGGAACCAGTACTCTTGATAGCTAACATCGGCTGAATCCGTTGCTATTGTCAAGTCCCCGAATCCCACATCGTCTTCATCAAGACTATCTGAGCTCATCTTGATGTATCGGATCTCATCTTCCTCAACATAGGTGTTGACTGTAGTATCCTTTGGCAGGGGGTTCTGAACAGATAGAGAAATCGTGTAAGTGATCCGTTTCTCAGTTGGATTCCGAACTTTGATTTCAAAAAGCGCCGCTGGTATGCTAGAATCTACGTTGTTCAGGGGAATGTACGGGTTGAAAGCCACCATCTGCACATTCCCCGGGAACTTGTCATCTTTGAAAGTCAGTTTTGCGATTGGGTACTCTCCCTCAAACTTCGCTTCCTTGAAGTGAGGCACGCCAGCCATGTAACTCCGTGGGGGACCGAAACCAAATGATTGAAAAGCTGATTGGGCTATTTCCCCAGTATATGGTGGCAGCAAGTCACCGTTCAGAACACGCGCGTCCAGCACCTTTCCTTCGGATTCAGCTTTGATGGCAAAGTGCGAAAGACCATTTACGCTTCCTTTGTTCGGCCTGTTAAAGATCTCCCAATCAATTAGCCGCCCGTTTCCAGCGATACCGATACAGCCGGATCCAACACCGCCCAAAGGGAAAGAGATTTCTTTCGTCTTGGCTCCCTCGTAAACGAACGGCTTCCTATTCTCCGGGCGGTCTATTCCTTCAGAAAAGGCTGAATTTTCACTCATTGCAGGTACCAATTGGAATATGCAACACAAGAACCTTTTGGTCAAGATTTTACTCTATTGGCCACCCTTATCATTGTACCAGAAGGTGATACTCGTCTCAGATATGGTCTCTCAGAGAGAAGCTGAGGAGTTCGGGTTCAGCAATGCAGAATCAATCCAGAAGGCTGTCGACGAAAAGCCGGAACAAAGGTGCGAAGGCGGCAGTAATCCCTTTCCCGATTCAGAGGGTCTGATCTTCCTGCTTACCTCTAATCGGCGTGCAGGCTTGATGTGGCTTTCTCAAGAGCTAGCTAATCCTTAGGAAACAAGATTCGACCGAAGTCATGTTCTTTCACGTCAGCAGTCTAGGGGAAAAACCGCAGAAGGCTCTTCATGGTATATGATCTTCGGCTCCACCAACACCGTCATGTCGCCTCTGCTGTCGACGGATCCCAAGCCTAAGCCGGACCTCTCAAAGACCTTGGTGTCCAGTCGTTTAGTCCTTTGCTGCGATGTCACAAGCAAAGCCTGATTGTAGCCGTGCGCCAGCTAGCTAGACTATTATAAGAGTACATATCACAACTTAGGATTGGTTGGAAATGGAGAAGAGGAGTCTCGGTAGGACAGGGCACAGGAGCACGCTTATTGCTTTAGGGGGCGCGTCAATACGGCCAAGCACTCGAAAAGAGTCTGAGGAATTCATCAAGTTTGCCTTAGATCATGGGGTGAATCATGTTGATGTGGCACCTACCTACGGCGACGGCGAAGCAGAGACCATTCTTGGCAAATGGGTCAAGGAATATCGAGGAAGCCTGTTCCTTGCATGCAAAACACAAAAGAGGACGGAAAAAGAGGCCCGTGAAGAGCTCGAAAGAAGCCTTAAACGTCTCCAAACTGACTACATCGACCTATACCAGCTTCATGGATTGGACGATCCTAATGAGCTTAGAACTGCACTAGGTGAGGACGGAGCAATAAAGGCCATACTGGAGGCAAAAGGGCAAGGCTTGGTCAGGCATATAGGCATAACCAGTCATAACCCAGAGAATATCATGAAGTCCCTTGAAGGCTTCGACTTCGACACAGTTCTCCTCCCCGTGAACTATGTCCTACATGCACATCCCGAGCCCAAGAATGATTACGAGCCAGTCCTCTCCCTAGCTAAGAAGATGAATCTCGGGGTCATAGCCATGAAAACGATGGCGAAAAGACCCTGGCCGACTGAGGAGCACAAATACAAATGCTGGTACGAGCCTTTTGACACTCAGAAGGAAGTCGATGAAGCCCTGTGGTTTGCGCTATCCCAATATGTGACTACAGCAGCCAGTTGCTCAGACATCCAAGTAGCGAAGATGATGATCGATTCGGCAGAACGTTACACACCGATGGGAGAAGAAGAACAAAGAAGGCTGCTACGGAAAGCCAGCCCTCTCAAGCCCCTATTCCCACGAGAAACTTGACCGCAGTGTATATGCAATGGTAGGCTTGAGACTTTCAGAGAGAAGTCTCCTAGGCCTATGGGTGTAGCTGTTTCTCTTTTCCAAGTTGTCTGTTCGACAAGCTTTCCAATGGACTGGAAATGCTCAAAGATTTTGGGGTCGCTTCTGGGATCTTCGCCTTGGAAATAGGAAGAGGGATATCCTGTTTCAATTCGTATAGTGTTGTTTCTAACAAGGGTCTCTATTACTATTCCTGAACAAGGCAGTGAAGAGATTGGAGACCAAAACCAACCATCATAGATATTTTCACCCTTGATCTTCATCACAAAGTGTGTACCATTCAAAGGCACTCTTACACTCAATTTCTCGATTTTCTGTGATCCTGTTTCGGTGAGTTTGATCTCGTGAGAACTTCCATTGTAAAAGATAATGTCGCCATCCGATATGACCAGTTCGTCGTAGTCCAGGAGGTATATCCCAAATCCCTCGTTCATCTGAAACTGACTGTAAAACATCAACCACCAACTAGCGAGGGCTACACAGATCGCTACCAATGCTATATATGTCCTAGGTCGACTCATCTCTTACTCCCTGCTAGGATTCAACCCTACACACATAAAATCATGACGAAGTTTCATCTATGATCATCTTTCTACCATATCTAGCTAGCTAGCCTCCACAAAAAAAAGTACTGTTGATGCCTTCCTTTCCTGACTTCTAGCGTTTGGCGCTTGCTACCGTATGGTGAACGATTGTTCCCAAACTTCTTCTTTGAATGTCTGTAGCGGCGTGTAGACAGGGTTTCCCTCTTTGTCGTATGTCATGATATACTGGATTATGTGTACTTCGACTATGTATTCTCCTGGGGAGAGCTCTCCGATCGGCACAAGCACCAACGGATTGGTCAATGCTTGCGTGACGGCTACTCCTTCGCCGGGATCGGTGAAATCGGCGCTGAATCGGAATTTGACTGGGTAGGATTCAAGCCAACTGAACGATCTGATTCGGATAGTGTAGCCGCCTGTCGGGCGGTCTCCTCGGGATATTATTATGCTTATGAAGTCTTTGGGGGAGGCGGTGATTGTCACGTTCTCCTTGAGCCGTTGCCAATAATCGATCTCGGATGTGTGCGGGGCGCTCGTGCTCGCCTCTCTGATCAGTGGATTGTAGCTCGTTGCAACGATATGTATGCCCCTGTCGAAGAGGCCGACGCCACCACTATAATCATAGACGGCATTCTGCATTGGAGAATCGGTGACGAACTCTCGTCGGCGAAGTTGGCCTTCCCATTCGGTTCTGCCCCCAACCTCGACCTTGATCGTGTAGACAGTGTTTTCTGGCAGAACCACTGGATATCCGATCGTGACTGCTATGGCGCTTGCTCTGTAGACAAAGGTTTCATACCCGAGTATCCCCTCAGGGGTCTCCCTGCCGCCTGTCCAATCCAATGCGAGCGGATCAGAGATGTCCATTTGGAGGACCGCTCTCAGATATAGTAGCGTATAGTCTCTGACGAATGCGGGTTCCAAGAGCGCGTTCCGCCAGCTCTTATATTTATCCTCCGGGTAGGTCTTGATCCAGGTGTGGCTGCACAGGAGGCATCTCCAGTTGAAGTTCTCGCTGAAGGTGCCGATGGGTGTCCATACATATAGGCTACCGTCTTCGGGACACACAATCTCGCTTGAGGCATCAGGAGAATCGTTTGTGCCATTGGGAGAGCTTGCAGCGTAGACTCCATAGGCTGTGGCTAAGCCGATGATCGCAAGAATTACTGCTGAAGTTACTATCCTTGAGTTCATTACCTTTCAACCGCGAATACATAACAAACGATGACTTATTATGCTACGCATTAGAACAGTCCGTCTACAATCTAGAACACCACTATTTGCTTCGGCGAGCGAGCCGGTATACAGTTAGCTCTTCTTCCACATATGCAACACAACTGAGAAGCTAGCCAATAGCCAAGAAGAGATCATTCTTCCAATAGCTCCGAATATTGGTACTCAAGAGGGCGTGCTTTTGAGTTTTTGGTAAGAGATGCGAACAAAGCATTTGCGCACATTTAGGTATGTCTTTTAAGCTTGTCAATGGTCATTGTCTATACGAGAGTTCGTGGAAGCAAGAGATGAAGCCTAGTAGCGCCTACTCAGGTTGGGAGGGATTGCGGGCTGCGAACTGATACAGATATGATGACGGGGATTGAATCATGAAGACCTCCATCATGTGCGACGACATAGTGAAGGTGTACAACAGCGGCGGGAAGAGTGTGACGGCACTTGACCACCTGACCTTGTCTGCTAGAGAAGGAGAGGTCTTCGGTCTGCTGGGTCCGAACGGCGCTGGCAAAACCACGCTTGTAAGGATACTAACAACTCTGTTAAGAGCGACTGAGGGAAGGGCGAATGTTGGTGGCTACGATGTCGATAAAGAAGAGAGCAAAGTACGTGAGATCATAGGGTATGCTGGTCAAGACTCTGAGAGGTCCGCATACTTCAGGCTGAGCGTCCGTGAGAACCTTCTATACTTTGCGCATACTCTTAGAGATGTTCCTCGCGCAATCGCTATAGAAAGGATTGACAGAATAGCGGAAGCTGTAGGCTTCGCTGATAGGTTGAACAGGCACTTCACCGCCTTGTCTGGCGGCGAGAAGCAGCTAGTCATCGTGATGAGGGCGATTCTGCATAATCCGCAGATCTGTTTCCTCGACGAACCGTCTAAGAGCCTTGATCCGGTTACCGCGAGACGAGTGAGAAGTTTCGTCAAAGACTACGCACAGAAACATGGAATGACACTCTGTCTCACAACACATAACATGCTGGAGGCCGAGGAAGTCTGCGAAAGGCTTGCATTTATCAACCGTGGAAGACTCAGATTCATCGGAACACCAAAAGAGTTCAAGAGGCGCGTTGAAGTCAAGGAGACTATCGAAATAGGCCTCAATACGCTTGACACCCAAGTCGAGTCCAGCCTTCTAAGACTTCCAGGCGTGAGCAACCTAACCAAGGGCACAAATGTCAGGCTGTATTGCGACGATGCGTTCGACATACTTTCTGATGTTGTGGACTTAATGAAGCGTTCAGGCCTGAAAGCACCGGTTAGGATGGTTGAGCCGTCGCTTGAGGATGCCTTCGCGTTCCTGGTTAGAGATGACGAAGGCGAGGTGGCGAACAATGGCTAATCCTTTGAAGCTCTTCTATATGGCTGTTTGGCGAGACCTGCTCACACTGACTCGCTACAAGGCGAATTTTCTCTTCTCGATCATAACGAGCGCACTCTTCGGTTTAGGCATGCTTCTCTTCGCCTTCGCCTTCAACACATCCCTCCTTGAAGAGACCGTGGGCTCCGCTAACTACGTAGCCTTCGCCATCTTTGGAGTTAGCTTCCAGAGCTGGCAAAGTATAGCGCTCTGGAGAGCTTCAGGAATGTTTCAGGGAGAGCTCAATACAGGACAGATCGACTATACCTTCAGCTGCCCGTTCTCAAGGTATTGGTACATAGTCAGTAACATCGCGGCCTCGGCAGTTCAGGAAACCATCTTCTTCATCCCAATGCTATGTGTCGGGTTGTGGTTTACGAAGGAAACGTTAACCGCGATGGGTCTCATGCTGGGGTTGGTTGCGACTATGGTTTCGGTGGCTGCGCTTGCTCAGCTGGGAACTATCTTCGCATCGTTAGTGCTAAAGTATAGACAGGTGACAGCGATATTCGGCTTCTTCAACTTTGCATTCCAGATGCTGACGGGGATGTTCATTCCACTCCAGCTGTTACCCCTACCTTTGCAGATAATAGGTCAGAGCCTACCGCAAACCTTTGGCATGGATCTACTCAGACACTACGTCATGGGAACCAAGTTGATCATGGCCATTGAATACGAGTGGGCACTGCTGTTCGTCCAACTCATGGCGCTAGCCTTGATCGCTAAACTCGCAGTGCTCTACTTAGAACGAGTAGCCAAAGAACAAGGCCTCCATTATATCTGACACTGAGCAAACTCAGAACTCGTCTTCCTCTTCGTTCTGATAGCTAGCTGTTGTCAGGTGGTCTCGGAAGAGTTAATATATGTTATCTGTTTCTTTGGCTAGAGCAAGGGAAATGGCAAGGGGGAAACATGTTGTGAGGTTCAGTCCTCTAGAAGCTGAGGTTCTGGATCGTGCTGCGGGTCTGGTTGTTTCAGCCTGCAAGGCAGTCTTCGGTCCTGATGTAATATGCGTCACTCTGAAGGGTTCAGCCGTGAAGGGCGATTTCATCCCTGGGTATTCTGACCTCGACTTTCATATCTTTCTTAGGCCCGATGTCATGGATGGTGAGAACGTACCGAAGGCTGAGCATGCTGTCCGTTTTCAGAGAGTCTTCGGACACATCAACCCGGAGGACTTTGATGTCAGCCAGTTCCAGATATATTTCATCAACTCGGAGAATTATCCGAAGGACTGGGCTCCACCTGTCCAGGGAACATACAAGGTTCTCTGGGGGTCTTTGCCTGAGACTGCAAAGGAACCAGAGGAACCGGCGTACATTCGTTTTGCAGAGCAACATCTTTCCTTGCCGAATATCGAGTATTCGAGACGGAGCATTGTGGGAAGGTTTGTGGATAAACCTGACAGTCGAATCGCTTCCATCGTGAGGCTTTTGGGTGCTACCTTGAAGAACTACATGTACTCTGTCTCAGTCTTGATAACGAGAGACCCGAAAATCGCATTCGGATTGAAACTTGATAAGATGACAGACATCGTTGAGGAAGGCATCGGGTCGGCTGGACATTTCCGAGGATTCTACGAACACATCTCAGACTGGCAAAGGATACGGAAAGACCCTGAATGCGCAAGACAAGTCCTCAAAGAAGGCATCCAAGCTCTAGACGAGATCGCTCGATGGCGCAGAAACCAGTTGACATCGCCTACCGGAATACTGTGAAGCTATCAGCGTCTCTCTCCATTCCGATAGTTGTGACTATCAGAACAAGATAAGCGCTTGTTGTTTGAGAATCACAAGTGGCTATTCGAGTTATGTTATTACTTAAAAAAACCAACTCGGTATCTGATGTGTTATGAGGAACTGGATTAGTCCTATGAGAGCACCTAGGAACATGGTGAACCAATAGCCAACTATCAATCCTACGGCTATAGGTTTGGTTATGTGAGATTCGAGCCTAGTACTCCCTTTCTTGACGATTATCGTCTTCACTGTCCATGATATGAGTGCTGGTAAGATCCAACCTGTGCCGCCTGCGCCTAGGGCTAGAGCGACACCTACTGGATCTAGCGGCCACCAGATAAACCGAAAATTCAGAAAACTTAGTATAACTGAAAGTGCAATTCCCACCGTAATGTAAGGCCATATTGGCTCGGGAGCAGGCATACCGGTGCTGAGTTGGGGCACGCTTGAGAAGGTCCAGATCCACCATGCATCGAACAACTGCATCGGAGTATTGTCAGTACCCACATGATAGCCAAGCCATAGGGCAGTTGGATATCCAATGATAGCTGAGATTGCACCTGATATTAGTATCAGCTTAGTTATGTCCCTTGGATGTGTTCCGGTATCATAACCAACCTTGTAGCACATAGGAATAGAGTATATCATTCCGATTGCGCCTTTGCTGAACCCAAGTAATCCACCCGTGAAACGGTTTGTGAGAAGCATCGTGGTCGTGTACTCTGTTGCCAGTGCTGAATCTGCTCTGAGCATTGATGTAGTTATACCTGGATAATAGATGTACTTGGTGAAAACTGGAAGGTGATTCCAATCAATGGAATAGGCTGGACCGTAAGCAGTTATACTGGCAAAGCCATATATCCTTAGAACCGCTGAAAACATAATCCACATCGAGAAAACTATCAGAATTGAGCCAATTAGATTGACACCAGCTGCAATTAGCATCCCAACCAGTACTATTGTGGCAACAGCGATCATTCCCCACCCAAGCTTGTGCGAAATTGCTCTATTGTGAGGGTTGGAGCTTCCCTTGAACAGACTCTTGAGGTACGATGGGTTAAGGAGGAACCATGCAACGATTAATCCTACGCTGACTCCGAACCATATTCCCTCATACTTGAATGGTTCCTGAGCAGATAGAAAACCATATCTCCATCCAGATTCTTCGATCGCTAGATGAGAGTCAGAATAGTAGCCCATGTACCAGGCTATCTGTGCTGGTATGAGAACGCCGACTATACTGAAGAACCATGTTGAGAACAGAATCTTCCTTGGAAACAGGAAGAATAATGCATAGATCAATGGATTTGTCGGTAGGAAACACCACACTGGAATTGCTTTTGTCCAAGGAACACCGGCAAGGTTGATTGTGCCAAGCCACCAAGATATGAATGGCGATGTTGTCCAACCATAGATGTCTGGAAACGAAGGCATCAACAAGTGTAAGACGATGGGCAATAGTGTTATCACACCCAGAATGAAACCTATCAAAAAACACTTCAATCTCGGATCAGAACCCTTTTCCTCCGATGTTGTTATCAACTCTATCTGCATCGTCCCAGTCATAGCTGCTGGAAACGGTAGCTTCTCCTCTCTAATCCATCTCTCTTCAAGAAGGGAGAACCATCCAACCCAGAAGACAAGCCAGGAAATCGTGTAAACCGTCCACCATCCTATAAAGGGCGACCAATCACCGAAGGGCGCCGCTACTCCGCCTGTCTGAATCAGTTTGACGACACCGGGATCGCTAGGGCCGAACACCCAGGAGGCTGCAATCGAGCTCGTGTAAGGCTCATTACTAACAAGACGGCAGGTTGCTGCGTTGTGTACTATGCCGTAAGGAACCCAGGTTGTTCCACAGAAACAGATAGACATAGCCATAACAGTGTGTAACAGTCCCAGCTTTTGTGGGGAGAACGCAGACCAACCAGTTGCTTTTGATATAATCAGCAGAATAAAGAGCACTACAATTGGGGCACTGAAATTAGTCAGAATCATACTCCAAGCCCAAGAAGGTGCAAAAGGAGCTGTTAAGACACCTATGAAACTCATAGTAGCAGAGAGCAGAATGAGTGCTATCCACATCCTTGGAGTGAGGATGCTCTTATTCTCCCTCCCACTCATAAGAACCGTAGAAATACTCATGTCTACTGAGATTTATCACTTTCTCCTTCGCGTAGGCTTACACAGAATAAATCGGCAGATTTACATCTCTTCCCTGATACTTAGAATTGAGGAAGGATTTAATGAAGGTCGTCTGGGATCTGACACGGCCGCTTCCGAAACGCAGAATCAACTATGAAGTCGATATAAGGCCCATCAGAAAAAGCCAACTCCGGCAGGTAGGAGAGATCTTAGTCGTCACGTGGGGAGGCTTCATCAAGGATCCGGAGACCACCGTGAAATATGTCGGGCCGCACATGGAATCCGGTCTGGAACAGCCCTTCTTGGCATATCTGGGAGAGAAGCCCATTGGATGCGTAAGCCCCAGGCTTCACCCGGAATCGAAGACA
>Ga0224506_10003381_pt1 | contig 10563 bp, 10 predicted proteins | sample SF_Jan12_sed_USG_2_FD_169108 | JGI IMG/M metagenome (GOLD analysis project Ga0224506, IMG submission 169108) | Sediment microbial communities from San Francisco Bay, California, United States - SF_Jan12_sed_USGS_8_1 | ecosystem: Environmental > Aquatic > Marine > Sediment | place: USA...
GGGTCAGTTTGGAATTGCAAAACCTGGACATTTTTCATATCCTGAATTTATTGCAGTTGATGAGCAAGGAAATTCATATGTAAGTGATTTAGGCAACAAACGAATTCAAAAATTTTCTAGTGATGGTAAATACATTGCTCACTGGGGACAAAGTGGAAAACTACCTGGAGAATTTCATTATCCTTCTGGAGTGGCAGTAAGTGGTGATTTTGTCTATGTTGCAGACAATGACTTACATAAAATTCAAAAATTTTATCTCAATGGAACCTTTGCTGATCAATGGGGAAGTAAAGGAATTCATGATGGGAATTCAAGTATCCAAATGGAATTGCAGTTGATTCTGAGAATTTTGTCTATGTTGTAGATACTGGTAATCAAAGAATTCAAAAATTTACTTCTGATGGGGAGTTTGTTTTATCTCTTGGCGGGAGCGGAATGAGTTCTGGCCAATTCCTTACGGCAATTGGAATGGCTATTGATGATGAAGGATATGTGTATGTGACTAATAAAGGAAATCGTAAAATTGAAAAATTTGATTCAGATGGTTCATTTGTAAAGTCCTTTCCATTTCGTGGATTAAATTATGTTTTTTCACCTACGGGAATTGAAATTGATCCTAATGGAATAATTTATGTTGTAAATTCTGATAATGGCCGAATCTTATTTCTTGAACAAGATATTGGTTTGACCCTTAACATCTTTGAAAAAATGGTCCTTATCCCCAAATGTTTAGTTCCCCTACCGATATTGCATTAGGAGTTAACGGCGAATTATTAGTGATAGATTCTGCAAGACACAAAATTTATTCTCTTGAAACCCCGTTTTACGTTGAACCAGAAATTTCTGAAGAAACTAAAACAATTGAAGTAATTACATCAGAGACGGCCGAATATTTCTCAAGAGATGTGATTAATCCTACAATCATGGCTCCAAGTGACATGATATTTGATGCAACGGGATTGCTCACTTTTGTGAATATAGGTGAGGCAGTAGCTGCCGACAGTGAAAGTGGAATCAAAGCAATACTGAACAACACACCTGAAGAATTCTCTTTAGGCGTCAACAAGATTACTTGGATTGCCTTTGATAATGCTGGCAATACTGCAGAAGCATATCAAACCATCACAATTAATGCATGTGGGCATGCTTATTCTGACTATCACATGATCATAGGTACTTCTGGCGATGATTTCATCCAAGGCACTTCTGCAGATGATCTAATCTTTGGATTAGATGGTGTTGATATTATTAGTGGCGGTGATGGAAATGATTGTATTTTTGGTGGGGATGATGATGATGTGATTTATGGAAATAATGGTCATGATACAATTATGGGTGGCTCTGGAAATGATGTCCTAAAAGGTGATTCAGGATCTGATGTGATCTATTCCCATTCGGGTTCTGATGTAATTGATGGTGGAGATGACTCTGATGGATGCCACTCTCCGACGGATTCTAAAACTGATCTGTTGATTAACTGTGAATCATGAGTAATCTATATAGTTAATAGTATGATATTGTTTTTTCGTAATCTATTATTGCTATTTGTAAATAAATTTCAGAACATGTTACTCCAATGAGAACAATAATAACTTCTATGCTTTTGATCGTGACACTGGTTGCAATCTTGCCACCATTAAACGTCAATGCTTCTTCAATGCCTGATGCACCTGTTGAAAATTTAGAATTTAACCTAACAGGAGCTGGCGCAACATTTCCCTTCCCTCTAATAGATTTGTGGAGAGTTGAATACAAAAAAGTATACGACAATGTGAATCTAAACTATCAATCTATTGGAAGTGGTGGTGGAATTAAACAACACATTGAGAAAACTGTAAACTTTGCAGCATCTGATGCCCCTATGAAAGAATCTGAAAGAAAATTGGCTGCAGGAACATTACATATTCCTGAATCAATAGGAGGTGTAGTTATTGTATACAATATTCCTGAAGTTCCAAATAAAGGACTGAAACTAACTGCAGATGCTATCTCGAAGATTTTCTTGGGAGAAATTACAAAATGGAACGATCCTGCAATTACTGCCGAGAATCCCGGATTGAATTTACCTGATAAAGATATAGTTACAGCTCATAGATCAGATGGTTCTGGGACCACTTTCATCTTTACAGATTATCTAACTACCGTTAGTCCAACTTGGGATGAAAAAATAGGTGCAGGAAAATCTGTTCCTTGGCCTACAGGTCTAGCTGCTGCAGGAAACGAAGGTGTTGCTGGAATTGTCAAATCCACCGAATATGCAATTGGCTACATTGAACTAGCATATGCATTCCAAACAGGAATGAGTTATGCATATGTTGAAAATGGTGACAAAACTGCATTCATTGAGCCTACCTTAGACAGCATATCTGCCGCATCTGATGGGGTAGCAGATACTCTACCTGCAGCTGAGGATAGCTGGGTTGGTGTGTCACTAGTCAACGCTGCTGGAAAAGAATCTTATCCCATTGCAAGCTTCACATACCTTCTTGTGTATGAAGATCTAAAGCAAGTAACTAAAAACAAGGATCAGGCAAAAGCCGTAATCCATATGATTCATTGGATGATAACTGATGGTCAAGAATTCTCGTCGAGTTTATTGTATGTTCCTCTAGCTGACAAAGTAGTCGAACTAGGAAAACAAGGACTATCCAAAATAACCTACGATGGAGAAAAACTCTGGGATTACAAAACATCTGCCAGTTCTGGCTCTTTAGAAATTCCAAAATGGATTAGAGACAATGCAAAATGGTGGTCAGAAGGGTTGATAACTGATCAAGACTATATCAATGGACTGCAATTCCTCATTAAACAAGGAATTCTAAAAGTCTAAACTCTTTTCTTTATTTTTCTAATTTTTTAATTTGATTTATTTTCAAACCTTTGTTTTAATTTTTAATAACCTCTTTTTAGATTTGGAATTTATCTATATAGCATTACGAACACTATCTACACATATGTTCTACTTGTATAAAATGAGGATATGCCTTATAGGTGGATTTTCTTTTTTGACTATCAATGACTTACAAAAACATAAAGAACATTGCAATTTTTAGCATTGTTGCATTATTCACTGTAACCTCCTTTGGGCTTTCAAATGCATATGCTGAAGAAAGTCAAAGATACAATATGATTGGTGATGTAGTGCCAGTATTGACGTTTACATTCCGAGACGGAATAGAAACACACGAATTCCCTGTTTTTAAAATGGGTGAAAATTTCATTGATGATTCAGGAGTTTCATTTTCAGTAGAAGGATCTGTAACAGAATCCCCATTGTTGCACAAGGCAATGGATGAGGCATACATTTACCGATATTCAAATGCAGCATTTGATCATCATTTCAAATACTTTGACGTTGATGCTGATTTTGTAAAAAACGGTGAATCCATAATGTCTCTTGATTACAACAATTGTAGGGTAGATAACTATCAAGTTGAAACACTTGACTCAAATGATTATGAAAGTTATACCAAAGATGTTGGATTTGCAATAGTAGATAAAATTGACTTTGTATGCAGTGGACTGAATACTGCTAATGATTCAACAAAGATACCTCATGGTACTATGATTGACCATGGTGAATCTGGATTTGAATTCATTAATGGGATGAAAACATCTGTAACATTCTCCTTTGATGAAGGAAAGGAAAAAATTGAATTTCCTATATTTGATCTAGTTTCAGGATATGCTGAATCTGGACGAAATGTAAAACCTGAATTCTCAGTTGAAGGCGTTTTGGATTACTATCCATTACTGCAAAGCAAAATCGACAATGCAAGAAAAGTATCAGGACTCAGTGTGCAATCTAATGCTGACTTTGATGCATTGGTAGAATTTACTAATGGTGAAAAGACATTGAGAGGACTTGATTTTTCAAGTTGTCGTGTATCTGATGCTAAAATCACAACTCAGACAGACAAAGAAGAAGGATTTACTGGAAAAAGTGGCTTTGTAACTACTTATCAATTAGGTTTTGAATGTTCAGGACTTGAAGCAATAAACATGTATTATGACGAACTTTCTGATGATATCACTTGGAAAACATCTCAAATAGTACATGAATATGTAGAGCCGCTTCAAAACACTGACAAAGGATTGAGTGCTGTTGTTACCTTCGCTTTTGAAGATGGTGTAGAAACTGTGGAATTCTCCATGTTCAAACAAAATTCAGTACTTACGGCAACTGAAAAGAACAAAGGTGATAACAATAACAAAAATGTAGCTGCTGATGAATTTACTAGAAAGACAGTATATCCAACTATAGAGTTGAGAGGGATTGTAGGTGATTATCCATTACTATACAGTCATGTTGATGACAATCTCTCAATTCAAAGTGTGACTGGAACTGGTAATCGTGATCTTGTTGACATTAATGTAAAGATTGTATCTGGTAATAAAGAAATTCGTGGCTTTGACTATTCAAACTGTAGATCAACTGATTATGTTGTATCTGCAGAACCAAATTCAGAAGAAAGTTATGTCAAAGGCAAATTTGCTCTAGAAAATATTTTTGACTTTGAATGCCAAGGATACAAACCAAGCAATCCCACATATGATGCAATGTCTGTTGTTGAAAAAGCAAAAACTACCAGCAGCGGTGATTTAAGAAACACCCATACCTGGTCTTCCGGATTCTACGTAGAGTAGACCTTTTCTTTTTATTTTTATTCTTTTAAATTAAAATTCTTATATTTATTCTTCAGAAATAATGTTTTGAATATTCTCATCTATTGCAACTTCGGCAATATCACTTGAATACTCTGCAATTCTTCTCAAATCTTCCAAGACGAATCTTATGATTGTGGAATTTTTTTCAGCTTCTTTGATTTTACTCATAATTTGTTTCTCTTCATCAATCACATCGTTGACTTTTTCTGCAACATTTTCACCCTTTACAAAATCATGTTTTTGTACTGCTATAATTGATTCTTGGAACACTTCAAGTGATTTCTCTGAGAGTTTTTTAATTTTGGCAAAAATTTTTGAATCTATTTTGTCTTCAATAAACTTTGTTCTTTTTGCAATTAGTGATGCATGATCTGCAATTCTTTCAATTCTGCTAACAATAGCCCTATGTCCTAGACAATCAGATGGTTTTTTCAAACCCATGTCTTGTAAGATATTTTCATTTCCTACAGCTAGAGCCAAGTTTCGTCTCATATAGAGACCAAATCTATCTACTTCATCATCCATGCTAATGACTTCATTTGCATGGATCATGTCTGTATCTTCAAGTGATTCTATTGCTTCAATTACCATGTTGTTTGCCATCAAATACATTCTATTCAATGCAGTGTCAAATGATAACTCCGGAAGCCTGGTTAGAATTTGGATTGTAATTGTTTCTGAGCTTGACTCTACAATTTCAGTTCCAATCATTGCAGAGCGGACCAATTCTCTTATGCTTCTTGTATGCTCTGAAGGAATTCTCATTCCTCTTGTTTTGATTCTGATTGTTTTATGTCCTGAAAGATACGTTGCGATAATTTTTCGTTTGATTGATTCCCCTGAATCTTTCTGACTGGAAAAAATAATTGCAGTATTTTTTTCTGTTTTATTTTTTTCGTTTGGAATTAAAGTTAGTGATTGGTTAGAATTTTTTATGATTGTTACATTTTCCCCAACTTTGATCTTTAACTCTTCTATCCAATTTTTTGGTAGAGAAATAATGTATGTGGAACCGCCACTAAGCTGCATGCGTCTTGTCTGCTTTGAACTTTCTAATGTTTCCAATTATCCTCTATTGAGAAAGTTCATTATTTACAATTTAGTTGAGGATCTATATAGACCTACGATATTCTCATAAAATATGATCAAATCCTAGATAACTCTATTCTCATGCCTGATCAATATGTCAAAGATAAATCTCAAGCCTGAAAAACAAGGCATGCGCCAAATTTCTGATAAAATTTTTAAAATTGGCGCAACAGTTGCGGGCGTTTATGTTTTAGTGATGATTGTATTGTTGGTTTTCCAATTGATTTCTGAATCATATCCAATTTGGGAAGAAAATGGATTGTCATTTATCATTGGTACTGATTGGAATGCAGTTGAGGGTAGAGAATCTTTTGGTGCATTGCCATATGTTTTGGGCACTCTTATTACTGCATCACTTGCAATGGTGATTGGCGTTCCGTTAAGTATTGGAATTGCAATGTTTATCTCAGATGCACCAGCAAAAATAGGCGGTCCACTAGGTTTTATTGTTGAACTTTTGGCTGCTGTCCCAAGCGTGATTTATGGCCTATGGGGCCTTTTTGTTTTTAGATTATACTTTAAGGATTGGGTTGAAAAACCATTACACGATTTATTTGGAGATTCTATATTTTTATTTTCAGGTACTCCCTTTGGTCTTGACATTATTACAGCAAGTGTGATTTTAGCTATAATGATCATTCCTACGGTTTCTGCAGTATCACGTGAAGTAATGAAAGCAGTTCCTCAACAACAAAGAGAGGCTGCATATATGCTGGGGGCAACAAGATGGGAGATGTTTAAACTAGCAGTATTCCCATATTCTAAAACTGGATTAATTGGCGCATCTATCTTGGGACTTGGAAGGGCTGTTGGTGAAACAATGGCAGTAACCATGTTGATTGGAAACGCAACTGGTATTGCTGCAATACCATCATCGTTATTCAAACCAAGTCAAACAATGTCCAGTATCATTGCAAATGAGTTTGTTGAAGCTTCGCCTGCATCATTGCATCTTCCTGCTTTGATTGGAGTTGCTTTAGTTCTTTTACTAATTGCAATTGGAATTAATGTTGTTGCACACTTACTTGTAACTAGAATGATGAAAGTAAAGGAAGGTGCAATTAATAATTGAGTACTACTGTTCAAAGAAGACAAGAGTATCGAGCTTTATTCAAAAATAATGTGGAGAAGAGACTAGTTGTTGATAAAATAGTCCGAATCATAGTTTTTGCATGTGTAATAATTGCAATTATCCCTCTTGGAAGTATTTTAGTTGAAGTTTTCAAAAATGGAATTGCTGCAATAAGTTATGAATTTTTAACTGCCGTGCCTGGTTCTATAGGTTCAGGTGAGGGCGGAATTGGTCCTGCCATCCAAGGTACTTTGATAATAATTGGCCTATCTAGTTTGATTGGAGTTCCAATAGGCGTCATGTCTGGAATTTATCTCTCTGAATATGGCGACAATAGACTCGCTCGAACTATTCGATTTTTCAATGATGTGTTCATGGAATTCCCATCTATCGTTCTTGGAATTTTTGCATTTTTAGTAATTGTATTAATTTTAGGTCACTTTTCAGTTTGGGCAGGTGCATTTGCATTGTCTTTGATCATGTTTCCAATTGTTGCAAGAACTACCGAAGAATCACTCAAAATGGTTCCAGTGACTTATCGGGAAGCAGGTACTGCTCTAGGTTTGAAAAAATGGGTAATTACTTTTAGAATTGTAATTTCTGCAGCTAAAAGCGGAATGATTACTGGAATTTTACTATCTGTTTCAAGAATTGGTGGTGAAACAGCTCCATTAATAATGACCATTCTTGGAAGCAGCCAATTCTTCAGCAGTATGGACGTTCCAATGGATGCACTTCCTCTAAGAATATGGAGACTGTCTTTGCTGCCTTATGATAGTGCACAACTTCAAGGTTGGGGTTCTGCACTAGTTTTGATAATAATTATTCTGGGAATTAATCTTGCAGTTCGATACTTCTTTGCAAATAGAAAAGGAAAACAGGGGATCTTCGGACAATTAATTAAGAAAAGGATGTATGCTAAAAATTGACGGCATTGAGCATTAAACCTACAAATACAGAGGATCAAGTAACCACTAACCCTCCATCTTCTGTTGATTCTGAAAAATACAAAATGATTGCAGAAAATGTAACCATAACATATGATGGAATTGAGGCCGTCAAAAACATCACCATGAAGTTCAAAGAAAAATCCGTCACTGCTTTGATTGGCCCTTCTGGATGTGGGAAAACAACATTCCTGAGATGTCTTAACAGAATGCATGATATGACAAAAAATGCCAAAGTTGAGGGAAAAGTGATGATTGATAACATTGATCTTTATGATAAATCCATTGATCCTATTTACCATAGGAGAAAAGTAGGGATGGTTTTTCAAAAACCTAATCCTTTCCCAACAATGTCTATCTATGACAATGTTACAGCAGGTCTGAAATTAAACGGAGTTAGAGATAAAACAATTCTGAATGAAATTGTGGAGGATTCATTAAAAATGGCCTATCTCTGGGATGAAGTAAAAAATGACCTAAACAAATCTGCAATTGAATTATCTGGCGGTCAACAACAACGTCTTTGCATTGCAAGAGCTTTGGCAATACAACCTGAAGTCTTATTGATGGATGAACCCGCATCCGCACTTGATCCTATTGCAACTCAAAAAATTGAAGAGACTATTACTGAATTAAAAAAAGAGTATACCATAATCATTGTGACTCATAATATGCAACAAGCAGTACGAGTTTCAGATTATACTGGATTCATGTATTTGGGTGATTTAATTGAGTTCAGAGAAACAAAAAAACTCTTCACAGATCCAAAAAATGAATTAACCGCAAAATATGTTCAGGGACAATTTGGTTAAATGGCCCGATTAATTGATCCCTCTCTGCAAAAGCTATCTTTCATTATGGCTGAAATGGGAGATATGGTGATTGAATCTATTTCTTTGGCAATCGATTCGTATCTTGATGGTATTAACACAATGGATAAAGTTCTGATGTTGTCTGATGCTATTCGCTCAAAATACTATGAAGTCGAAGACTTGACATTTGACATGCTTTTAAAATATCAGCCCGTTGCAGATGATTTTAGATTCATTCGTTCGTCTACTGAAATCTCTTATGCCTTTTCTAGATTTGGTAGATATGCATATGACATAACACAGGTCAGAGATTTGTTTGGTGATGTATCTGAATGTACAAACGCCTCACTTGTTGAATCTACAAAAAAAGTCAAACACATGATAAAAGAAGCAGTAATGTCATTTGCCGAACTTGATGTGCGCAAAGCGATCAAAATCCGCGAGGATGAAAAGGTGATTGATAGAATATACAAAGAAAGACTGCCAAAACTTATTGAATCAAACAATACAAAGTGTGCTCTAGCTGAAGCACTGTTGCTAAGATACCTGGAGCGTATAGGTGATCATGCTGTGTTTATGAGTGATGCAATTAATTACATTGTTACTGGAAAACACAGACCAAGTGAAGAACGAATAGCTTCACATACAAAACAAGATCCAGACGTACCTTAATTTTTATTCTGGCAGAAATTTTTTGAAATATTGCCATGGATATTTTACAGTTAATTCAATCAAATCTTCTAACTCCTATCATTCTATTCTTTTTGTTTGGGATTATTGCAGCTCGAATAAAATCTGATCTGAAAATTCCCGAAGCAATTTCAGAATTCTTGCCCATCTATCTTCTAGCTGCAATTGGCCTTCATGGTGGCATTGAGATGAGAAATACTGGTTTTGAAAACATGTTGATTCCAATGCTTGTTGCAATTGGACTTTCACTCTTGTTTACTTTGAATCATTATCAAATTTTGAGAAGATTGGGAAAATTCAATATTTTTGATTCTTATGCACTTGCATCAACATATGGTGCAGTAGGAGCTGTAACTTTTTCAGTAGGCCTGTCTTTTCTCAAAAACCAGGGTGTCTCATCAGAAGGATACCTTGCAGCTATTTTGGCAGTACTAGAACCAGTTGCGTTTATCTTGGCAATATTTTTGACAAACATGGCAGTATCAAAACAAATCAAAGCAAAGAAAAAATCTTTCACAAGCGATGATACATCTGAAATTGATGTTGGGATGCAGAATAAAACAAAACTCTCTCAGGTTTTACATGAGTCAATTACAGGCAAAGCAATAGTGATTCTGCTTGGAAGTATTGTGATAGGATACATAATTGGTGAAGAGGGATTCAGCTCTATCAAAATTGTATTTGATGAAATGTTTACTGGAGCGATTGTCATTTTTATGATAGAGATGGGAATAATTGCCGGTCAAAGACTAGATGACATCAAAAAAGTTGGAATTTTTCTTACTGCGTTTGCTATAATCATGCCTACATTTAACGGAATCATCGGAGTTTTAGTTGCTACTACGATGGGATTGAGTCTTGGCGGTGCAGTTATGTTTGGACTGTTGTTAGCTAGTGCATCTTTTATTGCAGCACCTGCAGTATTGCGACACGCAATACCGCAAGCAAAACCAAGTCTTTACATTACTTCTGCATTGGGAATTACATTCCCTTACAACATTATTGTATTGTTGCCAATTATGTTTACAATCTCGTCTGTTGTTCACACGGGAGAAGGATCGATAGACTTATTCAATTATATCATAAAGAATTGGATATGAAATTATACAACGTAAAATTGCTTACAATCACCTGTGAAATTCTTGCTCAAAAAAATATCATTGAAATTTTAAAAAATCATGAAATTACAGGATATACAACTTACGAGGTGGATGGAAATGGTGCACGTGGTTTGCGTGGTCAAGGATTCAAAAATGAAAAAAATGTCAAAGTCGAAGTAATCATG
>Ga0224506_10003382_pt1 | contig 10563 bp, 16 predicted proteins | sample SF_Jan12_sed_USG_2_FD_169108 | JGI IMG/M metagenome (GOLD analysis project Ga0224506, IMG submission 169108) | Sediment microbial communities from San Francisco Bay, California, United States - SF_Jan12_sed_USGS_8_1 | ecosystem: Environmental > Aquatic > Marine > Sediment | place: USA...
GCAGTCTGTATGTATTGATGTTGACCATCATCGGAGTATCACTCCCTGTTGAGCGCAGTAAGCACGATGTTCAGCTTCTTTGCGGGTACCGTTCACGCGCCGAAAGTGGGAAAGAATAGCGTTAGGGTTGCCGTTCTTAGCGTGTATGAGGGCTATGTCGATTAGTTGCTTGTCTTTAGTAGTCATGTCGAGTCCTTGTCAGTTAATTACTACATCATGTGTGTCGGATTCAAAGTTAGAACCTTTAGTGCTATCTGTCAAGCCTTATTTAGCACTAGGAGTGCAATTAGTAAATAAGGTGAGGATGGAGAGTGATGGGAAAGAAGAAAAAGAAGGAAATCCCGTGGGATCTGATTCGTGCGGATTACAATACAGGTCTGTACTCAGTCAATTTCCTGGGCAAGAAGTATCAAATCCATCACTCATCTATACAGAACAAGATCAAGCGTGAGGACTGGACACAAGACCAGGTTTTAGAGACAACCGCAGCAATTGCGAAAGCCCTTGGTTTAGAGAATGTTATTGCGGATAACAAACCGCAACAAACCGCAACTGCGGATGATGATGAAAAACAAAGACAAATCAATAAGATACTTGACGCTAAAGGTGATTTGATAGCTGTTGAGGAGAAGATGGACTCTATCTCACAAGCACAGGCCGAAGCAGTACAACACGCGAAAAGACAATTCCTTAATCAATATGCAGTTACATTAGCGGCTCAGACAGCCGTAGAAGCCGTTAGGCAGCACAAACAATCGCTTAGAACATTGAGTGAGGTAACGGATAACATCGGTTACAAGCTGCATCAGGCTCTTTCAAGCGGTCAAACGATTGAAGATTCAAGATCTGAGGGCTGGTTGGGTGAGAAAGAGTCGTTTTCAGACGCAATTGATAAGGTTGCGAGGTCTGCTCAACGTCTAATTATGCTTGAGCGACAAGCTTGGGGACTCGATAAAGGTGAAAAGACTTCAACTAAGGTTATGTTTAGCCTGAACTTGGGGATCAAGACCGGTGAAGCTATTGACGGGTCAATGAAGACGGTTGAAGGCGAAAAGGTAGGGTAAACGCCACAATATACGCCACAATCGTTCAATAATTCATTAAAACATCGCTAAATCAGTAGCTTATGAGTCAATTCCTTCGGGTACTTTACCCGACAGTCCTTTATATACCTTTTATTTGAAAAGGTATAAGGTTTGATTTGAGGGCTTGGGTTTGGCTTGGTTGCGGTTGAGGTGGTGTCGATTGACGGTGTGTTGTGCGTGCTCTGTCTCGATGCTGCTGCCAACCCCCCCCTACCGACGGACTTCAGAAAAGGAAGGGGGGGCGGTAGTACTATATATATCAGACACACGCTCCCAGGAAACATTTTTAAAAGTCTCAAAAAAAAGGAGGGGGGGGGTCACTTTCTCCTGAAAAAATTTTAAGGTACCAATGGATTTTTTCTTTTGAAAATGAACCAATAGTGCTATAGTCGCCTCTCAATTAACTATTTAGAACTGAGGGAACGATTATGAAAGACGCGCAGGATACCCAGAATACCCAGGATACTGAGGCAACACAGTCATCCGAATACGAATTAAATCTCGTTGGAGTTGGCTTAGTACACGGCTTGACATCTGAAACTTTGATGCTGAGTTTTGAAGGTGAGGATGAAAGTGCAAGATTCGGCTTTAAAGCTGGATGCAATTTTGATTTAGGCTGTAGTGTTGATGATGCTTGTAACCGTATTGGGGATATGATTAATCACCTGCTCAAAGGTCAGGATGAGATTGAGGGCAAACTTAAAGCCAGGGAAGTGCTACATAATATTGTAAAAAATGCGATGGGTGGTGCCGAAGATGAGGTTGCTTCACCATTGGCTGAGCCAGCAAATTAACTCGTAAATGATCTGTAGGCAATTCAAGTTTAGCTGTTCGAGTGGGTTTTTCTCTCACGATCTATTGTATGAGAAAGGCGGTAAGGCTGTTGTAGTCACGTTTTCAACCATGTCGGATACGCCGGAAGTAGTTGCAGGCAAGCTTAGAATGTTTGCAGATCAAATTGAAAGGATGGGTGACGGTAAGTTATCCCATGCTGAGTATTTAGGTTTTTAGTGCAGTGCTCCGTGAGCTGTCGGGTGTCCTGCCTAAGTAGGGGTGTATCCTTTTGTTGCACCGTTTTCCGATTAGGTAAGGTAATAACGGTTAAGTCATGGGTTCAATTATTTCCCTAGAATCGGAGAGGCCGCGCCGATTGGCGAAACGCGGCTAATATTAAATTGCTGGATGCAGAAGGAGTTGAGAATGTGGCCGAAGTTTGATGATGACCTGGAATTACCGGACGTTTTAGAAGTGCTGGGGGCTGTAGGTTTGGTGTTGATTATCCTTTCGACGGTATTGGTTGCAGGTTTGTACATGATATTGAACAGGTTTATGCCATGAATCGACTTAGTGACCAGATCCGGTTAGTGCATAAGGCAACCAGAGTGGTGGAAAGTTGCCAAACCCAAGCTCAGTTTGTGGTTGCCTCCAGATATTTAGCCCTTTGTATGCGGCGTTTAGATAACCGGTTTTTCCCTTTTCAGTTTCTTATGAAAAATTTGCTTAGGCGTGTCAAGTTGATATGAAGGATCGCCTATTTAAACTCCCTCGCCGAGTATGGGTGAGGGGGGGTAATGGCATGTGGTATTCAAGACGTTTAAGCCAGCAAGACTATCGTAGACGAGTAGAGTTACAGGGGAAGTTTGATATTTATGAACCAGTGGCAGTTATTCCAATTATCCATCGGCAGGTTCGCGTGGAAAATAAAGTCCTTTCTACTTTCAACCTGGATTTACATAGTTCGAGTATTGATCTGGATAGACCAGGGGGTGAATGTATTACTTGCTCCCATTCTGAATGTGTTTGTTCGGAAGGGTGGGGCCAGGTTTGGTGCGAATGACGAAACACTATCCTCAGTTTTTGGTAAAAACCGGCGTTTAGGTACCTGTCGTCCTTGTATATGGATGTGTATGTTGCTTCATAAGTTGGATCGAAACCATTGCGAAAAGACAATTGAATTGGATGAAGGTGATTCAATTTAATTTCAATGGTATGAAGTTTGGCAAGGAAGGGAAGAGGCGAGCTATTCTGCGGCTTCAATGTTCCGCTTTACTTGAAACCCATTATCATCAGCTTTGGTTTTCTGTCTTGGGGCAGGGAATTAAGGATATTGGTGAGTATTTTCCTCGAACAAATGTACCGACTCTCGCTCATCGCTGGTTTACTACCAGCGAATGTGAGTGGGTGTGCCATGCGGTTGATCTTGATTTTGATTTTGTCAGGAAAATATTAAAAGAAGAAAATATTTTGGTTCCACATGGAACTATCTGTTCTAAATACTTGTGAGATAGAACTGCTAGTGCTAACATAAATGCTGCAACTCATGTTCCTTACGCATGATGTTGTGGTTATAGGTTTAGAGAGGGGAGGTTGCGGTTTAATTACTGTCTGTGTTCCCCAAAAACTAAAACGGTATCGCAATTTACCCTTTCTAAACCATTTTCAAACGGTTTCCAAACCGTTCCAATACTGTCCGTGAAGGTCTTTTGTATGCACAAACCACCAAAATCTCCACAGATCCCCATCTTTGCGCCATCTTTGAGGGATGATTTATTGGATTCCCTACAGTATGGGATAGGGATAGCGAAACCTAGATCTAGCATCGCCAATGGCGCTACAGAAAGGGAAAACATGAAACGACTTGTTTTGGTAATGGTAGTTGATCCGCACCCTGATATTCCGTGTTGTGATTCGACTGTTTACGCCAGTGAAGAACCATTTTTAACTACGTTGTCTGATTTTGATTTGGTTGTTGCTATTGATTTGAAGCTTCATGTTGATAATCACAATCGGGCTGTCCGTGAAAAAGCTGGTCTAAAGAAGGCTGCTCCATCTGAGTTGAAACGAAAGGTAATTGAACTTGCCAAATTCTAAATCGCCAGGGCTTTCGGTCGTCACACTGAATAAGGGTAGGAAAAAAACCGACGAAGAAACCGCAATTGACGACTATCTTGATGAAGTCCGGCAGAAAGCTATGGAGATAGGCGCGAATAAAATTATGACCATGATTGTACAAGAAGATGATGATGGCTTTATTCCTGATTTTATCAACTTGAATATGGATTTAAAGGATATTTATTTTTATGTTGAGATATTGAAACGAAATACTATGGAAATGGTGACAAGTGAATAAATTTATCAATATGACGGACGAGGAATTGAAAGAAGCAGTTGCTCGCCAGCCTTATGAGAAAGTCACTGACGAGTCGATAGCTGCCCGAATTAAGCATGTAACCTATTTTGTTATTCCAGACACGACGATGACTGTGTGTGTTATTGAAATGGTAAATGGTTTCTCTGTACGTGGCGAGTCAGCTTGTGTTGATCCTGGGAATTTTAATGTACAGATTGGCCGTGAGTGGGCATATCGCAATGCTTACGCGAAGATCTGGCCGCTTGAGGGTTATCTACTCTCGGAACGGCGACTGAAAGAGTCTATCGACTCAACAGAGCAAACCCACTAAGCCCCTAACGGGGCTTTTTTTATGGCTGATGAAAATAAAGATCTAAACCTGATTGCATATCAGGCTGAGCCGACTGCTGTTGAATTTCATGCGTCTGATGATTTCGTAAGGGGCATTATGGGGCCGATAGGCTCCGGTAAGTCTGTTATGTGCATCATTGAAATGATTGCCAGGGCGCAACGCCAGGAGCCGTGGAACAGTGTCAGGCGCTCACGCTGGGCCGTTGTACGGAACACCTATCCAGAATTAAAAACGACAACCATTAAAACCTTTCGTGATTGGATGCCGGAAGAAATTGCCCCTATTAAGTGGGATTCGCCTATCACGGCAATGTGCCGGTTTCAGATTGAAGATGGTACGACTGTTGAGCTTGAGGTGGTATTTCTCGCGCTTGATTTGCCGGATGACGTGAAGAAATTGAAGTCGCTGGAATTAACCGGTGTCCTGATTAATGAAGCGTCAGAGATTGATAAGGCGATCATGGATATGGCGACGGGTCGTGTAGGCCGGTATCCACCAAAGAAGTGGGGTGGGCCTACCTGGACGGGCGTTATCATGGATACAAACCCGCCAGATGATGACCATTGGTGGTATCGAATGGCTGAGGAAGAAAAGCCTCACGGTTGGAAATTTTGGCGACAGCCTCCCGCCTTGTTACGAGTGAAGCGCGGCGATTATTACGACTACGTTCCAAACATGGGGCAGGGTGAATATCCTGCCGCAGAGAATATCTGTAATCACTCCCTTGGTTTTCAATACTACTTAAATCAGGTAGGCGGCAAGACGCAAGAGTGGATTGATATTTTCGTTATGGGTCAGTACGGGACTGTGCATGATGGTAAGCCGGTCTACCCTGAGTGGAAAGATCAAGTGCATGTTTCCGAAACTGAGATTGAGCCTTTTCGTGGACTTCCTCTGCTATTGGGTTGGGATTTTGGTTTAACGCCAGCGGTTGCGATTTGCCAGGTAAGCCCAAGAGGGCAATTCAGAGTGTTGGATGAACTTGTATCAACCGATATGGGTATCCGGCAATTTGCGCGAGACATTGTTAAGCCTCATCTCGCTAATCACTACGCGGGAATGCCTATTGAAAGTATCGGCGATCCAGCCGGTTCCCAGCGTACCCAAACCGATACAACGACCTGTATGCAGGAATTAAAGAATGCTGGACTCACGACTGAGGCTGCACGTACTAATGAAATGATAGCCAGGCGTGAGGCGGTTGCCGGATTCTTGAATAGGATGATTGATGGTGAGCCTGGGTTTCTATTATCGCCTCGTTGCAGAACGCTCCGTAAAGGCTTTAATGGTGGATACAAATTCGAGCGGGTAAAAGTTTCCGGCACTGAGCGGCATAAGGATAAACCGGCAAAAAATCATTTTTCTCATGTTCACGATGCGCTCCAGTATGCAGCTTTGCATGTTGAGCAGGGTGTTAAGCGCGTAAATGTTGTTAGGCCGGTACAGCAAGTATCCGCAGGGGGTTGGACTTAATGTCTTTTTTAAACGTGAAAAGTAACGAACAAATGCTGTCAGAAGAACAGCAACAAAAAGAAGCTCAGGATAGGCAGAACGCACCGGTTATTTCTTCAATTGTGGCTCATCTACGAAGTCATTGGGAATCTGCGAAAACCGCGAAACAACCAATTGCGGAAAATATGCTGAAATGTTTGCGACAGCGACGCGGCGAATATGATCCCGATAAGCTGGCGGCGATCAAGGCGCAAGGTGGATCTGAAATTTATATGCTGTTGACCGATGTTAAGTGCCGGTCAGCCGAAGCATGGATAACTGAGATCCTGCTTTCAAAAGATGATAAACCCTGGGGCTTATCTTCTACGCCAATTTCTTCTTTGCCCCCGAATCTTGAGCAGATTGTGAATAAGCGCGTGATCGAGGAAGCAATGCAGATCATGCCGTTTGATCCTGAAACAATGGTTGATAGAGCCTCAGAATTAAAAGAAATGGTAATGGCGCGACTACGCGAAAAGGGTGCAGACGCCAGCATCGGTATGGAGCGACGAATTGACGATATGTTTGCTGAGGGTGGCTTTTATGAGGCGCTTGAGGAAGCGATTGTAGATTTTACAACATTTCCAGCCTGCTTTATTAAAGGGCCAATTATTCGTCGGCGAAAAACGCTCAAATGGGGTTTTTCGCAAGGTTCGTATGTGCCTGTTGAGGGTGAGGAGCTGATAGAGGAATACAATCGGGTTTCGCCTTTCGATATGTACCCTGCGCCATACGCAACATCTATTTCTGATGGATACCTGTTTGAGCGACTACGTTTAACTACTTCTGATTTGCAGGCGATGCTGGGTGTTGAAGGGTACGATGATGAAGCTATTGCAATGGTTATCGAAGCATACGGTCGTGGCGGTTTGCGCGATTGGTTGTGGAGTGATTCAGAGCGAGCAATACTGGAGAATCGGCACCATGATTTCCTGACACAAGACGGAACGATTGATGCGCTGTGTTATTGGGGGGATATACCTGGCATTCTGCTTGAAGAATGGGGTATGCCGGTTGAAAACAAGTATCACACATACAGTGCTGAGATTTGGCTGATTGGCAACGTGGTGATTCGCGCTGTTCTCAATGATAACCCGCTACAGCAAAAGCCCTATTCTAAATCATCCTTTGAGCGACTGCCTGGGTCATTCTGGGGTAGAGCTATCCCTGAGCTTATGCGTGATGTTCAAGGTATGTGTAATGGTGCTGCTCGCGCACTGGCAAATAATATGGGTATTTCATCAGGCCCACAAGTAGAAATTCATTCAGACCGGCTTTCACCAGGCGAACAGATCACGTCAATTTTTCCTTGGAAGATCTGGCAAACACAATCCGATCCGCTTGGTGGTGGTCATGGTGCGATTCGTTTCTTTCAGCCTGAATCCAATGCGACTGAACTGCTTGGTGTGTATGACCGGTTCGCTCGTATGGCTGATGATGTTACAGGTATCCCAGCGTACACGTATGGTAATGGCAATGCGGGTGGGGCAGGGCGTACTGCGTCTGGCTTATCTATGTTAATGAGTAGTGCCGCAAAAGGCATACGCCAGGCGATTTCAAATATTGATAATGGGAGCATCGAGCCGACGGTGACGCGCACTTATTATCACAATATGTTGTACGACAAAGATCCTTCAATTAAGGGCGATTTAAAGGTGATAGCGCGGGGATCGAATGCGCTTATTGCCAAAGAACAAACACAAATTCGCCGTTCTGAATTTCTCCAGGCAACAGCTAATCCTATTGATTACGGAATTATGGGGCCGCTTGGTCGGGCTTCTGTGTTGCGTGAGGTCGCCAAAGGTTTGGATATGAAGGTTGATGAGATTGTCCCTGATCCAGAGGCGATTAGGTTTCAACAAAATCAACAAGCCGCGATAGAGCAACAACCAAAAGCAAAAGAAACAAATGGTGCTGGCGATCCGGCTCAAGGTGAAGATACAAGGTTATTTGGATGATACAACCAGACCAAAGAACGGAAGTGGCAATAAAGTCACTTCGAAACAATCCTGATTTCAAGATGGTAGTCGACTGGCTAGTTGATAATAAAGTCGACGTTGAAAAAGTTAACAGGATACAAAAAGACGATGTTTTAGTCCGATGGGGGCAGGGTACCGCCCAAGCATTAGAATTTATTATCACTAATTTGGTTTCACGCTGAATACCGTTAACGGCTCAGTGTGATTTTGTACTACCCGCATAATGCGGCTTAACGAAGCGAACACCGGCAACGGCTCGCGGGAGAACTTATGACATTACCGACAGCGGTAGCTCGACAGGCTGAGGAAGCAGAAAGGCTGTTAAACGAACTTAGGAATACCGGTGAACCGGCTCCTGAGAAAACCGATACAACACTTACTGATGATACTAAAATACCGGATCAAACTAACCCACTGGAAACTCCAGAAGTTAAACCGGCTTTAGATGATTGGGAACAGAAGTATCGGGCACTTAAAGGGAAATATGACGCGGAAGTGCCGCGACTCGCTGAGCAGATCCGAAACTTAAACCTTCAAAATCAGTTTTTAGCTGACAAGATGGGAAAGTTAGAGTCTGCACCACCTAAAACAGATCCAGAAGTAAAGCCCGATGATTTGGATAAAGCATTCATCGAAGAATACGGCGAGGATCTTGTGAATATGGTGAAACGTATCGCAGCACAGCAAGCAGGTGAAGCTACAAAACCTCTTGCGTCCGGTTTTGATTCCATACAGAAAGCAAATGAAGCGACGAAAGTAGATCGGTTTTTCAGCGATCTGACGGGCCTTGTTCCTGATTGGGAAACATTGAATATAAATAATGACTTCCTGTCATGGCTGGATGAAATTGAACCATTCGTAGGGCAATCTCGCTATACACTTCTTTCGCAAGCGCAAAATTCGTTTGATGCTCAACGCGTAGCGTATTTCTTCAATACCTGGAAAGAGAAAAACAAACAGGTTAAGACGAGTTCAATTCCGGCAAACAAACAGCAACCTGCAATGCGTCAAGGTAATGAGATCCCGAAAGGGGGGGATATTACTTTTACAGCGGCAGAAATTGAGAACTTTTATAAGGACTATAAACTGGGTCGTATACCGGAAGATGAAGCTCGTCGCATTGAAAATGAAATTATGACTGCGGCAAGTAAAGGAAACATTATTTAACGCCTAACTACTCCGCAGTCTCAACGTGGAGAGTATGAAAAATGGCAGGTTTAATTAGAAACGGCGGCTACGCGAATGTTTCGTCTGATAGTGCAAGTAAGTTTGTACCTCAGATTTGGTCGGGTAAGCTCGTTAAGAAGTTTTATGCAGCAACCGTGTTTGGGTCTATTGCCAACACCGACTATGAAGGTGAAATTTCGGCACAGGGTGATAAGGTTATCATCCGAACGACTCCAAATATCACTATCAGTGACTATGAGATTGGTCAAACATTGGTCAATCAACAGCCTATATCTCCAAATGTTGAACTAAATATCGACAAGGGTAAATATTTCTCTTTTATTCTTGATGATGTCGACAAACATCAGTCTGATATTGCACTTATGGATAAGTGGTCAGATGATGCTGGTCAACAAATGAAGGTTAATATTGATTCTGGAATGCTATCAACAATCTACACTGGCGCTCATGCGAGCAATGCTGGTGCGACTGCTGGTTTAATTTCTGGGAGTATCAATCTTGGCGCTACCGGTGCGGCTCGTCAGGTAACTGCGGCCAATGTTCTGGATGCGATTATTGACGCCGGTACTGTTCTTGACGAACAGAATACGCCGGACACTGATCGCTATTTGGTGCTTCCGGCCTGGGCATGTGCATTAATCAAGAAATCTGATTTGAAAGATGCGTCATTGTCTGGTGATAGTGTGTCTCCGCTGCGTAATGGTCGCCTTGGTATGATTGATCGTTTTACGATCTATATGTCAAACCAAATATCACACGCCGTTGATGCAACCTTTGACTCATTTCATTGTTTGGCGGGTCACAAGTCTGCAATGACTTTTGCCTCTCAAATGACGAAAATGGAAACTCTGCGAGCAGAGTCCACCTTTGGCAATATCGTTCGCGGTTTGAACGTATATGGTTACAGTGTAATCAAGCCTGAGTCATTGGTTCACTTGTATATCCGTAGGTAATCTTACGGAAACCACAAAGGGTAACGGAAAACCGTTACCCTTTTTATTGGAGAATAAAATGTCCAAGCAAAATAAAGAATCGACTGATAAGCCGCCGGTCGAAAGTAAATCAGATCCGGTAAAGATGATGCGGCATAAGCCTTCCGGTCGAATTTATCCATTTAATATGACTTCATATAAAAACTCAAAAGAGTTTGAAGAAGTCATGGCTGAATATGTCCCTGGTGGCGTGAAGGTGTTAAGTGTCGCTGATAAAGGGGAATGAATAGGTGTCAACGGCAGCAAATGATATTCTGATTGATGCTAAAAGCCTTCTTCAAGATCCAACAGGGGCCAGGTGGAGCAATGATGAATTACTGCAATGGCTCACACTTGGGCAGCAAGA
>Ga0224506_10003383_pt1 | contig 10559 bp, 10 predicted proteins | sample SF_Jan12_sed_USG_2_FD_169108 | JGI IMG/M metagenome (GOLD analysis project Ga0224506, IMG submission 169108) | Sediment microbial communities from San Francisco Bay, California, United States - SF_Jan12_sed_USGS_8_1 | ecosystem: Environmental > Aquatic > Marine > Sediment | place: USA...
GGAAGGGGGTTGGTTCTCCTAATAAGTTCATAAGCCTCTTTAAATTTTCCCTCGGTGATTAGCGAGATATAGCCTAAAGTATTCATATGAATGGGGCAGGCATCTTTACATGCTGCCTTGCAAGCTCTTTCCTCTCTTTTATCAATAGTGGCAACATTAGGAATGGCTTGGGGAAATGGAATATAAGCTGCTCCTCTATCTGCCAAGCCCATCTCAAACTCGTTATACATTCTCCGAGGACAGGCCTCCTCACAGATACCGCAACCGACACACTTGCTAGCATCCACATAACGTGTTTTCTTCCTTATCTTTACCTTAAAATTACCTACAGATCCGGAAACCTCCTCCATCTCACTATAGGCTAGGAGTTCGATAAAAGGATGATGCCCAACATCGGCCATCTTTGGGGTAAGAATGCATTCAGAGCAGTCCAAGGTGGGAAACGTCCTATCAAGCTGTATCATATGCCCACCAATTGAAGGCTCCCGCTCTACTAAATAAACCTTATGCTCACCATTGGCGATATCCAAAGCCGCTTGCATTCCAGCGATACCTCCGCCAACAACCAAGACATGGGGATTAACCGGCGCCTCCTTAACCTCCAAAGGCTCATGATAGTAAACTCGCTTTACTGCTGCCCTCACTAAATCCTTTGCCTTCTCAGTGGCTACCTTTTTGCCGTCATGAACCCAAGAGCAATGCTCCCTGATATTGGCATGCTCATAGAGATAAGGATTTAGTCCCCCCTCCTGGCAAGCATTGCGGAAGGTAGGCTCGTGCATCCTTGGGGAGCAAGAAGCAACTACCACTCGGTTGAGCCCCAGCTCTTTAATATCGTTTTTGATAAGATCCTGCCCAGGATCAGAGCACATATATCTATAATCGTGAGCTATCACCACAGAGGGCAAGTTTGCCGCATACTTAGTTACTTCTTTTACATCTACTGTGCCGGCAATGTTTAATCCACAATGGCAAACATATACGCCAATTTTTACCTCTTCCATTTCATCTCTCCATTATTACATTGCTTCAGCAACAAGCTCAGAGATATCCTTAACCTCAATAACCTCTGCCTTGTCCATAGTGAGCACGCTATCCCTATAGTTAAGGAAGCAGTAAGGGCAAGCCACAGCTATTATATCTGCGTCCTTCTCCAGGGCTTGCGCCACCCTTATATCAGAAAATCTTTCCCCCTTCACGGTCTCCATCCAGATTCTGCCACCACCACCACCACAACAAAGAGCATCCTCACGAGAATCAGGAAATTCAATTAATTCCACACCAGGAATACTTTGTAATACCCTCCTTGGCTCGTCGTATATGCCATTGTGCCGTCCCAAATAGCAGGGGTCAGTGTAAATTACCCTTTTCTTTATCCCTTTAGAAAACTCCAATTTCCCTTGGTCAATAAGCTGGGCTAAGTATTGAGTGATGTGGATTACTTGGAATTTACCTCCGAGTTCAGGATACTCATTCTTAAAGGTATTAAAGCAATGTGGTGAGGATACCACCACAGTCTTAACGTCGTTACTACTAAAGGCAGCAATATTGCTCTGAGCCAGACTATGAAATGTATCTTCATATCCGGCTTTGCGGATTGCTTCACCGCAGCATCTTTCCTCACTACCTAAAATGCCAAAATCAACTCCTAGTTTATTGAGGATAGTGGCGGTGGCTTGAGATACTTTTTTAACATCAGGGTCATATGCGGGAATACAACACGGGAAATAAAGTATTTCAGTGCCCGGCGAGAATTTTTTCAGCCCTAAATCCTTGGCCCAATCAGCTCGTTTTTCCGGGGCCTCGCCAAGGGGATTGCCAGCACCAGCGATATTTTTGGCTGAGATTCTGAGGGCATCTGGGACAACGCCAATGCCCAAGCTAACTACGACTCGGCGCATAGCCCTCATAACATCAATTATCTCTACACCGCGAGGGCACCTCTGGACACAAGCCCGACAGGTAGCACAAAGCCAGACCTGTTCACTGCCAAAATCTGTCGCTCCAAGCTGGGCCTCATGAATAATACGGCGAACAATAAAACTTCTAACCAAATTCCAGGGACAGGTGCCGGTGCAAATACCACATTGGTAACACAATCTGAGAGGCTCGCCGCCAGCCTCAATCATCACCTCTGTAGCTTCTTTGTAAGGACTTAGTACTTCCATTTCGACATAAACCGCACTTTCCAAAATGGGCAATAAAAAAGGATAGCTAGAGGGTTTTTACACTAGCTATCCTTTTTCAAGCACGAGGCGATATTATAACCAAGTATCAAAAAAAAGGCAATATTTCGCCTGGTAGTTTCAAGCTTTTTCTAAAACTCTGGGTAACAAAGCTAGCAGAGTCAAAATGAAATTGCATGGACGTCCGTTTTCTTTACCGTCTGCTTGGTAAGAGGGCTACTCGTTTTCTACCCCATGGTCATAAAGGTAATCAATAGCCTCTTGAACGGTCTGTTAGCTTTTCTGACTTTGTTTCTTCGCACCATATTCGGTTACTATTGACCCTAACACTCCGTTAATCAGCCTTGGCGAAGAATCGCTGCCAAAAGCCTTAGCTAGCTCTACAGCCTCATTTATAGCTACCTTAATTGGGGTGTTATTATCAAATAAAATCTCAAAGATGGCAAGACGCAGGATATTTCTATCGATAGCAGACATTTGTTCTATAGGAAAAGCTGGTGCAAAGCGCTTAATAACGTCATCAAGTTTGAATTTATTTTGCAGCACCCCTTGTATAAGCTCCTCACTGAAGCTAAGTACCTCTTGCGGTAACGCTTTCTCAGTTGCTAAACGAGCTAAAACTTCTTTTGCTCCATGTTCTGTGCAGTCGAGCTCATAGAGTATCTGAAGAGCAGTGACTCGCGCTTTTCGCCTTAAACCCATAGTTAGTTGGATGTGACTGAATTTTCTAGCTGTGTGACATCCTCAATTCCTGAAATGTTGAAGGTCTGTGCTCTTGGATCGATTCGTTTAATTAGACCACTGAGCACCCTTCCGGGGCCAATCTCATAAAAGGAAGTAACCCCGTTACGTGTCATATATTCAATAGAAGGCTGCCATTGGATGCAGTGGCGAAGCTGTTTTAGAAGCTCCTCTTTGATGGCATCAACGTTAGTCAGTGGCTGAGCAGTCACGTTAGCTATCAAGGGAATGGCTGGTGGATGGAACATGAAATTTGAGATAACTTCGTTGAATTCAGCTATAATCGGTTCCATTAAGGGGGAATGAAAAGCCCCGCTTACCTTTAAGGGAATAAGGCGACGGGCACCTTTCATTCTAGCTAATTTGCTGGCATTAGCCAGGGCATCAGTAGCGCCGCTGATTATAATCTGTCCTGGGCAGTTGATGTTGGAGATAGTGCTTTCACTACGAAGGCATACATCTTCAACAGTGTCTATATCAAGCCCTATTATGGCTAGCATGCCTCCCGCATTTTTTTGCCCCGCTTTATACATTAATCTCCCCCTTTCCCGAACTAAGCGCACGGCGTCGCCCAAGCTGAGGATATTGGCAGCCACGAGGGCAGTGTATTCCCCCAAGCTATGTCCAGCGACAAAGTAGGGGGTGGGCAAATCCTTATTGCTAGCTTGTTGAGCTGCCCTTAGGCAAGCAATACTGGTTACTAATATCGCTGGCTGGACATTATCTGTTCTCGTTAGTTCCTCTTCCGGCCCGTCAAAGCATAAGCACGAGAGGGGAAAACCTAAAGTAGCATCAGCTTCATCGAAGACTTCCCTAGCTGTGGAATAGCGGCGATATAAGTCCAACCCCATACCAACACTCTGGGACCCCTGCCCAGGAAAAACATAGGCTGTCTTAGATATCTCAGCCATACCCCTAGCTAGCTTTTTCTCTTAGGTGTCTTGACCTCGACCGCCTGTCTATCATTATAACTACCGCAAGTAGGGCAAACATGGTGAGCTAACTTAGGACTCTGGCACTGAGGGCAGATATCCAAGGCCGGTAAATTAAGCTTAAGGTGGCTACGCCTTTTACCTTGGCGTGCCTTGGCAGTTTTTTTCTTAGGCAGAGCCATATTGAACTTATCTCCTTAATCCCGGTGCGATCAAGTCGTCATACTGGTTTCATAAGCAAATTTAGCACAGTATATTGACGTATTATCTCTCCTAAGTCAAGCTCATTGTGGTTATTCGAGGATTTTGGGAGAAAATACGTACTGCGTTGTTGTTTTTAGCCTTTTCCTTAGCAGGGCTAACTGTGGTTTATATATCGTAATCCTTCCTTGCTTAGGTGTAGTGGGCATGCTAAGAGTTTTTGATATAACTTTTTCCTCTACATCCGTTTGGCATATTATGGCCGCCTCAGCTTGATTTGAGCCCAGCTCTATAAGCATAGGTAATAATAATGCTTCTTGCTCATCAGTATTTATCATGCTGGCAAGATACTCAAGCTCTCTTCTTTTAAAGAAGTGAGTGCTGCCATCACTGCAGATTACATGGGGGTATTCTTCAAGTAATAAAGCAGATAGCTGTTTCTGGCTTCGTGGTAGCCCAGCATTCACTACCCTGAGCTCACCCCTCAAGCATTCCTGAAGCATCTTTTCGTAAGGTAAGCTATTAGGCATCCTCCTATCCTCGCGCAACCAGCACCTTCACACGTTTTAGTCGTCCCTTCTCTTCTCTATCCCTTTCCTCAAACTTCATATTCAAGTACTTTATCGTCGCCTGAAGCCCGGGGATTATCATATATTCTAAAGCATTGGTTATCCTTTTCGTCCTTTTTATTTCCATTCCCAATAATTCAAGGCTCCTCTGGAGTTCAGCTATTTCTATGGTAGCTTCAAGGCATTTTTCAGCTAGTTGGGCTGCGTGATCTAACCATGAAGAGGTATCAACCAGGTTATACCCTCTTAGCTGCTTTCCATTGCCCCTTAGTTCAAAAGAGGGAATTCTCACCCCCGCTATATTTCTTGAGCCAGCAACGACTTTGGGATCGGCTTCAGTTGCTATTAATTCCTTTTCCAGCGCTATGTATCCATGATACCCAGTGGCCATTGATAGCGCCTTATAAGCCCCGGAGAAGGCATCAACTAGCTTTCTTTTAGCCTCTACCGTCTCTCTCGCTGTCTGTAAGAATTCCATGGTTAATATTGAAAGCCTATCCTTGACTATTTTTTGTACTCTTTGGGCTAATTTAAGCCTGCGCTTCAGTTTTACCAGTTCAATTTTTGTCGGTCTAACTTTGATTAATTGCTGTGGCATTTCTGTTCACGCTTAAGTCTTTCTTGAGTGCTTTGGAAGATACCTTTTGATGAATTTCTCACTAATTAGCTTTAGGTCTTCTTCAGGCAATGCCGAAAATAGACTCCAAGCTATATCTAATGTGTCTTCTATTTTTCTTTTTTCAAACTCGCTCTGAGATATGAATTTTCTCTCAAACTTGTCTGCATTCGTTAAATATATTTTATCCCTTTCACCTAACGCCTCAGCACCTATGATGGTCGATATTTCCCTGAGGTAACATCCTTCAGAATAAGCAGCATATGATTGCATGAAGACATTGTTATGATCCTCCCTGGTCTTACCGGGACCAATTCCTTCTTTCATCATCCGTGAAAGGGACAGGAATACATCTATCGGCGGGTATATTCCCTTTCTTTCCAGAGTTCGGGAAAGCACAATTTGCCCTTCGGTGATATAGCCGGTAAGGTCGGGTATGGGATGTGTTATATCATCATCGGGCATGGTCAGGATGGGCATTATAGTTACTGAGCCTTCTTTACCAAAAATCCTACCTGCTCTTTCATACATTGTGGCCAGGTCGGTATACATATATCCTGGGTATCCTCTTCTTGAGGGTATTTCCTCACGCATGGAGGAAAGCTCACGAAGAGCCTCGCAATAATTAGTCATGTCAGTAAGTACAACCAGCACATGCATATCTTGTTTCCATGCTAGGTACGCTGCTGCGGTTAAAGCTAGCCTTGGTGTTGATATTCGCTCTATAACGGGATCTGAGGCAGTGTTGATGAAGGCTACTGTTCTTTCCAGGGCGCCTGTCCTTTCGAGATTCCTTATGAAAAAGGAGGCATCGTCGTAACTGATACCAATAGCACTAAATACTAAGGCGAATTTTTCCTCTTTACCCTTCACTGTGGCTTGCCTGATTACTTGAGCCGCAATTCGGTTGTGTGGCAGCCCCGATCCGCTAAATATGGGCAATTTCTGTCCTCTAACCAAGCTATTTAAGCCATCTATTGCCGATATACCTGTTTCAATAAACTCGGCTGGTGGCTGGCGAGATGCAGGGTTTATAGGCTGTCCGTTAATATCCAGGTAGTCTTCTGGAATTATGGGTGGAGCTCCATCTATAGGTTCTCCCATTCCATTGAAGATCCTTCCTAAGATGCCTATGGATACCGGCAGTTTTAGAGTCTCGCCTTTGCATCTTATCTTGCCTCCGATAAGGTCTACTTCGCTGACTCCGCCAAATACCTGAACTATAGTTGCTTCCTCACTGATGTCTATTGCTTGACCAGTTTTTATCTCACCACTGCTAAGCTGAACATCAACTATCTCATTAAATTTTATGCCCGGGATGCTTTCAGCTACGATCAAAGCTCCTTTGGCTTTGGTGATTGCTCTTCCTTCTCTGACGTAGAGCGAAGAGATGTTCATGAGATTTCTCCTTTGCGAGCTATTAAGCTTTTTTCCATTTCGGACCATAGTTCCCTGACTTCTTGTTCGAAGGTATCATTGGGTATCTCTTTCATCCTTGATATCCGATACACTATTGGAGATGAGCGAACCTCCTCAATACCTAGTCCCGAATTCAACATATCCTGAGCTAGTTCATAAAACTTTATGATGGTTTTAAGCATAAGGCCAGCCTTAGCTGGCACGCAATAGGTGTCAACTTCGTGATAAGCACTTTGCTGGAGAAAGTCCTCACGTATCATCCTGGAGGTAAGCAGCAATAGTTTGTCACCCTCAGGCAAAGCTTCAGGACCTACAAGTCTTACAATCTCCTCCAACTCAGCCTCTTGTTGCAGTATCCTCAAAGCGGTAGCCCTGGTATTATCCCACCCTGGGTCGACCTTTTCCCACCAATCTTTAACAGCATCTACATAGAGGCTATAGCTAGTGAGCCAGCTTATCGCTGGGAAATGTCTCTTGTTTGCCAAGGAAACATCTAAGGCGTATAGAGCATCTATTATTCTAATCGTATTCTGCGTTACTGGTTCGCTGAAGTCAGCCCCGGGAGGACTTACAGCGCCAGCTACTGTTACCGACCCTTTCCTTTCGGGGCTGCCTAAGCATTCAACCATTCCTGCCCTTTCATAAAAAGAGGAAAGCCGTGAACCTAGGTACGAAGGGAAACCCTCCTCCCCTGGCATTTCCTCAAGCCTGCCGCCCATTTCCCTCATAGCTTCAGCCCATCTCGAAGTTGAATCGGCAACTAGCAAAACATCGTAGCCCATATCTCTGAAGTATTCAGCCATAGTAATACCGACAAAGATGCTTGCTTCCCTAGCCACAACAGGCATGTTAGAAGTGTTAGCTATGAATATTTCCTTCTCCTGTAGTAGTCTTCCCGTGTTAGGTTCCTTAAGCTTTCTAAAGCTATAAAGTACATCAGCCATCTCATTGCCTCTTTCACCACAGCCAACGTAGATATTGAGATGCGTTTGGGCCCACCTCGCTAGCTGCTGTAAAGCAACGGTCTTCCCAGTACCAAAACCTCCTGGTATGGAAGCTTTGCCACCAAGAGCCAAGGGGAACATATAGTCCAGAATTCGCATGCCAGTGGTGAGCAAGCCTGAAGGGTCGAGCCTCTGCTTATAGGGCCTGGGCTTTCTTACTGGCCATTCCTGCATCAGCGTGAGTTCTTTTACTTCCCCATCATGTTCTACCCTTGCTATAGGCTCCTCAACTGTATAGTTACCTTTGCGTATCTCCTTCACTATACCCTTGGTTCCTACGGGCACCATTATTCTGTGTTCTATGAGCTTAGTCTCGGGAACTATGCCTATTATATCCCCTTCACTGACTGCATCCCCAGCTTTGACTTTGGGTGTGAACTGCCACTTCTTGTCCCGGGAAAGTGCAAGTGCTTTGGCACCTCGTTTTATAAACGAGCCGGTACTTTCAGCCAGGGTAAGCAAAGATTTTTGTAGCCCATCGTAAATAGATCCCACCAGCCCTGGGCCTAACTCAGCGCTCAAAATCCTTCCTGTTCCTCTCACCACTTCACCAGTTTTTAATCCCAGAGTATCTTCATGTGCTTGAATTATGGCCTTATTTCCTTCCAGGCCTATTATCTCTCCTATAAGCCCTTCCTCCCCTATCTCAACAATTTCATAGACCTGGGAACCTTTCATATCATCAGCTATAACTAAGGGACCGGAAACCCTCCATATTTTACCCATGGTTCACTACCTCCTTAAATACAGTCAAATTTCCACCTCAAATCCTATAGATGCTTTAATAAATGTTTTGTAATATCCGACAATATCCTTATATTTTGTCCCAAACTTTGATGGAGCCTCGATGATTACGGGAGTTACTTTTCGCCTTTCTCTAACGTGAGCCACTAGGTCTTTAACATATTCTACATAATCTTCCAGTATCACTACTACGCCAATATTGGGCTCGTCTATCAACTCGCTTAAGGCTTTCCTTACATCTTCGCCAGTATCGTGGTTGCCTTTTATCATGAAGTATCTACTGACGCCAGCCAGCCTCAATCCGCTGACCATATCTTCATCTCCTATGGCAGCTATGTCTAGGTGTTTAGCCGTTATCATATTCAGAACGCCAAATACGTCTTTATTTCCTCTGTGGGAACACCATCAGCTATTGCTTTCATGATTAGCCTTAAGTTTCGTATTTCAAACCCTTTGAGGATTAGATACCAGGCCATCACCAAAGGGGATAACACCCTCGGTGATAATATTTCCTTCAACAACCCGAACTTATGCTTATCAATGATTTCCTCCACAGCCGTGATGCTCTTAGTCTTATCATAACTACCCAATATTTCCTCAGCGATATGTCGGTATTGAGCATTCTCTATCCTCTGGGGCATGTCGGTGAGCTTGGAGGATAATAAGTCCCTGATAGCTTTGTCTGTAATCATATATCCACCGGGAATGGTACATTCAGCGGCATCTAATCCTATACCCTCAATTATAGCCCTCGAGGCAATTTGTAAGTTTGTCAGGTCTATAATAACGCCAAAGGCTTTGGAAAGGACAGAGCCATCTTTTATACCTCTCGCCATGTTTAACATGTTTTTGTAGTATTCACTATCCAATCTAGCTTCAGCTAGAAGTTTTGACTTCGCTCCTCCAGCTACTTCATATCCTTCCAATGCAGGCACATAATTCCCCAGCTTGCATCTGACAAGTAACTCAATAATGTCACCTGTATTTTTAGCAGTGGAAAGTTCGTCTAATAATCCATTATTGTGGATAATTCCCACTGGTATCATGCGACTCTTCTTGCCCGTGGAGATATTTTGTACAGCAGCTTTAATATTTAGGACATCGTACTTTGCTATGTATGCTCTCGACACCTTCAGTACGTCGCCTGGCAAGAACTTAAATGATTCTATATAATTAACACGCTGTACAAAATATCTCCACAAGTATTCATCTACATCAGCGAAGGTTTTAACAGTTAATTCTTCAAGGTAACTTCCTACATCGGTCTCTCTGATGGTTTCCAATGCATCTTGAATATCGGATGCTTTCGACATCCTGTCTATATGGTCGGAAGTCACAACCTTAGGTTCTTCACCTTTTAGATAAGCTGATATAAAGGCATACTTTGCGTAGGACAAAATCCCTCCTATGTTGCTTTGAAGAGTTCCTTGCTTATTTCGGGCAATAGTTTTGGTAGCAACATTTCAAACCTGGTCTCATAAGTATTATCTATCCGGAGTTTCCCATCAACGTCTTCGGCTATAACTCCTCCTAGGAAATTATCCTCCTTGACTTCCATTACCTTGCTAGCTAATTCCTTATCCCTTTCAAGGAATTTTCGCACCATGCTTACATCTTTAGGAGAAACGTAAATCCTGCTTTTATCGGCGCCAAGTTCATCTATGGCTTCTCTAATCAAGTTCAGAAAATAGTTTTCATCGCTTGAGAATTCAGACAACTCTTGTTTTACCTTGTCGATTATTTTAGTGATTACATCGTTTTTCGCGCTTGATAGTTTCTGACGAGCCTTTATGGAAGCCTGAGCCACGATTCTAGCAGCCTCTTCCTCAGCTTCCTCTAGCATTTTGCGTTTCTCTTCTTGGAGCTTCGTTTCTCGCTGCTTTCTGGCCCTCTCTATCTCCTCCTGTGCCTTTTTCTCAGCCTCTTTTATTATATTCTCAGCTTCCACCTTTACCTTATTGACAACGGCTTCGCTTATTTTCTCCATTTTTCTAAGATCCCTCTAGAAAAGTCCTAACAGGCTTAATGCCAGTATAGTGAATACCATGCCGAGCACACCAAACAACTCAGCGAATACGGCCATCAATATGCCGTTAGTTAGTATTTTTCCCTTTGTCTTGGGTAAAAGGGAAATGGCTGAGGCGCAT
>Ga0224506_10003384_pt1 | contig 10557 bp, 8 predicted proteins | sample SF_Jan12_sed_USG_2_FD_169108 | JGI IMG/M metagenome (GOLD analysis project Ga0224506, IMG submission 169108) | Sediment microbial communities from San Francisco Bay, California, United States - SF_Jan12_sed_USGS_8_1 | ecosystem: Environmental > Aquatic > Marine > Sediment | place: USA...
ACCGGATGGCGTCTATTGGGATGCTTTGAGGGAGCATTTCCTGTTCAAAGAAGGAATCATCATGATGAATAACGGGACTGTGGGCCCCATGCCCAAGCCTGTGTTCAACACACTGATGCGCTGTTTCAAGGTCCAATGCACCAATCCCTTCGATGTCTATGCCTTCATTCCCAGGAAAAAAGAAGAGGTGCGTTACAAACTGGCAGAGTTTATCGGGACATCCCCTGATGAGATTGTGATCACACGTAACACGACAGAGGGATTGAATTTTGTGGCCAACGGATTGGATATGAATGAGGGGGACGAAGTTCTCATGTCCACCCTGGAACATCCTGGAGGCATAAATCCCTGGAAGCTGAAGGAGAAGAGATACGGAATAGCAATCAAGGAAGTCCCGATCGGTCTCCCACCAAAGAGTGTGGATGAGTTCGTGGGAGCTTTTGAGAAAGCGATCACACCCAAGACCAAAGTCATCAGCATCAGCCATACGGTTTACATCTCTGGCCTTATTTCCCCTCTGAAAGAGCTGAGCAAGATGGCCCGCGAGAAAGGTGTGCTCGTCCTTGCCGACAGCGCCCATGGCATCGGGATGCTGGACTTAGATATGAAGACACTAGGGGTCGACTTTTTCGCTACGAGTCCTTACAAGTGGCTTGGCGCTCCAACAGGTGTTGGGGTGCTTTATGTCCGCAAAGAGGCACAGGAGAAGCTATGGCCCACGATTGCCTCCTCTGGTTGGGACACGAACAAAAGTGCGAAAAAATACGAAACCTTGGGTCAGAGGGCAGATGCGCTCACCATTGCCTTGGGTGAAGCCATTGATTTTTACAACGCCATAGACAAGCAGAGAGTAGAGAGGAGAATTAAGGCACTTGCCGGGTATTTGAAAAGGGAACTGAAGAGGATTCCGGGTGTTAAGCTACACACCTCAGAGGACCCCTATATAAGTGGAGGGCTGACCGCTTTTTCTATCGAGGGAGTAGATCACCAAAAGATCGTCGATTATGTCAGGGAGAAATACAACATAGTCATCCGAACCGTCGGAGATAAAAAGAAAGGAACCCATGGGATCCGGGTTTCAACACCAATCTATGTCACCTACAAGCACGTGGACATGCTTCTGGAGGGCATAGAACTCCTTGTCAGACATAAAGCCTAATCCACAATCATTTAAAAAGTCTGCCGATGCGTTTCTTTCTATTGAGTGAGATCAGAATTCCTGCATCACTCCATTCAAGACCTGGAATAGACTTCAGCAGGGAAACCTGCTTCTTTGACCTGCCCTTTAATCTGGAATAATTTTTCTATCGTGGCAGGTCTGAGATGTTTGTCAGGATAATCTCGATCCAAGGTATACAACTGCACGGCTCGCGGTCTTATCCTTTTGAGCCTTTCTATCCATTCTTTGATGTTTTGAGTCTCAAGGTTTCCGGTTTCTCCAGATGTGAAAAGCGCCTGGATCGTGACATCCTCTAATTCCTCGAGTCCTTGCGTGATCCGGTCAAGATCCACTCCAGAGCATGGCTGGTTGTATCTTTCAAACAGTAGAGGCGATCCACAGTCGAGTTTCATGATTCTCGAATCGAGCTTCGCCAGACTCTCTTGGATGGATTTTTCCCAAACAAGCGCCGAGTTGGAGAGGATGGCTGTTTGTGCTGTAGGCGCCAGACGGTTTCGGATCGAGATGACGCCTTGAACCATGGCGTCAAAATCAGGATGCAGTGTCGGTTCCCCATTCCCTGAGAAGGTGATGAATGCTGGCGGTTCCTCCAGATTGATTAAAGCCGTTTCCAAGGCTTTTTTAACCTCTTCCACACTGGGGAGACGAAGAGAGCCGTCAATCCGGGTGGTGTGGTTTTCTGTCCATCCGTACTGGCAATAGACACAGTTGAACGGACACGCTTTTTTATTTCCTGGCAGTATGTTTAACCCGAGCGAGCGACCCAATCGTCTGGAACGGACCGGTCCGTAGATGATGTCTTTTTTAAGGGTTAGGAGCATGTTTAATTTTCCTTATCGAGGTTGTGAAGGGCTTTGCCCAACCTGGTGATGGCTTCCGTGATTTCCTCCTCGTTTCTCTTGGCGATGGAGAGGCGGAAATATTCACAGCTTTTTTTAAACGGGAAATAGTAACTTCCAGGAGAGACAACGACTCCATATCTGATCAGGTGGCTGTGGAGCTTCTCTTCGTTCCATTTTCTTGGAAGTTTGACCCAGATGGTATATCCCCCAGTGGGCCTTGTCCATGAGACTGTGTGAGGAAAGACATCGTCCATTGTCTTGAGTGCAACCTGCAAACGTTTTCGGAAAGCCTGGTGCATCCTTTTCAATTGCCGGTCATAGTATCCCCGTTTAAGGAACTCATGGAGAACAACCTGAACAAGCTTTCCACTTCCAAGGTCTGAGAATCTCTTGATCGCCGTAAGTCTGGATACACATTCTTTGTCTGCTGTCACCCAACCAATCCTCAATCCAGGAAAGAGGGCCTTAGAAAAAGTTCCGATATAAATCACGAGATTTTTCTCATCGATGGACTTGATTGGAAGAGCGACCTTGCCAAAATATTTCATGTCTTCCTCGAATCCATCTTCCACAATTGGAACTCTGTATCTCAGACAGATATTGAGGAGCCTTTCTCTGTGCTGATGGGGGGTGGTTATTCCTGTTGGATTCTGAAAATTGGGTATGGTATAGACAAAACTCACTCTTTCCTTGGCCAGGACTTCCTCTAGATAATTAAGGTCCATTCCATTCTTTTTCATCGGGATTTCCAGCAGGTCCACGCCGTTGAACTTCAAAAGGGGAAGGATAGCCGCATAGGTCGGTGTTTCGATGGCCACCTTTTTCCCTTCCTTAGCAAGCATGCGGATGACAAGGTCGATCGCCTGCTGAGCCCCGTTGGTAATCAGAATTTCTCTCTCGGACACGGATATGCCGTGAAGCCTCAGACGCTTGGCAATCTCATGGCAAAGAGGGAGATATCCCCTATGGTCGCCATATTGGAGGGAATTTGAGCCTGAGGTAAAAAGCACATGATTGACACATCTTCGGAATTCCTCCATCGGAAAAAGCCTTGGATCCAAATCCAATTCGGAAATATTGATCAGGTCCTGCCCTGGAGGAGCAGACGGCTGTTTTTCAGGAGAATATCGGAGAAAGATCTCATGAATTTTTCTGGCATTCGGAGAGGATGCTTTTTCCCAGGAAATAAAACAGTGTCTATCCGGATTATATTCAACCTCTCTACTCCGCCTCTGGACTCTATGGTAAGAGCCCTGTCTGCTGGAGAGATATCCAATCGCCTGCAGTTCTTCATAGGCCCTGGTAACAGTTGTACGGTTTACTCCCAACCTTTTGGCCAGACTTCTCGAAGAGGGCAGAGGTTGGCTGATCTCGAGTGTTCCCTGATCGACAAGATTTTTTATTTCGTCGATGATTTGTTTAAAGAGAGGCTTTGGCTGTAATCGGTCGATTCGTAAAAACATGTTGAACTCCTGATTCTTTGATCCAGATTAGAATATAGAGGGAAAATTGGCACACGTCAACAGCCAATTAATAGAAAATTTCAACCATCCAATTTTTATCTGGCTTTTTTCAGCTCTCTGTATCGAAAGCAGTCGACAGTGTGGTCGTTGACCATACCGATAGCCTGCATCATAGCATAGCAGATGGTGGAGCCGACGAACTTGAATCCTCTGTCGATCAAGTCTTTGCTGAGAGCATCCGATTCCGGTGTCTTGGCAGGTATCTCCTTATCTTTTTTCCATGTGTTGACTTTAGGTTTTCCGCCGACAAACTGCCAGATGTAGGCATCGAAACTCCCGAATTCCTTCTGGACCGCCAAGAAAGCTTTGGCATTCTGGATAGCGGCCTCGATCTTGCGGCGGTTTCGTATGATTCCCTCGTCTTCGAGGAGGGATTGGATCTTCTTCTGATCGTATCCGGCAACCTTTCGGGGATCGAAATCGTCGAAAGCCTTCCGGAAATTTTCGCGCTTTTTGAGGATAGTCCACCAGCTCAACCCAGCCTGCATGCCATCCAGGACAAGAGATTCGAAGAGTTTCCGGTCATCATGCACGGGCACACCCCATTCTGTGTCGTGATAGTCCCTGTACAGAGGATCATCAGGAACCCATTCACATCTTTTTTGCATTTTTTTTCTTATATTTATGGGATTACGTTTTTCTAGCTTTCATAATATTATAAAGGAGATCTGGCTTTCCCTCAATTATGATACTATTGAAAGTCTGATCCCAGAAATATGTTATAATAACCTGCTTTTTTGAATGACGAAGACTTCCGTTAGCCTTCATCAGAACCGCTTAAACAGGGAGAGACTTATCAGAGAGCTTCTCATCACTGGGACCTGTGTTTTTCTTTTTGTGGTCTATTTGATCGCGGAGCGTTTAAAACTCACCAGGACAATCAGGGATATACCTTTAAGAATTTGTATCACCGGCACGAGAGGCAAGTCCAGTGTCACAAGACTCATTGCTTCCTGTTTGAGAGAGGGCGGGAGGTCTGTGCTGGCTAAGACTACAGGCTCTAAGCCGTGCTTGATTTTTCCAGACGGAGAAGAAATCGAGATCGAGCGCCGAGGAAATCCTTCCATCCTGGAGGGAAAGGGAGTCCTGGATATTGCGGTCAGATCTGAAGTCCATGCGTTGGTGATGGAGATGATGAGCATTCATCCTGAGTGTCTTTATTCAGAGGCTTCGCAGATGATCAAACCTCATGTCCTCGTCATCACCAATATCCGGGAGGATCACCTTGCCGAGATGGGGCCAGGAAAAGATGATATCGCCCGCTGCTTTGCCTCGGCCATACCAAAGCGCAGCACCGTGTTTGTGCCAGAAGAGGAGATTTACCCCGTTTTTGAAGAAAAGGCAAAGGATGCCCACGCGAGAATCTTTCCCGTGCCCAAGGATCAGCCAGAGATGGATGAAGAATGGAGAGCAAGACTTCCTGCCAATGAATTCGAACAGAATATCCGGCTGGCTTTGGCTGTGGCTGAGTTTTTAGAGATCGATCAGGATAAAGCGCGCCATGGTCTGATCAATGCCCATCCAGATTTCGGCAGCCTCAAAGTCTGGAGGACTGAGTGGGATTCACCCGCAAAGACCTGGTATTTTGTCAGTGCATTTGCAGCCAATGATCCTGAGTCCACAAAGAATGTGCTCACCAAAATTGAGGAGAAAGGACTTTTTAAAGGCAGGGCGAGAATCGGTCTTCTCAACCTCCGTGCCGACCGAGGAGCCCGCACCATCCAATGGTCGCAAGCTCTGAGGAATGAGTCGGCTTTTTCCTTTGATAGAGTTGTTTTTGTCGGAGAGCATGCCCGGGCTCTCAAGACAAAATTGAAAGGTCGAGTCAAAGCAGAAATCCTCGTTTTTGAAACAAAGAAACCTGAAAAGCTGATGACACAGGTGTCCCGTCTTGAGGCGCAGGAAACGGTTCTCGTTGGGATGGGGAATATGGGAGGCATGGGACAGCGTCTTGTTGAATACTGGGAAGCGGTGGGGAGACGCCATGATTTATGAAACACTCTTCATAGGGCTCATCGTTGCCGTTTTATACGTCGAAATCATGGATATCTATCCCGGGGGGATCATCGTGCCAGCTTATATGGCCTTGTTTCTCGACCAGCCTCTGCGGATTCTGGTGACGATTTTGGTGGCGATTTTAAGCCTTATGACGTACAAACTTCTCTCTCGGGCGTTTATCCTGTTCGGGAGGAGAAGATTTGTGATGCTCATTCTTTTAGGAGCCCTTTGGGGGCAGATCTGGTTTCTTTTCCTCCCCCATATCTACTCAGGATCGTTGGAGTTTCGTGCCATCGGGTGGGTCATTCCAGGACTTCTTGCCAACAACCTGGAAAAGCAGCGATTTCTTGCCACACTGGCATCCCTGTTTACAGTCTCGATCGCCACCTATTTTCTGGTCAGGATACTGACGAGGCTTATCCTTTAGGTTAAACGAAAATGAAGCGCTTCTTATTCAGGTCACAAAGACATCAGATGCCTTACCTCCTTTTTATCCTAAGCCTTGTTTTTTTCATCCTTGCCAAGACTCTTCCCTCTTGGGAGGCCAAAGCCTTAAAAGAGGAGATGTTGGAGGCTTCGAGGATCATGGCTGAGGCGACTTCTCTTCTCAAGGCGTGTCGGGAGGATAAGTCCATTCCCATAGATCCATCCACGGATTTGAACCGGACAGGGCTCATCGGGATAAGACTATCACCCATCACCACGTCGCTGGGGAACTTGGAGGCCAAGAGAACAACCGCAAACCCGAATTTTGCTGGATTGATTGTCTGCTTGCTGAAAGAGGCAGGAGTCAAAGCTGGGGATACGATTGCTGTTGGCGCATCAAGCTCTTTCCCAGCTCTTATCGTGGCGGTTCTCTCGGCTTCGAAAGCCATGGATTTGAATCCCCTTGTCATAGCCTCTCTTGGTGCCTCTCAGTGGGGAGCGAATCGTCCCGATTTCCACTGGCTCCATATGTATGAGTGTTTTTTAGAGAACGGGATATTTCCTTACAAGCCTGTTGCCGTTTCCCTGGGCGGGGAGCAGGACCGGGGCGAAGACATGGAGGAGCAAGGACGCAATCTCCTCAAAAGGGCCATCGAGGAAAGTGACATTCCTGTCGTGGAGGAGAAGAGGTTGGAGGCCAATGTCGAGGCCAAGATGCATCTCTATTCGGAAGGAGCAGGAGAGGAGGGGATCAAGGCATTCGTTAACATCGGGGGGAGCTGGTCGAATCTAGGGACAGATGCGGAGATCTTACGTCTGAAGCCCGGGCTGGTGAAGACCGGTCGAATTCCTCCTAAGGAAAACAGAGGCATGCTTCATGAAATGGCAGCAAGAGATATCCCTGTCATTCACCTGCTTTACATAAAGGGATTGGTTGAACGGTACGGACTCGGTTGGGATCCGGCTCCTCTTCCCCAACCTGGCACAGGAGAACTTTATAATAGGATTCAGGAGAAACGACCATCCTTCCTTTATATCTCTCTTTTCTACTTTTTGCTGCTTTTTATTCTCCTCTCTAGAGGATCCAAGAAATCTCTGTAAGTTTAAAAACTCTGGAAAAAAACCAGAAAGATCTCTTCTGACTTTATATGAAGCCAGACAATCCATCTTAAAGGGAGATTGAGCAGAAATGTTTTATTTGTAGAGGAGAGTGATACGGATGATCCCGTGATAGACTTCGCGTGTATTTTTATCCTGAAAAAGGGCTCTTTCGAGCGTCAATGTGCCCCGGGGGTAATTCTTCCATTTGTAGAGATTGACATCCGTTTTCAATCCTGTGATAGAGGCAAGCTCAGGAACGGGTTCCTCTATTTGAGGAAGACCGAGTTGTTTGAGAACATCGTTTATGGGCTTCATGTCAGAGATCTGAAAATAGGCGCCTGAATTGTCCAATTTTATGGAAAGCTTGGGAATCGGATCTTTGAAGAGATACCGTGTTTCCTGTCTATTTCCCACATATCCTTTATCCACAGTAAAGATGTATTCAGGAACTTTTTCCGGAAAGAGTCTTGATTTTATTTCAGGCAGCGTGAGTTTGCCTGTCTCATGTTGACGGAGGAAAATCATGCCAAGCAGCAGGATGAGCATGATGACCATGGCCCGGAAGACGTATTCATGTTGTCTCTTTATGATGAGAATGATCAGCCAGATGGCGGCAAGGATAAGAAGGATGCTGGCAGCAGTGGTCAAGGAAACCATCCCGAGGATGTCTTTCATGCTGCCCTCCTCAAAGTCTCATCAGATCCGATCTGTAAATATATTATCACATGACATGTTCTGTTGTTAAGTCATAAATTATCCTTAACAGTCCACATAGTTTAGTCGGTCTTGGCGAACATTATTGGTTCTTCTATCATATATGACAGCAGATATTGACAAATCGCGCGATTCGAGTTATGTGTGTGGCGGGCTTTTAAAAAATTCGCTAGTGTCTTGCAGTTGTCAACAGCATAAGCATTATAAAGGTCATGTTGATTTCCCCTGTGTTGAAATGTTGGGCGTAGAAAGAGAGCCATTCACTTTGACTGGAATGCCGTAAGGGCCGTCTGGGAGGACAGCCACGAGCGGAGTATGTCCGAGGCTTGTCTTTAGCTTATGGACTGCCCATTCGATGGATTTGTTGGTTAATTCTTGGAGGCTTTTTGTCTTGCCCACTAGGGCTTTTGTATCCGTGCCTGGAATCCAGGCGAAATCGTCCTCAGCGATCTCAAGGGAACAATAAAGGAGATTTCCAGGAGGCGATTTCTCGAAAAGCCGAGTCCACATCTGAGCCTCCCATTGTTCAGGGACGAATGCCCAGGCAGGATCAAGAATCATTTGAATGAACGTATCTGTGCCCACCTCTCCCAAAAGTCTTATCATACGCTTGTAATTTTGCATTCCGATCGGATCTTTATCTGTATGACAGGCTGCCAACAAACAGAAACCATCCTGTTTGATCACCGGGACGCATACGAGTGCGCCTTTGGCAGCCTGGTAATGATTCACTCCCACAAAGCCAGCATGGGTGATGACCAGGTCATATTCTTTTTGGACAGGAATGGCAGCATAGGTGCGAAGTTTTTTGACAGCTTCCTGATGAGCCTCTTCAAGGTCACCTGCGAATACTCCTGTCAGTTTGTAGTCGGCATCGAGGGTGACGTTTACGATCATGTCGCAGCCTGCCATTTTGGCCACTTTGAGGCATTCCTGATGCACAGGATTCCCTTCCAGCACCAGATCTCTCGCTTGAGGGGAATGAAGGATAGGTCCACTGTGGAGGGCATGAGTCAAGGCTTCTGAGATGAGACCAGGGCAGATGGATTTTCTTCCCCCGGAAGCACCAGCCATGAAGTGGCTTTCCACAAGACCGGTCAGGATTTTAATCTCACTCTCCATATAAAACCTGTTGACAGAGATCTCACCCCCAAATTCTGTGTGCCCGACTTTCATCATGTCGCTTTTGTTCCTGGAGTCATGGTTGATGATCGGAAGATTAAGGGCGATCACCCGTGGATCGAGCATCTCCTTCACTTCTCCATCGTCCATGGTTCGGTGGGTGCCCGTGGCGACAAGGAGACGTATCCGGTGAGGAGCAAGGCCTGCTTGGATCATCTCATCCAGGATAGGAAACAGGATACCTTCTTTTCCGGAATAAGGTACCGGCCGGGTGTTATCGGAGATGACGATGACGGCTTCGGCTTTCGGGTTTGATCGGTGCTTTTTTCGGACGATTTCCCTTAGAGGAGGACTTTTTATCGGCGAACGAAGTGATCGGTAAATCTCCGCCTCAGGATTTGGGATAGCCGAGACGTTTCCCATCCGGAGGATGTCTGAAAAATCTGGGACTTTAACCGGAAACTTTTTGTGTCCCAGGTCGAATAGAAGGTCTCTCATTTTCAGATTAAACCAGTCCTGAATCCCTAATCACAAAACCTATCGGTCCGCACCGCTTCACGATGACAAAGGCGGAATGATAATTTGACATAATCATATCAGTCAATGGTCTTGACCAGGTTAAAATCGCCTGTCATCGCGGCCTCCATAACAGGGCGCATGTATTCGTCCACCATTTCCGCCGTCATAGGAACTGGCATGTTTTTCAGTTTTGAGGCAAGCTGCGGATTTTTGGCAGCTTGGATTGCTTTTTCGATATGAGTTGAGTTGAGGCCCTCGATTTGTGTGAGCGTCGTGGGGAAATCCACGCGTTTGCTCAATGCGATCAGTCCTTGGGCTACAACCACTCCTAGTTCTCTTCCCCTTAAGGAGAGAGATGTCTCTTGTATGAGATCATACTTCCTCAAAAGCGTCGATAGACGCTGGAGTTGATCCTGGATGGCCGGTGAAAAGAAAACCGTATAGTAAGGATTCAACAGCGCACAGGCACGACCATGGCTGAGGACGTCCACAAGCGAGAAACTTGTGAGATGCGCTCCGTTTGTTCCTCCCAACATGATGGCGTAGCCTCCAAGGTCAGTTGCAAGACCCAGCGCTTCTCTTCCTTCCAAATCCTGCGGCGATGCTACGGTTTTTTCCAGATAAGCCAGAATGAGCTCGATCCCAGTGAGAGTGATCTCTTCGATTTTGGCATATGCTGCAGGCTGCGCCCCGTAATAGACCTCGAGGCAGTGGGCAAGACCATCAAAAGCTCCATCGCAGGTGAAAGAAGGAGACATGGATCGGGTGAGGCTGTAATCGAAAAGGCAGCGGGGTGGAACAATGGCCTCATCGATGATGAGCTTTTTTTGTTGGATCTGGATATCCGTGATGTTGGAATATTTCGTGAGGTGAGCCGATGAACCCGATGCTGTTTGGAAGGCAACAAGAGGAAGGAGCCTCCCATCCGTTGATTGCAGCTTTCCTGTCACCCTATCAAGTCCAAAATAGTCTTCGAGATCACCTCCTAAGCTGGCAAGGACAATGGCTGCCTTTGTCGCATCGATCCCTGAGCCTCCTGATGCGGTCAAAACACACTCTGGTTTTGATTCCAGTATGGAATCTTTGATGCGGAACACATCTTCATGAGGGGAATTAGGTCGAGCAGATAGTG
>Ga0224506_10003385_pt1 | contig 10556 bp, 11 predicted proteins | sample SF_Jan12_sed_USG_2_FD_169108 | JGI IMG/M metagenome (GOLD analysis project Ga0224506, IMG submission 169108) | Sediment microbial communities from San Francisco Bay, California, United States - SF_Jan12_sed_USGS_8_1 | ecosystem: Environmental > Aquatic > Marine > Sediment | place: USA...
ATGCGTACGTTGCCATGCAATTGGCGGAGAAGGCGGAGAAGTTGGGCCTGATTTAAGTAAGATAGGTGAGACACTTTCGCGTAAGCAAATTCTGGAGGCAATGATTGACCCCAGTGCCAGACTTGCACCAGGCTATGGTACGGTAACTTTAACTTTATCTGACGGGCAAACGGTTACAGGAGTATTGATTGAAGAAACGGAGGAGGAGCTTACTTTGAGAACCAACGAAGCAGAACCTTTGGAGATCCCTGTTTCCAGAATTACCAAAAGACAAAATATGCCTTCAGGTATGCCACCTATGAATTCGATTATGAGTAAAATGGAAATCCGTAATATGGTAGAATTTTTGGCGGGTCAAAAATAATATCGTTGTAGGGGTAGACCTTGCGCCTACCCCTACAATTCAAAACATTATTTTCCGTTCAATTTCCAGGAACCTACCATAGTAATAATGGTTAAAATTAAAACCATTAAAAAGCTATTGTTTAATCCGTATTCTTCGGCGATTAATCCCATCAATACCGGGCCAATGAGGAATCCGAAAAAACCGGCACTGGCAACCGAGGCTAGACCGTAGGCGGGATTAATTCCTTTTACCTTAGCAGCTCCGCTAAAAATAACAGGAACAACACAGGAATATCCTGTGCCTATAAGAGCAAACCCTAAAATACTCCATCCAATACTTTGCATCATCACAAGAAAAATTCCGATTAGCGCAACGATGCTTCCTGTAAAAACCACGCCTCTATTTCCATAGGAATAGATTAAATGATCTCCACCAAATCTGCCCAAGGTCATGGTGAGGGAAAATGCAGCAAATCCAAATCCTGCCATTTCAGGGCTACTTCCCAAAAAATCATTGAGATAAACGGTGCTCCAGTCTGTTACGGCACCCTCGGAGGTCATAATACAAAAACTGATAAGCGCTAAAACAAAGACCGGCTTGGTAGGTAAGGCAAATAAGGGTGCTTCGGCTTTGTTGTCTTCATCGTGTAAATTTCCTATATGTTTTCTTACAAAGAGCAACACTATAATGATTACAAAGAGGCATGAAAAGACCATTTGTACTCCTCCCGAAATGGATGATCCGGCTATTAAACCTCCAATAATTCCACCTAATATTCCCCCCAGACTAAAAAAACCATGACTTGTGGACATGATATTAACCTTTTCTATTTTTTCGATCGTATTAACTACTGCATTGATAGAAATATCCACCCACCCCATGGTAAAACCCAATACAAATAAGCTTAGACAAAGTTGCGTATAAGAAACGGCTAAAAACGGCAAAATAGCTAAAGAGGAAAAAGCCAAAATGGCATATACTGCTGTTTTCCCTTCCCCGATTTTTCTTATAAGGCTCGTGGTGAGCATCATACTGATTATACTTCCTACAGGGATAAAAAACAGTGCGATGCCTAAATCACCTTCAGATAGATCAAGTCGGTGTTTCACTTCCGGGAGTCGGGTAATCCAGAAGGCGAATAAAATACTTAATGACAGATAACATAAACCCGCAGCGAGGTGCCGTTTGTTTGTAATGTAGTTAAGTAAACGCTTATGCATAGCCGCAAAAATACGTTTGTAATTTTTAATCGCCAAGAGCACGGGTTATTGGTGTTTTTTAATTGGTATTTTTCCTACACTTCGAAGGGGAATAAAAACAGCAGGGAACGCAAAGAACGCTGACTTTCATTATTGTAATTTGTGTTTTTTAATTAAATAGGGGTTCTGGCGTTTTAATATAACTACATTATAGTTCACCTACTTTTGATCCCATTTCAAAGTCGTGTACTTTTAGGTGTTGTGACTAATTAAGAAATGCGGGTTATTATGAAAAAAACTTATTGATTTGAAAGCAGGCCATCATCTTACAGAAAATGAAATCCAGGAGGAAAACGATTGGGTGGATCGGGCCAGGAGGGATCCCAGGCAGTTTGGTAAGTTGTATGACCGATATTTTGAAGGAATTTTTAATTTTGTTTATAGAAGGACTGACGATGAGGATTTGGCAGATGACCTTACTTCACAAACGTTTTTAAAGGCATTGTCAAATATTCATAAATATGAGTTTAGGGGCTTGCCCTTTTCTGCCTGGTTATATAGAATTGCTACCAATGAAGTATATAGGCATTTTAATAAAAGAGGAAAGAACCCCATTTTTAGCATTGAAGAGGAGAGAGTGAAGGAGTTGGTAAGTGAATCAGGGGAAGCAGATATTGAAGAAAAGGTAAAGTTAGTAATGGATGTGATGAAAGATGCTCCCAGTGAATTGGTTGAAGTATTGGAATTAAGATTTTTTGAAGAAAAGAATTTCAAAGAAATTTCGTATATTTTAAATATAACAGAAAGCGGTGCAAAAATGAGAACGTACCGGGCATTAGAAAAATTAAAGAAATTAATACAAGCAAAACCAGGATATGGGCAGGAATGAAATAAAATTCAGAAGACAGACCATGACCTCGAGGCGTATTGACCGCCATAAAAATTATGAGGCATTGATGAGGCGACATCGTCGTACTTCCCGTGTCCGGCTTGTTTTCAAACTAGTGGTGGGTGGTTTAGTAGTTGTTTTGTTGGTTTATCTTTATTTTTTCTTTGCGAGGTAGGGGATTACCTATAAAATATTCAGTATTCCAAAAGGTGGATTTTATTACCTTTTGGAATACTCACCAAAATCCTAAGAAGCTTAAAACATAAAAGAGTATTGCGGTTATAAAACAATTCAGTTACAAAACTGAGAAGTTAAACCATATAAGTTTGGGTGACGTTGTTTAACTGTTCTAGTGAGCTCTTGGCTTTCAATTGCCAACCCCCAAACATATTTCCTCTAAGTACTTCTGATCTATCCCAGAAAAATTATTAACCTTTTCAGAATCCACATCCAGCACCATAATTACTTTTCCATTTTTAATTACGGGCACTACAATCTCTGAACGACTTGCACTGCTACAGGCAATATGGCCTGGAAATTCCTCAACATCGGGTACCAGTATAGTTTCCGCTTTTTCCCAGGCAGTGCCACAAACCCCCTTTCCTTTAGATATACGCGTGCAGGCCACCGGACCTTGAAATGGTCCAAGTACCAGTTCATCTTCCTTTACAATATAAAAACCAACCCATAAAAACCTGAATGCCTCCATAAGCGCAGCTGTGATGTTAGCTAAATTGGCAATTAAATCAGTTTCACCGGCTGTTAAAGCCTGAATTTGAGGCAATATGCTTTTGTAAATGTCTTCCCTGCTGTCTGTTTTAGGAATTATAAGTTCTTCAGCCATTATTGTTGTTTTCAATGATGAAAAGTGTATTGTTCATGATTTTTTCACTATAAGAAATGACTCCCGGTATTTCTGGGGCAGAGATGCCTTCACCAAATAAGTTGGTAGATTGAAAAATTCTGCACTCATCCCAGATACCTTCTTCAATAAATGCTCTGTGTATGGTTGCTCCTCCTTCTACCAAAACAGACTGGACTCCCTTTTCATATAGATCTTTCATAATCTCACTGATAAACTGAAATTGCTGAACCATAATAAATTCTTTGTTTCCTTCTATTCTGTTTTCTTTGAGGTTATAAGTTAATGTACGCCCCTCGTCTTTGTATATAGTTAAATCAGGAGACAAGGAAAGCTTTCTGTCTATGATGATACGTACGGGGTCTTTTCCAGCCCATTCCCTTGTGTTCAATTTTGGGTCGTCCTTTTCTGCTGTGGTTGTTCCCACCAGAATGCCTGCACATTCACCCCTCCATTTATGAACAATTTTTCTGGAAAGTTTATTGCTTATCCATTTGGAGTCATTATTGGCTTTTGCAATATATTTATCTGCTGTTTGTGCCCACTTCAATAAAATATAAGGTCTTTTTTTCTCATGGAAAGTAAAGAATTTATGGTTTAGTTTTCTGGATTCAGCCTCCAAAATACCCACAACAACAGTTTTGCCCGCATTTTGTAATATTTCAATTCCTTTTCCCTGTACTTTTGGATTAGGATCCACGGAACTGATGTATACTGTATTGATGGGTAGGCTTGCGAGTCTCGGCGCACAAGGAGGGGTTAAACCCTGATGACTGCAAGGTTCAAGGCTTACATAAATATCAGCATCCTGAAGATCTTTTTGATTTTTAATTTTTGATAAGGCCATAATTTCGGCATGCATTCCTCCGTGGTACTGATGCCACCCTTCGGCAATAATTTTGTCGTTTTTTACAATCACACAACCTACCAGAGGATTGGGAGCCACTCTGCCGGTGCCACGAGCGGCAAGTTCAAGGGCTCTTTGCATGAAAAGTTCTTGTTGGCTTTCCATAAGTTTATATTTGAGGAATGCGAATTTTGGAATATGCTTTATAAGTTCCAAATTTGAACCCATGAATAATCTGGATTCTATAAGAAATGTTTTTGATTGGGTTTGTAAATCCCTTCAGAGTCATTGTGAACAGGAGGAAATACCCTACCTGGCCTATCTGATTCTGGAAGAACTTTCCGGTCTAAACCGAACGGAAATCATTGCAGACAAACCCTTCGTTTATACGGATAACTTTGATCAAAAATTAAAAACCACTTTAAATAGATTAAAGAAGGGGGAGCCTGTGCAATACATTTTTAACAATGCATGGTTTGGTGACCTTTCTTTTTATGTAAATGAAAATGTACTGATTCCCCGGCAGGAAACAGAAGAACTGGTTGATTTGGTGATTCGAAGTACGGGTAAAATAAAAAAGAAAATCCTGGATATTGGTACAGGTTCAGGTTGTATTCCGGTTTCGCTAAAAAACAAGGTACCCCAATACGAGATTTCTGCCTGCGACATCTCCGAAAAGGCATTGGAAGTGGCAGTTAAAAATGCGCAGAAAAATGGGGCTCAGGTCGATTTTTTTATTTGTGATATTTTAAATGATATTCCCAAAGGAGTGTATGATATTGTAATTAGCAATCCTCCCTATATTCCATTGAGTGAAAGGGAGGAAATGGCTTCTCAGGTAAAAGACAAAGAACCCGGTTTGGCATTGTTTGTTAAAGATGCAGATCCACTACTATTTTATCGGGAAATATTGAAGAAGTCCAGGCAAATTTTGAAGCCTAAAGGCAAGGTATTCTTTGAATTACATGAAATTCAAGGGGAGTCATTACCTGAAATGGCACAGACATTGGGTTTTTCATGTATGCTATATCACGATTTGAATGGAAAGTTAAGGATGGCAGAATTGGAATTATTTTAATTCTGCCTTGTAACCAGCCTTCTGAATAGCAGTAATTACCGATTCGGCATCTTTAGACTCTACAGAAAGGGTTCTTTCCTCGTCCTGTAAATCAACTTCCCAGTTTTCAATAGCTTCATTATTATTGAGGAAAGGAGTGACAGCAGCCACGCAACTGCCACAATTTATATTGGTCTTAAATTGATAAAAATTCATATTACAAATGTATTAATTTTAAACGTAAACTATTCAAAACAACGGACACCGAACTCATGGCCATGGCGGCTCCGGCAATCATAGGATTTAATAAAAAGCCAGTGGCGGGGAATAAAATTCCTGCAGCAATGGGAATTCCTATAATATTATAAATAAAGGCCCAGAACAAGTTTTGCTTAATGGTGAAAAGTGTCTTTTTTGAGAGTTTTATTGCTGTTGGTATTTTCAATAAATCGGAAGATACTATTGTCATATCCGCCACGTCGATAGCAATATCAGATCCTGTGCCCATGGCTATACTTATGTCCGCTTCGGCAAGTGCTGTGGAGTCATTGATACCATCACCAACCATCGCCACGTGTTTCCCTGCTGACCTCAAATTGCGAATATACTCAGCTTTATCTGCCGGTAGCGTATCGGATTTCCAATGTTTGATACCTGTTTCTTCAACTATTTTAAGCGCATTTTGTTCCCGATCTCCGGTGAGCATATGTATTTCAATGCCCCTTTTTTGTAGTTCCTGGATGGCTTTTACCGAAGTCTCCTTTACTTTGTCTTCCACATTACAAGCTGCAATAAGCTCATTCTCTGTAAAGAAAAATACACTGAATTTTTCCGAGTCCATTGGAGGTGTCAATCCAATTTCTTTTACGTAATTCTGGTTTCCTGCGAAATACCACATTTCGCCAAATTTCATTTTCACACCTTTTCCCGGTTCATCTTTAAAGAAGAAACCTTTTACAGGGTTGTCTCCAAAGTTGTCAGTAAAATAGTTGAATATTGCTTTTGCTAAAGGGTGGCCGGATCGTTGTTCAAGAGATAAGAGTTTGCCTGCATTGGTTTCTTTATCGGTATTTTTAAACCATGTAAAATTAGTTACAACGGGTTTGCCTTGTGTAATCGTTCCCGTTTTATCCAATACAAGTGTATTTATTTTACCTGCTGTTTCCAGGCTATCGGCATTTTTTATCAATATTCCCTTTTCTGCAGCCTTTCCCATGCCCACCATAACAGCTGTAGGAGTGGCTAAACCCAAAGCACAGGGGCAAGCAATAATTAATACAGTGACCATGCTAATGATTCCTTGACCCAAGGCATTTTCTGAAGCAAGAGATAGCCACAAAATAAGGGTGATTACGCTAATACTGATTACTATAGGAACGAATATGGAGGCAATTTTATCAGCCAGTTTTTGGATTTTGGCCTTGCTGCCCTGTGCATCTTCCACTGCTTTTATTATCTGGGAAAGAACGGTTTCGCTACCCACTTTCCCAGCTTTTATTTTTAAGGATCCTGCTTGATTTAATGTTCCCGTAAAAACTTCTGAACCTGTTTCTTTTTTATTCGGCAGAGGTTCACCAGTAAGCATACTTTCATCAATAAGAGAAGAGCCTTCCACTACCTGGCCGTCTACAGGGATTTTATCTCCGGGCTTCACAAGAATTATATTGCCATGTTGAATCTCACTCAATGCCACTGTTTTTTCCCTGCCATTCTCATCAAGGAGAATTACCTCTTTGGGTTGAAGTCCTATGAGTTTTTTGATAGCAGTGGCTGTACCCGCTTTGGCTTTTTCTTCGAAAAAACGACCTAAAAGAATAAAAAAGATAATGACAGCTGCGGCTTCATAATAAACGTGAGGCTCAGCACCTGCTTTACGGATAATTTCGGGAAAAAGAGTAGTGAAAATACTGTAGAAATAGGCCACAGAGGTGCTTAATGCAACCAGAGTGTCCATATTTACTGATTTGTGTTGAGCTTGCTTCCATGCAATAATGAAAAACTCCTTACCATATTTAAATAAAACAGGAGTAGTGAGAAGCCATAAAACATAATTCACATAAGGCATATCGATGAAAAACATACCTAAAATCACTACAGGAACAGAAAGAAAACCGGCATTTAATACATTTTTTTTCAGGTTTTGAAGTCTTTCCTCTTTATCCAAACTCTTTTCCTGTTCCGATTTATTTTCCAAATCCAGATCGTACCCTATCTGTTGCAAGGCTTTTTTGAAATTGGCAGATTCTGTGAGGTTGGGGTCATACTCTACGGAAACCGTTTCATTGGCAAAGTTGACTTCGGCTTTTTGCACGCCCTCAGTCGATGAAAGGATACTTTCCACGCTGGAAGCACAGGCAGCACAAGTCATTCCTATTACGGGGTAGCGTTGTTTTTTCATGGAACAAATTTCGCGATTTAGGGTCAAAGAGGTGTTATATAATTTTGGGTAAAACTTATAAGGTATTGCATGGTTAATTCCGTTTGGTGAAGGAATAGAGGTGTAGTTGAGATTCGAACTGTTTTACCCGGGAGCGCAAGGGACGTCATCAAAACAGATTAAAAAATAAACGTTTATTTTCAGGATTATGAGTTCAGAAATTTGGGGTTTTGGGGATTGTTTTTTAGGGAAATAGCACTTTCCCCTCCCCGGAGTAAGTTACAAAAAACAGTCGAAATTAGCCGTTTAATAAACGTTTAAATGGTATGCCTCTACAGGGTTGATTCCTATGAAGTTTATTTTACACCGGGTTTCCAGCCTGTTGGCTGGTGCATGATATTACTATTATGTGACCCCAGAGGCGTAATTAATGTGGTTTGACTTAGTGAAGAAACAAAAAAACTTTTTTCAATGTTTTGCTATTACTCAGGATCATTTTTTCCTCAGTAAACTGCGTTGAAACGGGATTTATGGTGAATTGAAAAGACACAAAGTCTAATTCATCCAAAGATCAAGAATATAAAATATTGCTATCGTAAGCTAAATCGAATCTAATGATCGGCGGTCAGGTTTTCGTAATTTTTTAAATTCCGTAGGTGTCATGCCTGTTTCTTTTTTAAACTGAGAAGACAGGTGTGCAACACTGCTGTAATTCATTTTCAATGCAATTTCTGATAAGGTGAATTCATTGTAAAAAATAAGTTCCTTGATTCTTTCTACCTTTTGCTTTAGCGTAAAGCGTTCAATTGTAATTCCTTCCACAGAGGAAAAAAGTTTACTAAGGGAAGAGTATTCGTGGTTAAGTTTTTCTGAAATTAGAGTCGATAAATTGTATTTGGAAGAGTTGTTTTGATAATGAATGTACTCAATTATTATTGTTTTTATCTGACCAATAAGCACTGAATTGTGGGTTTTTATTAACTCAAACCCATTTGATTTTAATTTTTCTTCAAGTTCAATTTTTGAATTTGAATCCATCGTCTCCGTCAAAATAACTTCTCCTAATTGAATGGACGAGGTTTGTATTTTTAGGTCCAGAAATATTTCCCTAACACTTTCGATGCATCTGGGGCACACCATATTTTTTATGTGAATTGTGTTTTCCATGATGTGAATTTACTCAAAATAAACCCTCACTCTATCTCCAAATTCATAAAATGCATAAGTCTGTATAAATCCCCAGAAAATAGCACTGATAAGCATATATAAAATAATTTTTTTCTTTTCACCGCCAAAACTGGTTGCTAATAGTGTGCCTCCTATGGGCATTAATAGGATTGGAGTAAGAAATGCAATACCAACGAGCCCATATTTTTTCCAAATACGCACTTTTTTTCTGTTCTGGGGAGTAAATGTTTGTCTTTTTCTGAAAAGTCTATCCAAGAACCTTCTTTTCAACCATTGACCAAAATAGGTAAATATCACTACGGTGGTCATCATTCCAATTACGGTAATAAGCATAGTGGAGAACATATTGTAGCCTGCGGCATATCCCCCTGTTATTCCAAAAATAAATTTGAAGCTAGCCAAAAAGTAGACACCTAATAATTTTGTTATTTCCATAAAGTATTTCGATAAGCCGTTCTATATTTACGAAATAAAACGAATGAAGTTTTGAGCTACAAAAAAACGCAATTTGTATAACAGTATTTTAATAGTCCGGCGAAAATGCAAAATATAATTGATATAAATTTACTTAAGACACTTTGTTCTATTCATGGTCCTTCGGGGGACGAAGGATTGATAAGGGATTTTCTTTTGGATTATGTTTCTTCACATTCATCAAAATGGAAGGTAAAGCCCCGTGTTTTAAGTGGTGAAGGTTGGCAAAACAATATTGTACTCGTGTTTGGTGAACCACGTACGGCAGTTTTTGCACATATTGACACCATCGGCTTTATGGTCAGGTATGAAGATCAGTTGGTACCCATTGGAGGACCCGAGATAGCTGATGGATTCAGACTTTCTGGTTCTGATCGATTCGGACCCGTGGAATGTGAGCTGAAGGTTATAGATGACCATGCGAAATATAAATTTGGCAGACCTATCCAAACGGGCACTACACTTACCTGGACACCCGATTTTCGTCAGTTTGGTGATTTTGTGCAGTCGGGTTATATGGACAATAGGTTGGGGGTTTACAATGCATTGAAATTAGCAGAGACACTCGAAAATGGGGCTATAGTTTTTAGCACTTGGGAGGAACACGGAGGTGGGGCTATTCCTTATATTGTAAAGTACCTTTATGAAATATTAAATATTAAGGCTGCCCTGATAAGCGATATTACCTGGGTAACAGATGGAGTAGTTTCGGGCGATGGAGTTGTAATTTCATTGCGTGACAGAAATATCCCCAGAAAAGAATTTACAGATAAGATAGTAAGATTAGCCGAAAAGAGTAGGATTCCATTTCAATTGGAGGTAGAAGCAGGAGGTTCCAGTGATGGGAGAGAAGTACAAGTTTCGCCCTATCCCATTGATTGGTGTTTTATAGGTGCCCCTGAAGAAAATGTACACTCCCCTCATGAAAAAGTTCATGTAGATGATATCTTAAGCATGGGGGAGATGTATAAATTTTTGATGAAGAATTTATAAAATATAGTTCATCAAATCTATGCTACTCCCTGCTTTTGGAAGCCTTCTTTGCTGCTTTTGCTGCTCTTTTTTCCTTTAATGATTTTTGAGGTTCTGATTTATTCGTTTTCAGTTTTCCTTCTTTTTCTTTAGACATGATCGTGTTTCTTTAAGTTTTATAGCGAATTCAATAATTGAAAGGGCTATCTACATAAAGATGATGTTTATTTTGATATAAAATGTCGGTAGCTTACTATTTATTTTCGTCACCCTCGGCTCCTGGTACTTTTTATTCCAACCCTGAAGTTGGACAACCTCTGGTAGGAATCTGAAAAATTAAGTAAA
>Ga0224506_10003386_pt1 | contig 10549 bp, 9 predicted proteins | sample SF_Jan12_sed_USG_2_FD_169108 | JGI IMG/M metagenome (GOLD analysis project Ga0224506, IMG submission 169108) | Sediment microbial communities from San Francisco Bay, California, United States - SF_Jan12_sed_USGS_8_1 | ecosystem: Environmental > Aquatic > Marine > Sediment | place: USA...
ATTATCAGCTGGCTTGCTCCTTTCTTCGGGCTTTTGCTGGTCCTGGTCATATTTTCTTTGATGCCGGAGGTTCAGGATAAGTTCCTTCGAGTCTCGAACTTCAAGAGCGTTGCCACTCAATCGGTGATCGTTGCCCTGGGAGCTCTGGGGATGACCCTGATCATCATCAGCGGAGGCATCGATCTGTCCGCAGCCTCGAACATAGCCCTGTCCAGTGTCATCGTGGCCTTCGCCATAAATGCCGGTGTTCCGCCTGTCCTGGCCATGCTCTGCGGGATATTGACCGGAGGCCTGGTGGGATTTGTCAACGGCAGCCTCATCACTTCCTTGAGGCTGGTTCCCTTCATAGTCACCCTGGGGATGCTGGGCATTGCCAGGGGCATTGCCAAGTGGATCGCCGGCAATCAGAAGATCGATGCTCCTCTGACCTGGGTCAACGAGCTCATGGCCAGGCATCCCCGGCCCTCCTGGCTATTGATGGCGCCCGGAGTCTGGCTGATGATCATTCTGGCGGTGGTGATGGCTGTTATCCTTCGCTACACCGTTTTCGGTAGACACGTATTTGCCATCGGCTCGAACGAGGCCACGGCCCGACTCTGCGGTATCCGGACGAGCAGGACAAAGATCATCATCTATTCTGTTTCCGGGCTTTTCTGCGGGCTCAGCGGTGTGATGCAGTTTTCGAGGCTGACGGTCGGTGACCCCACCGTGGCTGTCGGCCTGGAACTGGACATCATCGCGGCTGTGGTCATCGGTGGAGGAAGCCTGAGCGGAGGGGAAGGGAGCATTCTCGGCTCCATGATCGGAGTCTTTATCATGTCCTTTCTAAGGAATGGGAGTACGATGATGGGCTGGCCCAACTACATCCAGGAGATCATCATCGGAGCGATCATCGTCGTGGCGGTAGCCCTGGACCAGCTCCGCCACCGCCGCGAATAAAGGCGACCCCTATAGGTTATAGGGAATTGAGGGCCTGCTCCAGGTCAGCTATGACATCATCCGGGTTTTCAGCCCCCACACAAAGCCGTATCATCTGCGGGGGGACATCGGCGCTGATCCTGGCCTCTTCACCTTGCTGCAGATGAGTGGAGATGGCCGGGATGGTGGCGATGCTCTTGATACGGCCCAGGTCTCCAGCCCTCATGATGAGCTTGAATCTGTCGAAGACTTTCCGCGCGTTTTGAGGAGGGCCGTCCACCCGAAAACTGAGCAGATGCCCGTAACGGTTGATTTCGCTGCCTTTTCCGTCATCAGAGTCGACAAGCTTCATGTATTTTTTGGCTAGAGAATGGTAGAAGAAACTTTCCAGCCCGAGATAATCGACCTGGTAAACACGAGGATGCTGACCAAGGAATTCCGCCACTTGTTCTGAATTCTGACTCAGCAGGTCCATCCTCGAGCGGAGCGTCCGCAAATCATTCAAGGCGAAGAGGGCGTTCATCGGAGAAGCAGAAGGCCCGGTGTCCCGGAAAGGGAGAAACTTGACGTACTCGGCAAAGCTTTCTTTAAAAAGGGGATTGTCGTTTTTTATCTTGGTGACGATAGGCTTTCTACTGATCAGCGCCCCGCCCATGGCCAGTCCGCTTGCGGTTATGGATTTCGTCAGAGAATGGATGACAATGTCTGTGCCGTAAGCTAAGGGGCGCATCAAGGCAGGGGTAGCGCAGGTGGAATCGATAATAAAGGGAATATTCCAGGAATGGGCGAGATCGGCCAGGGCCTTGACATCGCAGAACGAAAGCTGCGGGTTGCTGGGAGCTTCGGAGAAAACAAAGCGGGTGTTCTCGTCGATTTTCGACTCCCATTCCTCTAAGTCCTCGGGATGGTGAACCCAGCGCACTTCTATGCCTCTCTCCTGCATCTTTCTCACGGAAAAATGCTGGAAAGTGCCGCCGTAGATTTGGATGGAGGAGACGAAATTCATTTTTTCAGGCCCCTCCTTTTGTTTGACCAGAAAGCAATCCACAGCAAGCATCAAAGCAGACATTCCGGAAGCCGTGACCAGGCAGGAAGTATCGCAGCCGGTCTGATATCCTTCGAGCAAAGCCAGCACCCATTCTAGGTAATAGGTGGTCGGGTTGGCGAATCGGGTGTAGCACCAGGTCGGGATCAGATAGGCGAGGGCGGCTTCCATCTCGTCCGAGTCCCGATAGGCTTGAGCCGTGGAAAGGATGAGAGGCTCTATCACAGCCCCCTGATTCAAGCCTATGGCTTCCTCCACGGTGTAGAGCCCATGAACGGCAATGGTGTCAAATTTGAATTTTTTGATCCGTTCCAGGGACCTCTTTTTTTGGGCTAAGAGTTTCTCGGCTTCCTTGATGTATTTCTTCACACCCGGACTGAACTTCTGGTCATCACTCATGATTCCTCCGCTCTCAAGAGAGAATGCCTTATGTTTTTCTCTTTGGTTTGTATTTTTTGATAACAGAACTCAGCCTTTTGACTCCTTCGACGATTTCCTCTTTTGTGGGAAAGGAAAAGTTTATCCTCATCGAGTTGTATTTTTTATGCCCTTCCGGATAAAAAACTTCTCCTGGGACGAAAGCCACTTTCTCTTCGATGGCCATGTAGAAAAGATCGAGGGTGTTTATCTCCTCAGGCACTGTTATCCAGAGAAACAGTCCGCCTTCGGGTTTTGTCCACTTGACGCCCATATCTTCGGGAAAATTCTCTTCCATGGCCTCGAGGAAGAAATTCAATTTCTCGGAGTAATATTTTCTCGTATTCTGAAAATGAGTATCCAGGTCATACTCCTCAAGGAATGTTCTGCAGATATTCTGATTCAGTTTGGGTGTGTTGAGGATATTGGCTCCCTTTATGAAGGAGAACTTTTGAATGACTTCGGGAGGGCCGATGTTGAACCCGACTCGAATGCCGGGGCAGAGGATTTTGGAGAAAGTGTACAGACCGATCACATGGCCTTGGTTTTTATCCAAGGAATAAATAGAAGGGAGGTGCTTGCCCCTGTATCTCAGCTCTCGATAGGGGCTGTCTTCGACCACGGGAATCCCTAACTTTTTACCCAGTTCGAGCAGAGCGAGTCTTTTCTCGAGGCTTGTGGTGATCCCGGAGGGATTCTGAAAGTCAGGCACCACATAGATGAACTTTGGTTTTTTCCCTTTCTTATTCGTATAATCCTCGATTTCTGCCTCTAGCCCTTTCACATCTGTTCCGTCCTCTCTGATATCTTTGGCGACATATTGGGCGTTTTCGAGCTCAAAGGCAGCCAGGGCTCCTCCGAATGTGGGGAGGTCTATGACGATGGCGTCTTGTGGGTCGAGGAACAACCTCCCCACCAGGTCCAAGCCGTGCTGTCCGGAGGTGGTGATCATGATGTTTTCCGGCTCGATGTGGATGTTGTCTTTTTTGAGATAATTTCTAATGGCCGTCATCAGGGACTCTTCGCCCGGGATGGGAGTGTACTGGAGCACATGCATCCAATCCTCTTTGAGCGAAGTTTCTGTAGCCTTCCTCACTATATCCAGGGGGAAGACATCGCTGCTGGGCAGCCCCCCGGCAAAAGAGATGATGTCGGGAACGCTCAGGAATCTGAGCATTTTTCCGATGGCATAGCCTTCGAAAGTCTTCATTATGGTCGCGTATAATGATTCCATGGTTGTCCTCTGTATGATTTATTCAAATTTATTAAATTGGGGTCATTCCCCAATTCAATATGTTCTATGCCTTTTTAGCGGTGTAGCGCTGGGGATCTTCAAAGACATCTATGACGTGGACCAGGGTGAGAAAGGTGGCTGAATGCACTGCACCCTCAGGGATGTAGTACCAATCGCCTTTCCGGTATATCCGTGTCTCTTCCTCAATGGTGAGCTTCATCTCTCCGTCAACCACCAGACCCCATTGAGCGCAGTGGGAGTGGGGAGGAACTACGCCGACAGGCTCAATGTCAAAAAAAACTACCTGCCTGTTTTGACCCTGAAGAAGCCAGCCCCGTACGCCTTCAAGGGCGACATCGATCTCCGGGAGGTCTCTTATCATTTCAGGATAAGGAGTGCCTTCCCACTCCTTGCTTTGACTGTTCATTGTTATTCTTCCTTTCGATTCGAGATTAGACTCATTTATGAATATTGCCTGCACAATGCGTTCAGCAGCTAGAAAACGGCTTTGATGTATCCCCCGTCCACCTGGAGAGCTATGCCGGTTATGTAGCCTGCTCCTTCAGAAGCGAGGAAGGCCACAGCCTGGGCCAATTCCTCCGGTGTACCCAGCCTTCCTGCAGGAATCGCTTTCTCAATATTGCTGTAGAAGTCTTTGACCGTGCCTTTTCCGCTTTCTTTGAAGGATCTGGCCAGCTCATCCACTCTTTCTGTTTTCGTGTATCCAGGACAGACCGAGTTCACGGTGATGCCGAACGGAGCAAGCTGATTGGAAAGGGATTTGGAAAAGCCCAGGACTCCCGCCCTTGACGTGTTGGAGAGGATCAGGTTGTCGATCGGCTGCTTGGCTGAAACCGAAGTCATGTTGATGATCCTTCCCCATTTCTGCTTCTTCATGAAAGGCATGACTTCATAGCAGAGGTTGATCGTGCTCAAAAGGTTGAGCTCCAGGGCTTGATGATAGTCAGCGACTGTAAATTTATCCGCCATGCCCGAGGGAGGTCCTCCGGCATTGCAGACCAGGATATCAATCGTCCCGAATTCGTCGATCGCCTTCTTTACCAGCTGACTCACCTGATCTTTGTCGGTTACATCAGCCTTGATGGCTTTCACCACTCCTCCAGTCGCAGCGGCGATTTCATCCCTGGTTTGGAGCAGTCTGCTTTCGTCTCTGGCACAGATCAGGACCTTCGCGCCTTCTTGCGAGAGACGCAGGGCGATGGCTTTTCCCAGCCCTCTGCTCGAAGCGGCCACGAGAGCCACTCTATCCTTGATGCCTAAGTCCATTTTTCATCTTCCGGTGAAGAAGTCAGGTATCCGTTGTCCGTTTTTCTTACCTCTCGGCTCTTTTTGACGATCGGATGATATGCCCCGCGGCTTGCCGCGGGGAACCGATTGTCGGGGGATCCAAGGGGGTATGCCCCCTTGGTCGCAGGGCGTGGATTCATGCCCCGCCCGAGAAGGGGAGGCAGCGAGCGGAAGCGAGCGTTGGAAGGGGGAAGTCAGTTCCCCCTCCAAGTTGACTCTATGGAGCATAAAAAAAGTCATGTCGATCGCACGCTCTATAATGACAATAAAAAATGAAGACCCGAACCCATATTTTATCCTCTGCAGGAGACCTTGGCGAACCTCGTCTCATGACCTCTTTTCATGATCTCTTTGGCATCCTTGTCACACCGGATACACTTGTGGTAGATGACGTCACCGATCTTAGCTGCCAGCTCGTTTCTTTCCTCATCGGAGAGGAAATAGGCCTCCATGGTGTCATAGGGCCGGGACTCCCCGTCGCTTTCGTATTTTATGGTGACATTCCTTCCCGCATCAAGGACTTTGTGAGCGCTCTCGGTCCAGTTGAAGTCAGCCAGCCCTAAATCCGGGTTGATACGGAGGTGGGCGGCCAGAGAGATCGGCAGGCCTGAATCCTGAACCTCATCAAAGCACTGGATGAAGGTTTCAGCAGTGGCGGCGTTTCCGATGTTGATTTCATAGATGGGAGTTGTGCCGTTGTCTCGGAGATATTCCTTGAAGATATTGAGCAGCATCCGGAGCTGGATGAGGTTTTGAGTGGAGAGAAGCATGGATATTTTGAAGGAGAGATTGGGAATTTCTCGTGCGTAATAGCAGACGGCTACGATAGTTGACCAGCTCGGGTTGAGAAAGAAATTCGCACCGGTGGCCAGGGCAGCCCGGGTGATGCCGTCAAGGTAGACAAGATGATTATTGTTTCCGACCTCCACTCCACCCAGGTTACCAAAAGCTGTCCCCATATTCTTCAGGATGATTTGGCTTAATCCGTTTCCCAAGTCCCTCCTCTCGAATTTCTCGCCGGTGATTTCTTCTATTCTGCTGAATCTTTCTTCGGGAAGAGGAGTCCCCAAAAGATTGGTGGTGCAGAACTTGCTGGCTCCCAGGATGTTTTCAGCCATGGCGAGAATCGCCAGCAGGTCACCGCTGTAAACATAGTTTTCGGTCAAGCCCACGACCGATATCATCTCCGTCGGAAAAAGCACATCTCCGTTCTCCGCGATCCTTTTTATACAGTCAAACGTAGGCTTGGCGCCTTGGAATCCAGAGACCTGGGTGGTGCAGATTCCTTCCTTGGTGACGGAAACCTGGTTCTGTTCAATGAAATCCTCGACTTTGGCAAAACTTTGAACATGCTTTTCAGCCTTTTCCAGCATATCTCCGTATCCTTTTTCGGCCGCGATCCCTTTTCTCGTTTCGTAATTCCTCATCGATTCAATCTTCTCGGAAATCTCTTTTGGTCCTCCGTAGGAGTCCAGCAGGGCATCCATGGCCTTGAGATCCCTGTCGCTTAACAGTTTAAAGTGCATTTTCATCTCCTTATGAGTTGCTTTGATAATTGACGGTGAATGGCCAGCATATCGATAAGGATGGAATATCCGGTCTCGGTTCTGCCGGCTCCAGGCCCCTGGATCGTGACTTTGCCCAGCAGGTCCAGGTCAAAGGTGAGGGCGTTATTCGCCCCCATGACGCCGGCAAGCGGGTCAGAGAGCGGCAGTTTTTGGGGCGAGACGCCGGCTTCAATACCTCCGTTTTCTTTCCTGGTGGAAGCGATAAGCTTATACCTGTAGCCTTTCTTCTTCGCTTCCAGAATTTTTTCCTTGGAGAGTCCGGTGATCCCTTCCCTTTTAGCGTCAGAAGGACTGAGATTCCCGCCTAAAAGGACGTTGGAGAGGATGACGATTTTGGCCAGGGCATCGTATCCTTCCACATCTGCGGTCGGGTCAGCTTCCGCATATCCCAGATTTTGAGCGAGTTTAAGGGCGTCTTCGTAAGCCATATTCTCCTCTTCCATCTTGGTGAGGATGAAATTGGTGGTTCCATTGAGGATGCCCTTTATCTGCTTGATTGTGTTCCCGGCGAAACTGTTCTCGAAAAGGTTGAACACGGGTGTGCCGCTCATGACTGTTCCTTCGATCCTGAAAAACAGGTTGTTTTCCTGAGCCAGTTTTTTCAAGTCCTCATAAAAGAGGGCTGCTGGTCCTTTGTTGGAAGTGACCACATGTTTTCCTGTTTGGAGGGCTTTTTTGACATGGCTTGTGGCGGGCTCTGCTGTTTTGATGTCGGTATAAGTCAATTCAGCGATGATGTCCGCATCACATTTTTCGATGACTTCCAGGGCATCCATCCGTTCAGCATCATTGGGCTTCCCTTCCAGATAATCGCCGATTTTCTTTCCTTGCCCCAGGAGCCGGAGCAGCCTTTCTATGGCAATCCCTTCAGGAATGATGAGCGATCCTTTCAGCATGTCGCTAATGGCCACGACCTTGGCTTCAAAATCAAGCTTCTCTCTCAGGTACTCTTTCTTTTTCAGGAGTATTTCCAGGAGGCCCTGGCCCACTGTGCCGCAGCCGACAAGGCCTATTCTGTATTCCATTCTTTAGTCCTCCTTGTTATAGAATTCGGACTTCGATGTCTTTGAGACTGTGTGTAGGATGCAGAAGTGTAGCACGGAACAGGACACTCATATTAAAGTTGGAGAAAACAATTTGATTAGAGAATATATCACATTCATCAGAGAAAGTAAAAATACAATAAAGAAAGAGCATTAAGGGATGTTTTCGAGGTGGGGAAGAGTAGGGAAAGTCGCCTTTCCCTACTCTTGTATTGCTGAAGAAATAATTTCTCGTTGTCTACTTGATCTGTCCTGCTATCCACTCTGTGGTGACGCTCTTGGGTCTCTCGATGGACAGTCCAAGGGCTCTGCTCCAGATCAACTGGGAAAGAACCCCGATGGCACGGGACGCGCCGAAGAAGACCGTGTAGAAGTCGTATTCTTTTACGCCGTAGTGATAAAGCAGACATCCGGAGTGGGCGTCAACATTGGGCCACGGATTTTTGGCTTTGCCTTGTTCCTCCAGGATGGGGGGGACTACCTCGTAGAGAGCACTCACGACCTGAAAGATTTCATCATCGGGCATGTGTTTCAGAGCGAATTCTCTCTGAGCGGTGTACCTGGGGTCAGTTTTGCGGAGAACGGCGTGGCCGTATCCGGGAATGACCTGACCGGAATTCAGGGTTTCCCAGCAGAAGTCTTTCAGCTGTTCTTTGGTCGGAACGCCACCCAGCTTTTCCATCACGTCCATGACCCACCTGAGGACTTCCTGGTTGGCCAGTCCATGAAGTGGTCCGGCAAGGCCGTTCATCCCGGCCGAGAGGCAGTAGTAGGCATCGGAAAGGGCTGATCCGACGAGGTGAGTGGTGTGGGCTGAGACATTTCCACCCTCGTGGTCGCTGTGAATGACCAGGTAAAGCCGCATCAGCTCCTTAAAAGTCTCATCTTCGACTCCGATCATTTTAGCAAAGTTACCGCCCCAGTCGAGTTTCGGGTCAGCCGGAATGTGCTTGTCCTTCTTGTAGCTCCGGCGGTAGATGTACGATGCGAGAGCGGGGAGCTTGGCGAGAAGGTTCATCACATCCTCGTACATGGGATCCCAGTATTCCATCTTGCTCATTCCTTCTCTGTATTTTTGGGCGTAGATGGAATCTTTCTGAAGGGTCAGGATGCCGAGCGAGAACTGGGTCATGGGATGGGTATCTTTGGGGATGGCTTTGAGGACATCGATGAGGTACTTGGGAAGAGCGCCGCGCTTCTGCCATTCTGCGGTGATCTCTTTGACATCGTCCTCAGTGGGCAGGTCACCGGTGAGCAGGAGGTAGAAGATTCCTTCCGGAATAGGCTCTTCACCGCCCGGAGCCTTGGGGAGCTTTTCCTGCAGCTCGGGAATGGTGAAGCCGCGGAAACGGATTCCTTCCATAGGGTCAAGGGCTGATGTTTCCCAGACCATGCACTTGACACCGCGCATTCCTCCGTAAGCTTGAGCAATCGAGACATCGGAGATCTTGAGATCGCCATGTCCTTTGACGATCGAACCGACCTTTTCGCGCATCGGACCGAGCTTAGAAGCCAGTTTTTCCTTTAATGAAGACATTGAGAAAACCTCCTTATGGGTTTAAGAAAAGTGTTTCCTTTGAGAGAAGTCAAAATATATCATTGTCGTGTTACTCTGTCAATTTTTTTAAATAAACAATACATTTTTTTTGAATAAATCAGAGGGAGAAAGTGTATTCATGTATGAACTGTCTTTCTTGTTGACTTTTAACCTGTTAAATAGTTTATTATTGAGGACAATGCTTTTTGATTTTCATTTGAGGAGAGAGATATGGGAATTGCATTGATCGTTGTCATCGCCATTGTGGCTTTTATGATCATCTTAGTCATTGGTGTTTACAACGGCCTTATAACTTTGAGGAATCGGTGCGATAATGCCTGGGCCCAGGTGGATGTCCAGCTGAGGCGAAGGTACGACCTCATCCCGAACCTTGTCGAGACGGTCAAGGGCTATGCGAAACACGAAAGAGAGGTCTTCCAGAAGGTCACAGAAGCACGGGCCAAGGCCATAGACGCCGGAACAGTCAAAGAACAGGGAGGGGCGGAGAACATGCTCACCGGCGCTTTGAAATCGCTCTTTGCCGTTGTCGAGAATTATCCTGACCTCAAGGCCAACCAGAATTTTCTGATGCTCCAGGAGGAGCTGGCAGGAACAGAAGGGAAGATCGCCTATTCCCGGCAGTTCTACAACGATAACGTCATGAAGTTCAACCTCAAGCAGCAGGTTTTCCCCTCCAATATCATTGCCAACATGTTCAACTTCAAAGAGAAAGAATATTTTGAGATTGAAGAGCCGGAAGCCCGAAGGCCTGTTGAGGTGAAGTTCTGACCTGACGGTTCTCCGGACATGAGTCTCTGACTCCAAGCTTTTTATAATCCTGTATTGACCCCAGATGTACGAGCAAATCGCCAGCAACAAAAGAAAATCCTTTTTCCTCATCCTCTTCTTTCTTTGTTTGATCTTCGGCTTAGCCTGGCTTTTCGGCGAGTTGACCAACTGGGGTCCCCAGGGTTTGATCCTGGCTGTGGTCATCGCCGTGGCCATGACCTTCGGCAGCTATTACTCGAGCGATAAGATCGTCCTGGCCATAAGCCGGGCGAGACCGGTGGAGAAAAAGGATTACCCGTATCTCTACAATGTCGTGGAGGGATTGGCCATAGCCGCAGGATTGCCCAAGCCTCGCTGCTACATCATCGATGACACAGCGCCCAACGCCTTTGCCTCGGGCCGTAATCCGAAGAACTCAGTCATAGTGGTGACCAAAGGTCTGCTGGAAAAGCTGAACCGGGCCGAGCTGGAGGGTGTGATCGCCCATGAAATGGCGCACATCAAGAATTACGATATTCTCGTTCAGACGTTAGCCGTGGTCATGGTCGGAGTTGTCGCCCTGCTCAGCGACTGGATCCTCAGAAGCTTTCTCTGGGGAGGAGGAAGAAGGAGAAGCAGCAGCAAGAGCGGAGGAAACGTGGGCGCGATCATCGTCGTGGTGGGCTTGATCCTGGCCATATTTTCCCCTCT
>Ga0224506_10003387_pt1 | contig 10548 bp, 9 predicted proteins | sample SF_Jan12_sed_USG_2_FD_169108 | JGI IMG/M metagenome (GOLD analysis project Ga0224506, IMG submission 169108) | Sediment microbial communities from San Francisco Bay, California, United States - SF_Jan12_sed_USGS_8_1 | ecosystem: Environmental > Aquatic > Marine > Sediment | place: USA...
ACATAATGCTAGGGGTTGGTAGATTTTGTGTTGGATAATTCTCCTCGAAATCCTCTTTAGCAAATTCATGATCTAGCATAGTTAAACCCAATGTAAGTCTGCTCTTTGATCCGATTGAAAAATCTACATTTCCTGAAATAAACCCCTTGCCAATTAGCTCGATATACACCGCAGTTTTTGGAGATTCGTTTTCTTGTGCGAATACAACAAAACTCTCATTTACAAGGAACAATATCAATATAAAAGTTCTAATAAGCACATTGAAATATACTTTATAGAATATTATAAAATAGTATTATTTGTCATGTCAACACATGAGACTTCTCACTGTTAATAACTTCATTCTCTAGGCTTAGTAGTAGTCTAGAAGTGATTGGATTAAGTGCTAAACATGGCTATGCAGTATACGAAAGGTAGTTTAATTTTGCTACCCAACGACATTTTTAGCATGGCGTTGAGTATTGGGAAATAAGCCCCTCACAGATCCATATTTTCCTTAGAAATAATATTTATTAAATATAAGATCATTTAAAAGACTCTATTTTGTATATTTGTTGTCAAATAAGAGCAAAATGATACGAGAAATTTCAAAATACCAGGTACTAGAACGTATTCGATTTGAAAATCCCTGGTGGATAGAAGGGAAAATTGAAACTGATTATAATGAGATGCCTCGAAGACTATACTTTGAACTCTTCAAACCATTAGTTAAAGAAAGAGATATTAGAAGAGCAGTTGTGTTAATGGGACCCAGAAGAGTTGGAAAGACAGTTATGCTCTATCACATGGTTCAGGAATTAATAGAAAATGGGGCAAATCCCAAAAAAATAATATTTATAACCATAGAAAACCCTATTTACAACAATATCTCTCTTGAACAACTGTTTAACTATTCAAAAGAAGCCACTGGTCTGACTGACAAATCAGATTGGCATATAATATTTGATGAAATACAATATTGTAGAAATTGGGAAGTTCACCTAAAGTCATTAGTAGATAGTTACAGAAAAGATAAGTTTATTGTATCTGGCTCTGCAGCTGCGGCTTTAAAATTTGCAAGTAATGAAAGTGGGGCTGGTAGATTTACCGATTTCCTGCTTCCTCCCCTTACCTTCAATGAATACATATCTTTAAAAGGATTGGATAGCCTTATAAAGCCTATACAGCTAAATTGGAATGATAAACAGACAGAATTTTATTCCACAAGTCATTTAGATGAACTAAATAGGCATTTTATAGATTACATTAACTTTGGAGGTTATCCAGAAGTTATACTTTCAGAGAAAATACAAGCAAACCCAGGACGTTATATTAGACAAGATATTGTAGACAAAGTCATCCTTAGAGATTTACCTAGTCTTTATGGCATAAGCGACACGAGAGAGCTGTATTCTTTGTTCACAACAATTGCATACAATAGTGGTGGTGAATTTTCACTGGAGACATTGAGTAAACAATCACAAGTACCTAAAAAAACACTGAAAAGGTATATAGAATATTTAGAAGCAGCTTTCCTAATTAAACAAGTTAAACGAATTGATCAAAGTGGAAAGAGGTTCAAACGAGATAATTTTTTCAAAATTTATCTGACAAATCCCTCATTAAGAAGTGCATTATTTACACCTATAACTTCTACTGATGAAATGATAGGAAATATGGTTGAAACAGCAATATTTGCTCAATGGATGCATAGAGATTGGTTTACACCGTATTACGCTAGATGGAGTAATGGAGAAGTAGATATGGTTGGACTGAGTGATACATTGAAGCCTATTTGGGCTCTCGAGATCAAATGGTCTGATCGATATTTTGAAAAACCAAAAGAATTAAAAAGTTTAATAAAGTTTTGCCAAGAAAATAATATTAAAACACCAATTGTTACGTCAATAAGCAAAGAGGGAGAAGTCGAATATGCAGGGGTTCATTTTCAATTTTTACCTTCATCAGCTTACGCATACACAGTCGGGAAAAATACCCTTGATATGAAAATCAATAAATAAACACTCTACAACAATCTGTGAAATCATGACTGTTAGTGGGTTAATCTAGTTTAAATTCTTCGTAGAAAGTCCATCAATTCGCAGGATTGACTTACTGTTTTTTGATAATTTAGCAAGCCAATCCTGTGGATTGTCAATGTGATAAACAGATATTTTAGTACATTTAATGCAGCCACAATTCATACTGTGGCGTTATCAAGGGATGTGTCGTTCCTAAAGAATAATTTATTAGTTCTATTTCAATGAAATAGGTATACCACCACAATTCAGAAAGACACTTACTATCGCGTTTTTAATATAAACTACGTGCCACAGTTTACAATTTGTTAAAAACAAACTACTTTTGACTAAACCAAACCCTATGATAATGAAAAAACATGTACTACAAGCCTTGATATTTATTCTTATTGGTGTATTTTTTATCTATTGGGCTCAAGATCACTCTCCAAAAGCAGGATTAGGAAAAATTGTGGGTAACGAGTTATCTGGTTCATATACCATGAACGAAACATCCTACTATATTACTTTAGCAATAGGTGCTGGATTAACCGTTTTGGGTATAATGAAGTTTATAAAAAAATAGTTGATTAGAGAGTACTTGATAATTAATTTTGACACTTTTAGCCCTTTTTCTTCCTACTTTCTTTCTTGATAAAGAAAGTAGACAAAGAAATCAAGCCTGCCTGCACGTAGCCGTTACGGCAAAGACAGGACTGTGAGAAAATAGGTTAAAATTTGCTTTAAACGACTAAAATTCAAAAACTCAACGTCTTGCAGACGTTTCAAACAGTTTGAATTTTTACGTGCTTTTTCACAAATTTCTTGATACAATATTCTCAAGGTCGAAGAACGTAAACCCCAATTTTGTTGAAAATCATTGAATTTTGAGGTTTTGGCACTTGTTATTTTACATGTCAAACTATCTTTATATGCTATTGAAGGATATTTTTACTAGAAAATAATTTTCAAGGATAGCCTAATTAATCTTTTTTACGTTTTTTAGGTGTTGTGGATACTTGACTTCGATGCCTCAGTCCGCGTGTTATAAAATCAGATTACTAATCATTTTTTGAGTCATTATTATCATCTTCAATATCAAAGAATTGATCTTCATCGAAACTACTATCTCCAGTAGACTTAAAGATATCTCCAACTTCCAGAATTTTAAATTCTGTGCGTCTATTTACTTGGTGTTCCTCTTCTGTTTCCGCATTTTCAATGATTAGCTTAGTTTCTCCATATCCTTTTGCAGTAAGTCGAGAAGACTCAATACCTTGTGAAACGATGTAGTTTACAGCTGATTTTGCTCTACGCTGCGAAAGTTCTAGGTTGTAATTATCTGGTGCTCGGCTATCGGTGTGTGCACTTAATTCAATTTTTATCTCTGGGTTGTCGCTAAGCATAACCACCAACTTATCTAATTCTAATGCTGCGTCATCTCTAATATCCCATTTATCTAAATCGTAATAAATATTTTCCAGCACAATAATCTTATTCACCTCTTTCTTTTCGAGTACCAACATGGTATCCAAAGTTATATTAGTCACCAATTTTGTCAGGTTTTCTTGTGGTACTGATTTTCCAAAAGTTGTAAAATCTTCTCTTGTTTTTAAATATCGTTCTGTTTTTCCTACATACTCACCAATGAGCACATAATGTTCATGTTCATACACCCTGAACAAAAACTCGCCATTATTACTGGTAATAGTTTCGTCCAAAATTTCATTATTGATATCAAGCAATTGAACTTTTGTTTTGGGAAGAATTTTAAGGCTATCGTTATCATCGTGTGTCATGGTTATCCCTCTCAAATAATAGTTCACCACTTTTAAGTTGGGGTCATCATTCACAAAAGTGTAAATATCATCATCTCCTTTTCCTTCTTCCCTATTTGATGTAAAGAAACCTCTATCCGCTTTAAATAGGTATAATCCAAAATCATCAGCATTAGAGTTTAGTGGTTCTCCCAAGTTTTCAACAACTGTTTTGCCATTGCTTCTTTTAGCATAAAAAAGATCAAGCCCCCCAAAACCTGGATGGCCATCAGAAGCAAAATACATGTGTCCATCATCTGATATATACGGAAACATTTCATTACCTGAGGTGTTTATAGATGCACCAAGATTTTTCACTTTACTAAACCTTCCTCGTGAATTCATTTTAGCAGAATAAATATCTGTTCCTCCAAATCCACCCTTCCTATTTGAAGCAAAATACAACGTCTTACCATTCGAACTAAAAGCAGGAGAAGAATCCCAATAATTTACTTTATTAATACTAAGCATTCGAGGTGCAATCCACACACCATTTCTCAAACGAGTCATGAATAAGTTTACATCTGCAGCTCCTTTTTTCTTGCCATTATTGCCTCTTGCAAAAACCATTGTTTTTCCATCTGGAGAGAAGGTAACAGAGCCTTCGTTGATGTCATAGTTATTTATTGCTTCGCCAAGTATTTCTATTTTTTCTATATCTACTTTTGCTCCAGCCGTAGGTACACGATAAATATTACTAAATGGGGTTCCTGTAGCCTTATAAACTTTACTTTTGTCAGATCTACTAGAGGTAAAATAAAGATATCCATCTTCATATACTGGAGAATATTCAGCACCTGAAGTATTTACATTCTCTAAATTTTTTACCCGATAATAATTTTGTTTTTCTCGAAGCTTATCTAAATAACTAATGTTCTGAATTTCATCATTAGCGCGCTTCAAATAATATTCATCATTAATGCTTGCAATGTAGTTTTCAAGCTGATTATTGGCACTAGCATATTTCCCTGATGACTTAAGTGCATATGCATAAAATAAACCTACAGAATCATTTTTAACTCCATATTTAATTGCTTTTTCGTAATAAGGTGCTGCTTTATATATTCTATTAGATTGTCTAAAAGATTCCGCAATAAAAAAGTTAGCATTGGCATTATTCGGCTCCTTTTCCAAGATTGCCTCATATTTATCAATTGCATTTTGAAACTCACCTTTTTTAAATATTTTTTCTGCTTTTTTTGAAGCAGAACACGAAGTGAGAGCCAATAAAATTAAACTGTAAAAAATGACCTTTATTTTCATGTCAGTATTAAAAGTATTTTGCTAAAATTAATCAAAATGATTGATTACCAAAGCCATTGCTCTTAAAAGTAACGTGCTAACCAAGTGTTTTGAGCTGGTGAAACCCACTTTTCTTTCATTTCGCCTTTAGTAGCTACAAGGTTATTAAATGTAAGCGTACTGCTTTCGATATCTCCCTTTTCAATTTTATGTTTTAGGTTATGAATTGATTCCAAATATATTTCGTCATTTAATAGAAAAGCAACTTTTGTTCTGTCGAAAAAATTAACTCTAAATTTTTCTTCCATACTTCTAACAAAAGCAACTGAACTGTCAATTGAGCAACCTGAGGCACTGTGTTGCGATTCATCCACTGATAAAACTAGAAATTGATTGTGAAATACTTTTGCCGATGCCATCAATCCAGTACCATGCGCAGCCCACTGTTCTGTAAACACTTTTGCTTCACCTTCTAATGCATCTACTTCCTTTTGAGATAGTTTTTTATCCGCCTGATAAATCCAAATTCTCGCTTTATCTTCTATTTTATCAAATTCTACGTACATACTGTCTATTGGTTTATTCTTTTAACTGAAATCAGTAATAATATGTTCCATTATTTTTCAATAAATACAAATATAAAGTATTGCTTATTTTGATAACAATACCAGATAGTTTATTCCACTACTTTTGTTAACATATCTTCAATGTCACCTGGGGTTGACATTATTTTTGTAAATGTACCCATCGTTAAATCGGGAAAAGATACCGCAATTCGATAACGACCATGTAACATATGTACTTCATCTCCCATTACTAGTATTTCGTATGGTAGAAATGCTGTGTGTTGGGGTATGGATATATCAATTTTTGGTAAAAATGTTTTTTCACCATCTTCACCAGAAAGACCAAGCCCATAAATGGTTAAATCTTTATCAGGAATATCAACCTTATAAACCAATTTAACATTGGCTACTCCTTTTTTTAGATTAGCATCAATTTTTGTTATAGCTGCTGCATAAGAATCAAAGGTTTTTAATTCTTCTGTATCATCAAAGTAGGGCATTCCCATCATATATTGATATTCACGGAGATCTTCTATTTCAACGCCATCTTTAGAACCAAATGTGATCCCTTTATAATCATTTATTGATTTCAAAGCAGTAACAAAAGCTTTACTAACAATACTGTAATTAGCTTTTACTTTAGTAAAATCATCTCTGAAATATGCATTGCCCCAATATTCAGGATTAGTATATGATACATTAGTAATAGAACCTTCCCGTGTAATCCCAACACGTAAAGTGGCTGCAAATCCTGCTAAGCCCCCAATTTGTTGAACCGCTTTTTCAAGCTGGTTATGTGATACCACAATAATTAGTCGGTTTTTATCCGATGCAGGCATGTATGAGCCAACTATCTTTAACCCATTACTGGAAAGTGCCTCAGAAACTACTGTTTTAAGACTTGCAATTGATTCAGTTGAAGACACCCCAAAAATATAGGGTTTCAATGTTTGTGCATTTACTTGAATGAATAGAACAGCGGAGAGTAAAAGTGTAAGGATAAGTTTCATTTTTATATTTTTTGATTACAATATAAAAATAAAACCATATACTTTGTACTCTTATTATATTATTTACGCTAAATTTTGAAAACAGCACTTTTTGTGGTCTGTTTTTTTATGCTGTATACAACATAAAAATGCCATAAAGGTTAATTCACCGACATTTTTTTAACTATCTATTCAACATTTTTGAAAAATAAAAAATGTATGAAACGACTGGTTTATATCGCTGTATTAATTCTAACAAGTTGTGTGGGCACAGACTTTGTAGAAGTGAATTATGAAAATATTGAATTATTAAACCCTATTCAATCTCTAGCTTTAGGAGGAAATCATTTGTTTGAAACAAAGTATACGAGTATATTAGGAGTGGAAGAGCAGGCTATTATATATTGGGAATCATCAAACCCAAGTGTTGCAACAATAGATCAAAATGGATTAGTTAATGGGGTTGCATTAGGAGAAGTAACAATAACCTATTCTACCAATACTATCCAAAGAAGTATAACTTTTGAAGTAGCGCAAACAACTATTATTGATTTTCAAAAAACAGCCACTTTACAGGGTAGTGGAAGATATAATGCTAGTGGTACAGCATTATTATATAAAAATGACAATGATATACTAATTTTAGAATTATCGAATGATTTTGATACCGATTTTGCACTAGGCACATTCGTTTATTTAGCAAATAGTATTGATGGGCAAACCGTTAAATCATCGGGGCTTGACCTCGGAGAAATAACATCAGGAGGAGCAAAATCTTTCAACATCACTAATTTCAATTCTGCTGCCGATTTAAGTACATATAAATATATAGTAATCCTATGCAAACCAGCAGGTATAACGTTTGGATTTGGAGAATTTAACTAAATAAAAATGAAAAATTATCTTATAAAATTGTTTACAGTTGTACTATTGTTTACTAGCTATTTCGCAACTGCGGGAGGAGGTTGGCCACAAAAAAAAGGAAAGGGTTTTTTCAAACTAGGTCAGTCTGCAATTATTGCCAATAAATATTTTGATAGTGATGGCAATGTTATTGACATCACCACGATTAGCCTCTATACTACAAGTTTATATGGTGAATATGGCTTTACTGATAGAATAACAGCCATTGCCTATGTTCCCTTCTTTGTGAGAAGCACCTTAAATAAGACACAGAATACTCAAACAGGTGCTATTATACCTGGTGATGAACTAAATGCCTTCGGTGATACCGATTTAGGGTTGAAGTTTGGCCTAACCAACAACAAACCTATTGCAATTAGTGCTTCAATTATTTTTGGTTTACCACTTGGAAAAAGTGCATTAATAGATGAGAACTTTCTTCAATCTGGAGATGGAGAATTCAATCAAATTATAATGCTTGATGCTGGAAAAGGTTTCAACAAATGGTATTTAAATGCAGGAATAGGTTTCAATAATAGAACTCAGGGGTTTTCTGACGAATTTCGTTATACCTATGAAATGGGATATACTGGATATGAAAAATTGTTGTTGACTTTAAAAGTAAATGGCGTAAAGCCAATTAACAATGGAAGTACTTATGAAACAATAGGTAATGGAGTGTTTGCCAACAAAGTAGAATATTTAGCTTATGGACCAGAAATAAGTTACAAAATTAAAGACAACTTTGGCGTTTCAGGTTCTGCCTTTTTTGCAGTTGCTGCAAAACGAATACTTGCTAGTCCAAACTTTGGGGTAGGGTTGTTTTATACTTTGTAGACAAAACTAATATATTTATTTTCGGGCATGCAAATTGAAATTTCTACCCCCGCACTACTTTTTCCTGCCATTACCCTTTTACTTTTGGCTTTTACAAATCGGTTTTTGGCAATAGCTACTTTAATCAGAAGTCTTCATGCTAAATACAAAGCCAATCCCAATCAAGATATTATCTTCGATCAGATTGAAAATTTAAAAATACGCTTAAATATGATTCGCTGGATGCAAGCATTTGGTGTTTTTAGTTTTTTACTAACTGTAATCTGTATGTTTTTACTGTTTCAAGAATTGAATTTAGCTGCTAATTATCTTTTTGGTGCCAGCCTTTTATCTTTGCTGCTTTCACTTATAGTATCCCTTATGGAAATTCAAATTTCCACTAAAGCATTAAACCTTGAGCTGAAAGACATGGAGAAGTAATTTTCGAAATGGTAATACAGTGTTTTTTTATTACCTTCAATGTTTCCAAAAGTAATATATCTATGAAAAACACTATTGTATTTATCTGTCTACTGAGTGTTGTAATTTCTTGCAACCAAAAAAACAACAACTTTGAAGAAGCCTATAATTCTATCAATGAAGAGGATTTAAAAAGAAGGGTTTCACAATTAGCTTCAGACGAGTTTCTAGGAAGAAAACCATTTACTGAGGGGGAGACAATAACTATTAATTATTTGAAAGATGAATTTCAAAAATTAGGTCTTCAACCTGGAAACGGAGATAGTTACTTTCAAGAAGTCCCCATGGTGGAACTTACTGCAAGTGTAAAAGATTCAGCTATGATAATTACTGGTGGTGCTGAAGATATGAAACTGAATTATTGGGATGACTTTCTTTCCCTTACTCGAAGAGTAGCGGACAGTGTGGAAGTACAGGAAAGTGAAATGGTTTTTGTAGGATATGGCATTGTAGCCCCTGAATATGATTGGAATGATTATGAAGGGCTTGATGTAAAAGGAAAAACCGTTGTGATATTAATAAATGATCCTGGTTTCGGAAGTGAAGATAAGTCCTTTTTCAAAGGCAATGAAATGACATATTACGGTCGTTGGACCTATAAGTATGAAGAAGCGGCTAAACAAGGAGCGGCAGCTGCAATAATTATACATGAAACAGCACATGCAAGCTACCCATTCGAAGTAGTACAAGGAGGTTGGAGTGGAGCAAATCTATATTTAGAAAGCAAAAACGGAAACATGGATCGTTGTGCTATTGAGGGGTGGGTTTCATTAGAAAGTGCTAATGAAATTTTTTTAAATGCTGATATATCAGATTATAATTTTTATGAAGAAGCTCGAAAAAGAGACTTTGTAGCTATTGACCTAAAGCAAAAAATGTCATTAAGTCTTACAAATACAATTGTTAAATCAAAATCGAACAATGTGGTAGCCAAATATGAGGGAACAGAAAGAGCAGATGAAACTATTATCTATTCTGCACACTGGGATCATTTTGGGATTGGTCAGCCAGTTGATGGTGATTCTATATACAATGGTGCTGTTGACAACGGAACAGGAGTAGGCGCAATTATACAAGTAGCTCAGGCATTTACCAAGTTGGATCAAAAAACCAAAAGATCCGTTGTATTCATTGCAGTTACTGCGGAGGAACAAGGCCTTTTAGGTTCTGAACATTATTCAGCAAACCCAATTTATGATCCTTCAAAAACAGTAGCGAATATAAATGTAGATGCCATTCGTCCAATTGGAAGAGTTAACGATTTTTCGATTGTTGGATATGGTCAGTCGGAATTAGAAGAATATGCAGAAAGTGCTGCAGAAAGACAAGGAAGATATCTCAGCCCCGACTCACATCCTGAGGCTGGCTACTTCTTTAGATCAGATCATTTCAATTTTGCTAAAATTGGTATCCCTGCACTTTATGGTAAAGGTGGAATAGATAGCGATGCCAATGGAAAAGAATGGGGTGAAAAGGAATCTGCATACTACACTAGTCAACAATATCATAAGCCTTCGGATGAATATTATGACGACTTTAATTTTGAAGGAGTAATACTTGATGCTCAAATCTATTTTGAGGTTGGATATACACTTGCCAATGAAAGCACTTTTCCTAAATACAAAGAAGGGTCTGAATTTAGAGCGATAAGGGAATAGTGGTTATATTTTTCTTTCCTATTGAAATAATATGAGCGTGTTCTCATGGCAAAATTTATATACATAATCACTACTAAACT
>Ga0224506_10003388_pt1 | contig 10547 bp, 8 predicted proteins | sample SF_Jan12_sed_USG_2_FD_169108 | JGI IMG/M metagenome (GOLD analysis project Ga0224506, IMG submission 169108) | Sediment microbial communities from San Francisco Bay, California, United States - SF_Jan12_sed_USGS_8_1 | ecosystem: Environmental > Aquatic > Marine > Sediment | place: USA...
AAAAAAAAATCGCCAGCATTAAAAAAGGTGTAATGCCTATCTATGAACCCGGTCTTGATGATTTGGTTGAAAATAATATTAATGCCGGGCGCTTAGGCTTTACCACCGATCTTGTCACTGCGGTAAAAGATGCAAAGGCCGTATTTATTGCGGTCGGCACCCCAACAAGACGCGGTGGCGGGCACGCTGACTTATCTTACGTCTATGCTGCGGCAGAAGAAATTGCCGATGCCATGGATGGCTATACGGTGGTTGTTACTAAATCAACAGTGCCGGTTGGTACCGGTGATGAGGTTGAACGTATTATCCGTGCGCGTCGCCCCGATGCCGACTTTGATGTGGTATCAAACCCAGAATTCCTGCGCGAAGGTTCGGCCATAGCCGATTTTACCCATCCTGACCGCGTTGTAATCGGTACCGAAAGTGCTCGCGCCAAAGATGTGATGCGCGAACTATACCGCCCGATTTCTTTGATTGAAGCGCCCATCGTATTTACCTCGCGGGTTTCATCTGAATTGATAAAATATGCGGCTAACACTTTTTTGGCCACCAAGATCACATTCATTAACGAAATTGCCGATCTGTGCGAAAAGGTCAATGCCGATGTTCACGATGTTGCGCGCGGTATTGGTTTAGATGGACGTATCGGAAAAAAATTCCTCCATGCTGGCCCCGGTTATGGCGGTTCATGCTTTCCCAAGGACACAATGGCATTGGTCCACACCGCACGCGATGCAGGTGCACCACTAAGTATTGTTGAGGCGGTGGTTGAAGCCAATGCCAAGCGTAAGATATCAATGGTGGATAGGGTGAGCAAAGCATGTGGCGGTTCGTTAAAAGGCAAAACCGTTGCAGTTTTGGGTCTGACGTTTAAACCCAATACCGATGATATGCGCGATAGCCCCAGCCTTGATATTGTTCCGGCAATTATTGCAGCAGGTGCCACAGTACGTGCATTCGATCCAGAAGGAATGGAAGAAGCTAAATCAATGATGGATGGGGTTGAATGGTGCGATGAAACATATGCCACCATGGAAAACGCTGATGTATTGGTAATAATTACAGAATGGAACGCATTTCGTGGGCTTGATTTAGCGCGGGTTAAACAAAAAATGAATGCACCAGTGATGGTTGATCTTAGAAATATATACGAACCATCAGAAATGTTTGATGCAGGTTTTGACTATCATTGCGTCGGGCGCGCTCGGGTTAGCACAAAAAATAAATAATAAGGAAAATTATTAATGTCTGATGCGCATGTCTTGGACCCAACTATCTTGCGTGAATATGATATTCGCGGCGTGGTTGGCGAAGATTTTTCCGCCATTGACGTGGCCGCAATTGGTTGGGCATTTGCAACCATAGTTAAAGAGGGCGGTGGTTCGCGTATTGCGGTTGGCTATGATGGCAGGCTTTCATCACCCGGGCTTGAACAATCAATGGTAGCTGGTCTTTCCCTTGCGGGCGTTGATGTTTTACGTGTTGGCTTAGGCCCCAGCCCAATGCTTTATTATGCTGGCGCAACCGAAGAAGTTGACGCCGCAGTAATGATTACTGGTTCGCACAACCCACCCGAATATAACGGCATTAAAATGAGCATCGGTGGGCATTCGTTTTATGGTGACGATATACAACGTTTGGGGAAAATTTGCGCCAGTGGAGATTTTGTCCAAGGTAATGAACCGGGTAATATTGAAAGTACTAAAGTATTTACTGCTTATGTGGAACGAATTCTTTCTGATTATCAGGGTACAAAAAACCTGAAGGTTGCATGGGATCCAGCAAATGGGGCCGCAGGCGAAGCGGTTAGCGAATTGGTAAAAAAACTTCCCGGTCAGCATTTTGTAATTAATGAAAAAATTGATGGAAACTTTCCAGCCCACCATCCTGACCCGACGGTTGAAAAAAATCTTGAACAGTTAAAAGCATTGGTAGCAGAAAATGAATGCGATCTGGGTTTTGGTTTTGATGGTGACGGGGACCGCATAGGCGTTATTGATGGTAAGGGCAGGGTGTTATGGGGTGATCAAATAATGATATTGTTGGCCCGTGAAGTATTGGCAGACATACCCGGCGCAACCATAATTGCCGATGTAAAAGCAAGCCAAGCATTTTTTGATGCCATAACTGAAATGGGTGGCAACCCTATTATGTGGAAAACCGGACATTCATTAATAAAAACAAAAATGGTTGAAACCGGAGCACCACTAGCAGGTGAGATGAGCGCGCATATATTTTTCAAACATCGATACTATGGTTTTGATGATGCGCTTTATGCCGCAGTTAGGCTTCTTTCGATTGTGGCTTCAAGCGATAAATCATTAGCCGATATGCGTGACGAATTACCGCAATTACTAAATACCCCTGAAATTCGTTTTGACTGCCCAGAAGAAAGAAAATTTGATGTGGTTAAAGAGGTAAAATCGCGCCTTCAGGGTAGGGATGATATAAGCGTAAACGATATCGATGGCGTAAGGGTTTTGTCCGATGACGGCTGGTGGTTGCTTCGTGCATCCAACACTCAAGCGGTGCTGGTCGCAAGGTGTGAATCTTCTAGCGAAGAAGGGCTTGCCCGCCTTAAATCAACCCTTAGCAGCGAGCTTAAAAAAAGCGGAATTTCCGTTCCTGATTTTGCCTGATCCTTATCTGGGTTAAAGTTAAAATGCGCGAGAAAATAAATATTTTTATTTATGGAACCTTGTTAGATGAAGATGTTTCATCAAGGGTAATCATGGAAACATTTCGCGTAATTCCAGCAAGCCTGTCCGGTTATTGTGCTGTCTATGTCCGGGGGCATTCTTACCCTGGGATAACTAGGAAAAATAACTCGGTTGCCAGCGGCGGCATTATTCGCGGTCTTTCTAAAAAGGCCATAGCAAGGCTGGAATTTTTTGAGGGTGAAAATTATTCCCTTGAAGAAATAAGTGTGGATGTCAGGGGTGCATCTGAAAGATCATTTTTTTTCGCCCCAGGGCCCGGGGTAACCCTTTCAAATAAACCATGGGAACTAATCGAGTGGCGGCGGCGTCACAAGAGAGCATATCTGAACAGGTACTTTTAATATTATTTAGTTTGTGCCAATTGCCGCAACTTCTAGCGGAAGCTCGACCTTGACTTCAAGGCAATCCATCTTTTTCTTTTCAAGAAAATTGCACGCCCTATATGCCGACCTTTTTTCCACACCCACAACGCGGGCGCGGTACAAAAGGTTGCCATTTTTTTTGTAAAGGGGCGATATTACAATTTCCCCCTTAGCCAAATATGATGGCGCTAGGCCAATGGCTTTGGCTGCTATATCAACTGCTGGTTGACGCTGTTTGTACACACCTACTTGTACACCCCAAACAGTTTGTCCGTTACGCGGGGTAACGGTTGTTTTTGCCGCCCAATCATTTTTCTGAGCGCCAACAGATTGTGTTTTGGGGTTAATTGGTTTTATGTTTTCCGCATTGTTTGCGGCTACACGCTGGTCAAGCTTGGCAAAACTTTTGTTTAAAAGCGTTGTCATGTGCTTATTTCTTTCTTTGGCTGAGTTTCCGCCAAGAACAACACCGACAAGGCGCCTATCGCCACGGTTAACCGATGTTACCAAGTTAAAACCCGAAGCACGAATGTATCCGGTTTTTATTCCATCGGTCCCCTCGTAAGATGTAAGCAATGTGTTATGGGTTTTGTGTGACTTTCCATTTAGAACAAATTTTGCTTGCGAAAATACGCCGTAATATTGTGGATAATCCCGGTAAAGCGCTATCGCCAGCTTTGATAAATCGCGCGCGGTTGATAATTGGGCGCGATGGGGCAGGCCGGATGCGTTTCTAAACGTAGTATTTTTCATACCCAAGGCGCGTGCCTTGGCCGTCATCATTAGGGCGAATTTTCTTTCTGTCCCACCCATATGTTCGGCAACGGCGGTGGCGACATCGTTGGCAGATTTTATAGCTATAGATAAAATTGCATCTTTTACGCTAATGGATTTTCCGGCGGCAATCCCCATTTTTGAAGATGGCTGGCGTGCAGCGCGACGTGAAAAAACAATTTTATCATCAAACCGTAGACGACCCTCGTCGATTGATTCAAACATAAGATAAAGGGTCATCATTTTGGTCAACGATGCGGGGTAATTGCGGGTATCGGAATTGACTGAATGCAAAACCTCACCACTGTTGGCGTCAATTATAAGCGAAGCATATTTGGCATGAGCATCGCCCGACCCAATTGAGAAAACAAAAAATACAGCCATAAATAACAAAGCAACTGCATTGCTGGTGCGCGCCAATGCACGCCCAATTGTTTTTTTAGGGTGTAGTTTTATCAATACTGTTGCGCTTCCATCCATTAAGACGGAACCCCTCCCAATTAAATTCTCGCCAGCTCAATAAGCCGCAAGCCCTAGATAGCCCCAACATACTGCCAAGGCGCAGATAATAAAGCGTTAAAAAGTAATCATTTAATCATTAATCATGCCAAAAATATACATGCCGTGCGGTGGCAAAATGTCTAAAGCACCCCTTAAGGGGATAAATTAGATCATTAAATGCAAACAAATACAAATAGTTAGGTTAATTTCACGGGTACGCTGGGTGTAGTCTTGCCCATGACGTCAGGCATCACCATATCATTTGAAGGCGTTTCCAGAGCCATAAAATGGCTGTATCATTGCCACAAGATTTTAAGATTCGACCAATTTTGACGGAGTTTCCATCAAGTGAGCGACAAAAAGCACACCACAAATAATCCCGGACAAACCGGAAATGATGACGGTGATCGCCGTGGTGACACCGGGGTTGCATTAAAAACCAGACCACGGACGAAAAAACCGTCCATGTACAAGGTTTTGATGCTCAATGACGACTACACCCCGATGGAATTTGTCATTCATGCACTGGAACGGTTTTTTGGCAAAAACCACGATGAGGCAATGGCCATAATGCTTCACGTTCACACAAAAGGCGTCGGTCTTTGTGGTGTTTATACTTATGAGGTGGCTGAAATGAAGGCATCTCAAGTTATGGATATGGCAGCCCAGCACCAACACCCCCTTCAATGCACAGTGGAAAAGGACGGTTGATAACAAATGCTTTCACGCAACCTTGAGCAAACCCTGCACCGCGCACTGGCTATGGCCGGTGATTTTCGCCATGAATTTGCCACGCTAGAGCATCTTTTGTTGGCCCTAATCGAAGATAGCGACGCATTGGCTGTAATGAAGGCCTGCGGGGTTGATTCCATGCACGTGCGCGATGAATTGGTGGATTTTCTGCAAAACGAATTTGTGCAAAGCCCTCCTGATTATTTGGATGACCCTAAACCAACCTCTAGCTTCCAGCGTGTCATTCAGCGCGCCATTATTCATGTTCAATCATCGGGCCGCGAAGAGGTAACTGGCGGAAACGTGCTGGTGGCATTATTTTCAGAACGTGAATCCCATGCGGTATATTTCCTGCAAGAACAAGACATGACCCGCCTTGATGCGGTCAATTATATATCCCACGGCATTGCCAAAGCACCAGGCGCATCAGATACCCGAACCGTGCATGGCGCCGATGAAATGGCCGATGGCGAAGATGTGGTTAAAAAGGGACGTGAAGCCCTTGATGCCTATTGCGTCAATCTTAATGAAAAGGCCATGGACGGCAAAATTGACCCGCTTATCGGGCGTGATGATGAAATCGACCGCACAATTCAGGTTTTATGCCGCCGAACCAAAAATAACCCCCTTTATGTTGGCGACCCGGGTGTTGGCAAAACCGCCATCGCCGAAGGCCTTGCTTTGCGCATCACCCGTGGCGAGGTGCCAGAAGTATTAAAAGATGTCCATATTTGGGCGTTGGATATGGGCTCACTTTTGGCCGGAACGCGCTATCGGGGTGATTTTGAGGAACGCCTAAAGGCGGTAATCCGCGAGCTTGAGGCCGAGGTCAACAATGTGTTGTTCATTGACGAAATCCACACCGTAATTGGCGCTGGTGCCACATCGGGCGGGTCTATGGATGCATCAAACATACTTAAACCATCATTGGCGTCTGGTGCGCTCAGGTGCATGGGTTCCACCACCTACAAGGAATACCGCCAGCATTTTGAAAAAGATCGCGCACTGGTAAGGCGCTTTCAGAAAATTGACGTTCACGAGCCAAGCATTGATGACACAATCAAGATACTGATGGGCCTTAAACCATATTACGAAAAGCACCATTCAGTTCGTTATTCCAATGGCGCAATAAAAAGCGCAGTTGAGCTTTCGGCAAGATACATCAATGATCGCAAGCTGCCAGACAAGGCAATTGATGTAATAGATGAAGTAGGCGCATCGTTAATGTTGCTGCCAGCAGGCAAACGCAAAAAAACAATAACGGTCAAGGATGTGGAGGGGGTTGTTGCCAAAATCGCCCGCATTCCACCCAAAAGCATATCGTCTGACGACAAAAAAGTTCTTCAGCACCTTGAGCGCGACCTTAAAACCATGGTCTTTGGGCAAGACACCGCCATTGAGGCCTTGTCCGGTTCAATCAAGCTGGCACGCGCTGGTTTGCGTGATCCAGAAAAACCAATTGGATGTTATCTGTTTTCCGGGCCCACGGGCGTTGGCAAAACCGAGGCTGCACGCCAGTTGGCAATGACATTGGGGGTTGAGCTTAACCGTTTTGATATGTCTGAATACATGGAACGCCATTCGGTTTCACGCCTGATTGGTGCACCGCCAGGGTATGTTGGCTTTGATCAGGGTGGCATATTGACCGACAAGGTTGACCAGCAACCCCATTCGGTATTGTTGTTGGATGAAATTGAAAAAGCGCATCCTGATGTGTTCAATATTTTGCTTCAGGTGATGGATCACGGCAAACTGACCGACAATAACGGCAAAACCATTGATTTCAGAAACACCGTGTTGATTATGACCACCAATGCTGGTGCATCAGAAATGGCCAAGGCATCCATTGGCTTTGAGCGTGGTTTGCGTGAAGGTGATGATACCGAGGCAATTGAGCGCACATTTACGCCGGAATTCAGAAACAGGCTAGACGCCATCATACCGTTTGCCAGCCTAAGCCCGGAAGTTATATCAAAAGTGGTGGAAAAGTTCATTTTCGAACTAGAGGCCCAGCTTGAAGATCGCGCTGTCAGCATCGAGCTAACCGATGAGGCCCGTGAATGGTTGGGTAAAAAAGGTTTTGACGCCAGATTTGGCGCAAGGCCCCTTGGTCGCGTTATCCAAGAACACATCAAACGGCCACTTTCCGAAGAGCTTTTGTTCGGCCGATTGACCGATGGTGGTGTGGTCATGGTGGGTGTTAGTGATGGAAAAATAACCTTTTCTTATCCTGACGTTGAAAAGCCAAAAAAGGGCAGGAAAAAGACCAAAAAATCAGGGCAAAGATCTGCCCTGCCATCAACTAGGCGCAGTTCCGGTGTTCCGGCAGTGGTGAAATAGCATTTCACTTTTCAAGTTGCAGCGTCATGTGGTGAAATCTATCTCTGCGTGCAAATTGCATCTAATGGTATAATTTAGCTTATTCTTATAACCTATTGTATTTTTTAGATTATTTTAATTTTGTCTAAAATGCAAAATTGGCACGGTTTGTGCTCCTTCTTTAGTCGTTACAACAACTAAAAAAAGGAGCAAACGATGACAAGCGCAGCTAAAGAGGTATATTTGGGCGAAAAATTCAATTCCAACCACCAGTTGGCATTGATACTTTCACGGCATATGGGCAAGAAAAAAGCATGTGCCACCGCCAAGAAAAACGGGTGGGAAGGGGTTCTTCAGGCCCTAAGCGAACAAATGGCGATTGTGACCATTCCGCATTGATGGGGTTTACCCTTTACAGGGGAATTCTGCAACTATCCTTGTTCCACCCGGGCCCTTGAACGGCAATGGTTGGTGTGAACCAGAAGGCATGGTGTAATCGCGCATTGTGGGTACAGAACCGGAATTTCCCGGTCGCTTGCGCTCAATCTTGGTTTTCATGCAAACATTGCAACGGTTTACAAGGGTTTCCGAACCGACGTTGCTTTTTATTATCCTGATGCACTTGTTAATCGGAAGTGCGCTTGCTTGGATGGGGTAAACCAGCAAAACTAGCGAAAATACGCTTACAAATAATGTGGATATGGAAAGAATCGTTTTCATTCTGCCCATTGTACAGCGTGCCTTCCGGCCCCGTTAGGGCTAATATTCCCAGTAATTTTCTTATTTATCGTCACTGTTTCTGCCCTGCCACAGATCAATGTCTTTTAAGATATCGCCCTTTAGGTTATGGCCGGGATTTTCGTTTTTCCCGTTGGTTTGTAACTGTTGTTCATTTTTTGCGCTGTCCGCTTCTTGCATGGCAAGCAAAACACCAATTCCCGGGCCAAATTCATTTGTCCGGCTAATTACATCGCCCCTTAGGGTATCACCCGGTACACCATCTGATTTATGGGCTAAGATACCTTGCTTATTGTCGTTTTTGTCTTTGTCAGCTTGTTCGCTAATGGCGGCTAAGCGTTTTTGAATTTCCTCTTCTATTATTTTTTCTATGTTGGCCCTTGCTTTGGGGGCCATTTTTGCCAATTCGTCTTCGCTTATACCCATTTCGCCAAGGATAAGTTTACGCAGATCATTTTTCATATCTTCAATTTTTTGGGCTTTTACCTCTTCGGCGTAGGCGCTCATGCCAATTTCGCGAATTCTATCAACCGCACTTTGCCCCGGCGTTTCCACCAGACCGCCTTTGTTGCCTTGGGCGCGCATATGATCGGTTACAATTGGTGCGGGGTTTTCGCTAGATGATGCGTTCGCGGATATAATTGCGCGTGATTTTTCTTCCGATAGGGCAATAGCTGCCTTACGCGCGGCAAATATTGCCTCTCCCGTCATGGGTGGCAGGTTAATTTTCATTGATTTCCCCTCAATTTAATATTTTTCATCTTTCAGTTGCAAAAGATGATGCAATAGCTATGCCATTGGGAATTGAGGGCTAAGATTTGCGGTAGGGGCTTTCTTCCATAAGTAGCGATTTTTCATGCTCTACAGCTAACGCTTCGCGTTTGGTAAAATCAGAAATTGCATCACAAAAGCCTGCATCAGCTATCCAGTGGGCCGAACGGGTTATGGTTGGGAGGTATCCTCGGCTTATTTTATGTTCACCTTGGGCTCCGGCCTCAACCCGGGAAAGGCCCATGCTGATAGCAACCTCGATTGCCTGATGGTAGCAGACCTCAAAATGCAGAAACTGAACTTGTTTATTGCACCCCCAATAACGCCCATAAATTGCGTCTTCACCTATAAGGTTAAGCGCGCCTGCAATTATTTCGCCGTTTTGTTTTGCCATTATTAACAATGTTTTATCAGACATTGTTCGACCAATAGATGAAAAGAATTCTCTGTTCAAATAGGCCCGACCCCATTTGCGTTGGGATGTGTCCATGTAAAATTCAAACATCTTATCCCAGTGGGACTCAAGTATGTCGGGGCCGGTTAAAATTTCAATTTCTACGCCGCTTTCATGGACTGCGCGGCGTTCTTTTAATATTGCTTTGCGTTTACGCGATGAAAGGGCTGCCAAAAAATCAGCAAAACTTTCATATCCATTATTTTGCCAATGGTATTGCAGCCCAATTCTGGGAATAAAGCCAAGCTGGCCAAGGGCATTTACATCAATTTCTTCTAAAAAATTAATGTGTAACGACGAAACGCCCAACTGCTTGGCAAGGCTTAAGGCCCCCTGGGCAAGCTGTAAGCGAATTTGGGTGGCTAAACCGGGTTCAAGTGCACCATTTATCATAATTTTAGGCCCCGTTACCGGGGTAAATGGCACGGCAGAAAGAAGTTTTGGATAATACGCCCCGCCAGCGCGTTCGTATGCATCGGCCCAGCCATGGTCAAAAACATATTCACCAAGGGAATTACCTTTAAGGTAAAGCATCATTACGCCAAGCAACCGATTGTTAGCGTCTTTTACGGTTAAATGTTGGGCCATCCATCCGGTTTCGGGTTTTACCGCACCACTTTGTTCTAGGGCCAATAAAAAAGCATGGCTAACAAACGGGTTGTTGGTACCCGCGCACCCATCCCAATCGCCAGCATCAATTTGTGAAATGGCGGGGACAACCGAAATTTGAAATGTATCGCTACCGTCGGGCATGGTATTTATATGATGGCGGGTTAGGCGGGGGACAAGCAAGCATTTCTATGTGGCCGCCGATGGCGTGGTTTTATTGGCCGTTATTTGCCGGAATGGTTTTGGTGGTATTTTTTGATCGTTGCGGGATTGCCCGCGTTCTGGTCAAAATGCCGTGGAACCGTGACGTCACCCTTAGGTAGGCCAAGACTTTAAGCTATATCACCAGTGCGCCTTGCGCCTTAAGAAATTTCAAACGTGCCTTCGACCTCAACCGAAACACCCAGCGGCAGGGATGGCACACCCACGGCAGCGCGGGCATGTTTGCCCGCATCGCCGAATACTTCGGCCATTAGGTCAGACGCACCGTTTATGACCTTGGGTTGGTCGGTAAAATCGGCGGTGGAATTAACAAACCCGCCAAGGCGCACCACGCGTTTTACCCGC
>Ga0224506_10003390_pt1 | contig 10546 bp, 15 predicted proteins | sample SF_Jan12_sed_USG_2_FD_169108 | JGI IMG/M metagenome (GOLD analysis project Ga0224506, IMG submission 169108) | Sediment microbial communities from San Francisco Bay, California, United States - SF_Jan12_sed_USGS_8_1 | ecosystem: Environmental > Aquatic > Marine > Sediment | place: USA...
ACAGCAGTATTTCTGGAAACAACATAACAAACAACAAATATGGAATCCTTTTTTGGGAAGCTTCAAACAACATTATTTATCATAACCGCTTAATCAATAACACGGTACAGGTTGACGATGTTGGCGTATATTCCCCAGATAGGGCGTCTCCCTCAGTGAACAACTGGGATAACGGTACTACGGGCAATTACTGGAGCGACTACAACGGCACAGACAATAACAGGGATGGCATCGGAGACACACCATACGTTATTTACGAGAACAACCAAGACAACTACCCATTCATGAATCCAGACCTGATTCTATTATCCTCAGACACTACGCCACCCTTTCCAATAACCTTGATTGTAGCTGCCATAGTGATAGTCGTCGCGGTTGGAGCAGGTCTTCTGTTCTACTTCATAAAGGTCAAGAAAACAACCGTGAAAACAGAGTAAAAATAGAGTGCGCGCATACTCACGTCTTTGCAGGTAATTGGCTGACCGTTAACTGGACTTGGCACGCGTGGAAAGGGTTTTTCATATTGGTTTTTCGGGGTTTCCAAGCGTAGCACGCCTCGTCTAAGAGGTGGGTCCAACCTTCTTTGCGGCACCATCTTTTTGCTCCAGTCACGTATCTAACGTGCTGAGCCAGTTGGGTTAACATGGTGATGTTTGTCCCGTTGGAAGCGATTTCCCTGCAAATGTTGATAAGCAAAGGCAGGTTAGAAGCCGGTTCATTGATGTAGGCGCAGTTTCCACACACCTTATTTTTCGGTTTTAGAGAATCGAGGGGCATGGAGACTCACATAGAGGCTATTTTTGGAGAACCATCTGCTCCATCATTGCGTTTGGGACCGACGGGTTTTTGATTAAGAACCGTTTCCTCACACGGATTCCATGTTTCTCCAGTCGGCTGCGATCTATTCTTTGGCTTTGCGACGTGCTTGGTTGAAAGTCGCTTGGCCTTGGACCAACATAAACCGATTCTAATCTTGAAGCTAAATCGTCATCAGAATCGTCTTCTGCAGGTTTTTTGCGTTTCTTTTTCTCAGCGGAAACAACGCTTAAGTCACCGACTGTCAGTGGAGTAAAGCCTTCAGGGTAAAGGGTTTTCAAGATTCTTTCCCCGCGTTTGATTTCTTTTTCAGGCTTCATTAGCAGACCTCTGTATCGCCGGGGCGCAGCGTTTGAGTTACGTTTCTCTGATTGGACAGTTTAACGTCTGCTCTAAGCATTGATTCAATGTTGAGACTTCGAAAGCCATTTACCCCTTCCACAACAGACATTAAACAGATACTTCCGGGTAACTACTCATAAATGAGTAGTTTAAGACAAATAAATGTGGCGGTGACAACAATGCGCCCCACTGAACTCCTGGAGAACGCGCAACTTGTACTCGACTCTGCTTCTGCTTTTGCATGGGCGCCATGAAATATTTTATGGGGTATTCACAATAGAGCTTGAAAAAAGCTTGTTTTCTGTAGCAACGCTTAATTTTTGCTTAACCCACGGTTCCGGAAGATGGAGAAGGGCTACGAAAGGCTTGGAAAGGTAAATTCTATGCCGGTTTTGGAGATTGAAAGGTTTATGGGTCGGCTTCAGCGGGGCAACAGGGTTCAAGTTCCGCGTCTGATTAGGTGGAGGCATAAACTTGAGCCTGGTGAGGTCTTGTACGTTGAGGTCTACGACAGAGAGCAGTATCGTAGGCAAAAGTTTTATGTTAGACTTAGCAGAGACGGCCGCTTCACAATTCCCAAAGTCGTGGCTGAAGCGTCAGGAGCAGAGGCGGGCAGCCTTCTGGAAATAACGCTGTTCCATCTCCAAGACGAGTAAAAAGCTGGGCTTACGAAGAAATGCATGCACGTTGTCGCACAGCCCTTACCACTAACTACTTCTAAGCTGAGTTAACTCTTGGCAGCTCCTTTAGGGAGCTTAAGAGAAGTAGTTGTCCACACTTCTGGCACTGGGGGACAACTACTTCCACGCAAGTCTTCCCTCTTTTTTCTTTTCGGTCAATTTTCTCTTTAACAAACAATCATATGCGTGCGCGTCATTCTACATTATCCCAATAACGTAGCGCGCGCGTGCTTGGTTGTTTTCAAGCGACTCCGAGTTGTCCGTTCCGTTCCTCTTCAAGTTCTTTTCTTGTGAAATAGAAGGTGCAAAAACAAGCAAGTATTCCTGAGGCAAGAAATGTCGTCGAAGGATTTATGAAAAGATGTATTTCAGGAAACCCAGATACAATAAAAACGATTTCGAATAGCGTGATTGCAATGACAAGTAGGAAGAACCAGGAGACTATTCTATAAAATATTTTGAAGCCAAGGTTCTTTGTTTCAGTCAAGCTTGGTCCACCACTTTTCCCCGGCGCATACTGCCAAGATAAAAAAAGGATTTGCGAAAACTAAATCGTTTATTCTTCCTTCCTCAACATTCCTATTTCTTCAATATGCGCGCGCTTAGGCATTAACTGGTTTGAAAGTTTAGACGATAAAGCCATTGTGGATCGTGGGCTTATGCTTACGCACGCGCCCATACAGACCATCTGCGAAAACTTGAACAAATCTACGACAAGGCTGGCCTCAAAGTGTCAGCCTAACCTCCATCTTTTCTATTGTGCGTGCGAGAGAAAGAAATAAAGTTTAGCGCAACATCCTTGAATAATGATGAAAAAGGTAAAGCTGATTATCTACGAGCCTTCGGTCAACAAAGTCATAGGTCGTGAGCTGAATCTTTTGCTCGACGACAAAGCCAATCTTATAGATGTCATAAACGAAGTAGACAAGATAATAAACGGCAAAGGAAGTTTTCCAGTGCCGGACTATCAAAGTCTCCTTCACATGATCTACAATCCCGTCGAGAACAGATTCTATAAACAAGTGGCGTTAAGGGGGCATGTGGAATCTGACCTGAGTCTTAATGCCCGAGACGACCCAAAGAAGGAACTTCCTGAAAGAACAACGGTTATTTTGATCCCAGCTGGAGGCTGCATAAGCGAGTGGGAAGAGGTAATAGATTACGAAAGATTTCTGAAAGCAATTTGAGTTTCAAGAATGAGCGCGCATAGAAGTGCATGCGTAGAAAACGTCTTATTCCATAACTCTGAGTTTATGCTGTGAACGTTGATGCTGCAAGTTGAAAAAGATCTCGAAGTTTTATGCAATCTGGCAAAAGAGCTCGGGGCGACAAACGCGGTATCCTTTGATTCTAAAGGTGTTGTTGTTGATGAAAGAGTTAGATTGAAATGTCTTGTGCCAGTCTGCGACGACTATGGCTTGAATCTAATGTGTCCTCCTTACGTGATGAGTGTTCAGGAGTTCAGAGAAGTATTAGCCAAGTATAAATGGGCGATCCTCATTCAGATCGAAGCACCGATAACCGCTGAAATGAAAAAAGAAATAGAGCAGACTGACGACGTTGCTGCGCTTTACAAACGTGCCGAGTTTGTGGATAGCTACAAGAAATCGTTTGATCCCATCAAATTGAAGCTACATCAAATAGTCAACAGAGTGGAAGCCCAAGCATATGTGTTAGGGTATCGTTTTGCAACAGGGTTCAAAGCTGGATCATGCAAGTTGTGCCCTGAGTGTGTAACAAAAGATTCTCAAGAACCCTGCAGACATCCCTTCCAATCCCGACCATCCATGGAGGCTGTCGGAATCGATGTGTTCAAAACGGCAGAAAAAGCTGGTTTACCTTTTGATATTCCCACCAAAAATAAAGCAGTATGGAATGGACTTGTTCTGGTCACGTAGGTGCATCTGAAATTCGAAGTATGCACGCTGAAACAAGAGAATGTTTAAAAGCTGGATCCAGGACTCATAATGCTCTCATGGTTGGCGCGAGGAATGGTCAAACTGGATCAGAACGTTTACAAAAAATTGGCTCAGCGACTCGATATGATCCCTAACGGGTTTCCTGAAACTGAAAGCGGCGTTGAGTTGAAGCTTCTGGCGAAAATCTATACGCCTGAGGAGGCAGCGCTTGCCTCTGAGATGCGGTTAATCCCGGAGAGTGCGGAACAAATTGCCCAGAGAACCGGTCGGGATCCAGCCAAAACTACCGCACTTTTAGAGGAGATGGTGCGGAAGGGATTAATTCGTGTACGCGTGCGCGAAGGAGAACAACGCAAGTTTGGTCTTTTGCCGTGGGCAATAGGCGTTTACGAGGAGCAACTGGGCAGGATGGATGAAGAATTTGCCCGTTTGTTTGAAGAACAGTACCCAGCCTTCGCGGATAGGGTGCTCAGTCCCTCGCCTTCAATTACCAAAGTTGTTCCAGTAGAAAAGAGCATTCCCGTTGAGGTGCAAGTTTTTCCGTATGAGCAGGCTTCCGCATTGATGAGCAACGCGAAATCCTTTGCAGTAAGGAAATGTATCTGCAGAGTCCAGAAGGCGTTGGTGGGCGAGCCTTGTAAGTATCCGGTAGAGGTTTGTCTGACTTTCGCGCCAATCGAAGGATATTTTGATGAGGACCCGAACGCCAGAGTTGTCACGAAAGAGGAGGCTCTCAAAATCCTGCGGGAGGCTGAAGAGGCTGGTTTAATCCATTCTTCAAATAATTTTCAGAAAGGCCATTATTTGATCTGTAACTGCTGCACCTGTTGCTGTGGCATCATGCGCGGCATCTCCCAATTGGGCATAGAAAACTCCGTGGCCAAATCCGATTTCTATGCCACAGTAGATCCCGAAATGTGTACAGGGTGTAAGACCTGCGTAGAGCGTTGCCAATTCGGTGCACCCTCAATTACAGACGGCATATCTCACGTGGATCAAAAACGCTGCGTGGGATGTGGTCAGTGCGTGATGACTTGCCCATCTGGAGCAATGACTTTGGTGAGGAAGCCAGAAGACCAAATCACGCCGCCTCCCCAGAGTATGAAAGAGTGGATGATGGAGAGGGCTGAGAACCGAGGCATTTCTTTAGAAGAAATCCTTTGAGATCATACGATGTTTAGCTACATGATTTGCCGGAGGCTCATTCTACATTATCTCCATAACGTAGAACAACATTGTTTTCATCAAGTGTCATCAGCCAATCCTCCCTTTATGGGCTGAAGACCTCTCTATATCCTAAAGTTTGTGTGTGAGTGTGTGTGCACTCCAGTCTCTTTAGCCTCTATTTTTTCTCCTGTTGTTAGATTTTATTTTCAATAGCCTCTCCACTACCCAGCCACCCACCCTCTCAACAGCCTCTCTGCACGCACACGCACACACACATTCTTACATGAGCTTCTTCTGTCCCTCTTTCACCCCCAAGGCTAAGGCTTCAGGGCAACGTTCAAGATTCAGCTTAAACACGTTGGCGTTGACGGGTTCCAGAAACTCAATAAGCGTCAGATTGTTCAGCCAGTTGCGGAAGGTGCGGGGATCTCCGCCTCGTTTAAGCATTATGACTTTCTCGAGGTTTTTCTTTGTGATTTGGTAGGTGAAACCTGCTTTCACTATGGTTTTCAAGATTTCGACGCATGTTTGATAGGCTTGGCTCTGCTGCTTCATGCTATACGGTTCACCTTACGAATTCTGTGGTTTCAGTTCAGGCTTCGTCACATTGGCTTCTTTCTTCCCTGCAACCCATGAATTCACGTCCCACCCCGACATCTTCAGCAGTATCATCGCAGCTATTTCCAAAACGATCTCTGCTTCTGGAGCGGTGATGTTGATCTCCAACTCGATCTCCGGGATCCTGAGCTCAACCTTCACGTAAGTCGCCTCATTTTCTTAGATTCAGGGATAGAGAAAACCGAGCAAGTAGTCGCCATCTCTAACCTCAAAGCATAATTCATAGGCTTCAAAGGCGGCTTCTATCAACGCTGATTCGTGTGGGCCGGTTCCGCAATAGCCAAAGGTTCCTCTGAAAATGCGGTTGTAATCTTCGCCGCAGGCAATGTAGTAGATGGCTCCAGTCTTGGCGCTTAACCTTGGAACAACAATCTTCCATATTGGCAACCTAATCATCCTTTTCTGGAGAACACCGCGAATGAACTTCTTAACGTCATGAAAAACCAAGGCCTTACCTATCTGCAAAACATCGTCACTTGAAATCTCGGTAACTTGAACTTTTGATGTCACCTCTTTCACAAGTTCTGTGCCTGGATACATTCGCCGTATTTCCCAAATGTTGTCGTAACGATTATGTTCAGGCTTCTCCAGCTTTTCATTCAACGCCTCTCACCCTCACGCTCACATGTCTCATTGAACCTGTACCAACGGAATGCTTGCAGTCGTTTGGAGTTCCTTTGAAGTCAACGGGTCACCTTCCAGTTTTCGCTTCTTCACATGAAATGATGGAGCCTTTGGTAGGGGCGCTTTCCAAGCCATCCTCGTCTAAGCAGCTTCTCTGTGAGCTTGTCGCTTTTGTCAAAAGCTTCTCTTATTACGGTGGCCTCGTCTTCGCTTAGGAATAGTATGGGTACGCCGAAGTCTTGGTCAGCTGGACTCGGCTGTAAGATCACCGCTACTCCATAGCCGTCAATTGGGGCGTCTTTTCGATAGTAGGCGGGAACTGAAGCGGTTGGAAAGCCAGAGAAACCGCCGTAACTACGGTGGATAATGGCTTCTCCTGTGTGGAAGACTTGGTCTTTACGCAAAACAATCACAACCGCCAGAAGCCTCATTCTGCGCTGCCTTGGACAATCTTAACGTAACCTTGTACTTCGTCAATTTCCAGTTCGTTGACCAAGAAGCCTTCGCCTTTGACCAGGTGAGCCAGTTGTTCGCTGATACCTTGAGGTTTGCTCAATATGACGGTCTTGCTGCCGCTGTGATAGAGAACCTTCTTGATGACGCCTGAGCTGTCAACCGTATACAATATGGTTCCAAGCTCATGGGTCCACTTTCGAAACAACTCCTCATCCGTGACTTTAGCCATCAGCTTCATGTTTTCCACCTCAGAAACTCACGGACAAACTGTCTGGCTTCCTCTTTCAAGCAATCGTAGTCGTCTTGGCAAAGGTACATGATTTCAGGCAACGGAACAGCCACGAAATATCTGATGTGGCTCTCAGCCTTTTCGCAGACATGGCATTTGCCGAGTTCAGGTGCTGGTCTAAACTTGCGTCTCCTCATTTTGTTCCTCTGCCTTCTGTAGTTTTTCAGCAACCTCGAGCCTCAAACGCACAGCCTCGGAAACGAACTCCGCGATTGTTCTGTAGGTTCCAAGCCTTCGGATGAGCTGCTCCACACGTTGAATTAGTTCGTCGCTGAGTGAAACTCCTCTATAGTTGCCTCGAGGCATAATTTACTCCACTCAAACTTTGTTCCTGTGGTATGCATGTAACAAAATTAGATTTAAGATTTGTCGACCGAACAAACTAAAAATCAAGCTTTAAATCAACAGAAGTTTTATTAAGTATGATTAAGGCATACATACAACAGAGGTAAGGTATATGCCTGTGGACAGACACCGTGGAGTAAGTCTCCAAAGAGAGCTCGTAGACAAAATTGAAGATTATATTCAGAACCATCCTGAAAGAGGCTACAAAAGCATAGCAGACTTCGTGACAGACGCAGTCAGAATAAGATGCGAAGAACTGAAAATCCTTGTTTCAATACCGCCTGAGCTGCCAGAGCTCGAGCACTTCAACGTATACGAAGACCACGTAACGGTGATCGACCATAAAAACCGGAGAATCGCGAATGTCTATTTCCGCAACGACACAGTATTCTGCGACGTGTGCGAAACCAAAAATTGCAGACACATCGAATACGTGCTTAAGCTACCAAAAGTAGTTAGAATCCTGTCCCAAAAAGGCTGGGTGATAGACGAAGACAAAGGAAAAATCATGAAAACACCGTCCTGAAAGATGGAAGGTGCGGATGTCAGAATGGCCATATCTGAACTGGAGAACTGGTTTTGGGACGTACCTTCATTATAAACGCCCTAATAGCCGCTATAACACTTCGAGGATTGTATTATTCTCTTTTGGCGTGCGCAACGATAGGGGGCTACTAAGGCTCAGTTTTGTGCATTGGTGAAAAACGTGGGGGCGTTCAAAGAAATTAGATAAGTTATTTCTATTATGCTTATCTAATAAGCACAAGGCTAATATGTGCCTTCGTTTGTTCTTATTTTTTGGTTGGTTGTATGAGTAAGGGTATTCCGAGTTGGGTTGAGCGTCGTTATGAGATTTTGTGGGAGGCTTTTGGCGACAAGACGTTTCGTTTTGAGGATGCTACTAAGGTTTTGATGGACCGAAATAAGGATGCTTGGGAGCAGGTTCCTGTTTTTCTTTCGGAATTGCGTAAGGCGGGTTGGCTTCTGGTTGAGTCTGATGTTCGTGATGCGAGGCAGAAGTTGTATCGGTTGAAGAGTAAGGATGAAGCTTTTGAAGAGAAGTTGGGGCGGGGTGACGTCGATGCCTTGTTGAAGCGAGCGGCGGATTTGATTCGTACGCGGGTCGATTACAAGTTTATTCTGATTTTGTTGTTTTTGAAGCGAATCAGTGACAAGTGGGATTTGGAGTTTGATGAGGCTTACAAGGAGGCTTTGGCTGATGGTTTGAGTGAGGAGGATGCGAGGGCTGAGGCTGGGCGGGATGAGTATCATTTGTTCAATTTGCCTGAGGAGTTTTTGTGGAAAGAATTGCGGAAGGATGTGAGTGGGCTTACTGAGCGGTTTTCTCGGGCGTTGAAGGTGATTGCTGAACGGAATCCCATGTTGAAGGATGTTGTGGATAGTGTGGATTTTGTTCAGTTTGCGAGTAGCCGCGAGAATGCGGAGATTCTGCGGCAGCTTGTGGAGTTATTTAGCGAGAAGAAGTTGAATCATGTTTCTGCTGATGTCCTTGGCGACGCGTACGAGTGGATTTTGCGGTATTTTGCGCCCACCAAGGCGAAGGAGGGTGAGATTTACACGCCGAGGGAAGTGATTGGGCTGTTGATTGAGATTTTGGACCCTAAGCCTATGAAGAGTGTGTATGATCCTGCTTGTGGTTCTGGTGGTATGTTGATTTCTGCGTTTAGGTATGTTGAGGAGAAGTTTGGCGGGGAAGGGGCTGAGAAATTGTTTCTGTTTGGGCAGGAGGTTAATCAGCGAACGATTGCTTTGGCTAAGATGAACATGTATATTCATGATATTCATAATCATCATTTGGAGTTTGGGGATACTTTTCTTTATCCGAAGTTTAAGGAGGGCGACAGCCTAAAGCGGTTTGATGTGGTTGTGGCTAATCCGCCTTGGAATCAGGATGGTTATGATGAGGAGGTTTTAAAGAAAGGAGAGTTTTGGAAGCAACGGTTTAGTTATGGTTTTGTGCCTCGGCAGAGTGCGGATTGGGCTTGGATTCAGCACATGATTGCTTCTGCGAAGGATGATGGTAGCAGGGTGGGTATTGTGATTGATAATGGCTGTTTGTTTAGGGGTGGAAAAGAGAGGGCTGTGCGGTCTGCGGTTTTGAGTGAGAAGAATGATTTGGTTGAATGTGTTGTTTTGTTGCCTGAGAAGCTGTTCTATAATACGGGTGCGCCTGGCGCCATAATTATTTTCAATAAGCATAAGGCTGCTGAGCGCAGGGGAAAGGTTTTGTTTGTTAATGCTTCTGGAGAGTTTGAGCAGCATCCTGAAGTGCGGAAGTTGAATAGGCTTGGAGACGGCAATATAAGGAAGATTGCTGAGGTTTATCATGGTTTTGGGGAGGAGAAGGGTTTTTCGCGTGTTGTTTCTTTGAAGGAGATTGAAGAGAATAATTACAACTTGAACGTGACGCTCTATGTTATGGCAGAAGATGAAGGCGAGCAAATCAACGTAGACAAAGAATACGCAGAACTAAAAGAACTGGAAAAAGAAAGGCAAGAGACTGCAAAGAAGCTGGAACAATATCTTTCCCAAATCACAGAAGTATTTGGGGAGCAAGATGATGTTTTACAGAGAAACTAACTTTCAAAAAACATCCATCGGCAGAATTCCTAAGGATTGGGAAGTTGTGAGGTTGGAAGATGCGAGTCTTTTGATAACTGATGGTTCCCATTTCTCTCCAGAACATCAGAAAAACGGCTATCCTCTGGCCACAGTTGCTAACATGAGAGAGAATTATATTGACATTGACTCTTGTTATCGCATATCAAGAGAAGATTTCGAGAGACTGGCTAACAGCCGAGACAAACCAGAAATCAATGACGTGCTTTTCTCCAAAGACGGTACTGTGGGTCTCTGCATTGTTTTCAACCAAAAAGTTGACCTCATAGTGCTGTCATCTATCGCAATAATAAAACCTAACATGAAAAAAGCAGACCCTTATTTCTTGAAGTATATGTTGCAATCACGTTCGGTTCTGAACCGTATAGCGGGCTCAAAGACTGGTACAGCAATAAGAAGGATTGTTCTTCGAGATTTGTCTACGGTCAGATTATCTCTTCCAAAAAGAATTGAAGAGCAGAAGAAGATTGTTGGAATTCTTCGTGTTGTTGATTCTGCTATTTTGAAGGTTGACGAGGTTATCTGGAAGACTGAACGTTTAAAGAAGGGTTTGATGCAGCAGCTCCTAACACGTGGAATAGGACACAAGGAATACAAAGACACACCAATAGGAAAAACACCAAAAACATGGCAAACAGTCAGATTAAGAG
>Ga0224506_10003392_pt1 | contig 10545 bp, 11 predicted proteins | sample SF_Jan12_sed_USG_2_FD_169108 | JGI IMG/M metagenome (GOLD analysis project Ga0224506, IMG submission 169108) | Sediment microbial communities from San Francisco Bay, California, United States - SF_Jan12_sed_USGS_8_1 | ecosystem: Environmental > Aquatic > Marine > Sediment | place: USA...
TTTAAGCGCACGCTTTTCCGCATTAATTTTGCTGGGCGCATAGGTTTTTACCAGATCGCGTATTTCAACGGCATTTTCCGGCATTTGGGCCATTTGCGCTTGTGGGGTGGTCATTGGTTATCCTTTTAAGCGGGGTTTTTTAAGGCAGGATAAATATCAAGGGTGCGATGTAATATTGCAACCCTGCCAGCAATCGGTATCATTCATTATACTGATTGGTCAATCGCATCAAAGCCAAGAAAATAATCTGGCCCAAAAGGGCAGCTAATAGCTAATCGAGGGAGAGCACGCACAATGTCAGATAAGCCTGCCATAACGGTAAACGATACAACCGCATCATGCGAAGGCAAGGGTGTTACTGGCGGTCATCCGCGGGTGTTTATCAAGCTTGATGCCCATACCCGCTCAGGTGAATGCCCCTATTGTGGGCAGGTTTTTAAACTTGACCCCAATGCAAAAATTTCCGCCACCCACTAAATCCGCAATCAGCAATTCGCGCTAAAAAACCTGTTGGAACACCATGAAGCATCTATTTTTGATTGACGGTTCGGGTTTTATATTCCGTGCTTACCATGCCCTGCCACCCATGACCCGGCCTGACGGCACGCCGGTGGGTGCGGTTTATGGTTTTACTAAAATGATAATGAAGCTGGTTGAAGAAACCGATGCCGATGCTATTGCCGTGGTGCTTGACCGGGCGCGCAAAACATTTCGTAGCGACATTTACCCGGAATATAAATCCCATCGTCCACCCCCGCCCGATGATTTGATACCGCAATTCGCCCTTGTTCGTGATGCGGTTGAAGCAATGGATTTGGCATCGGTTGATATGGAAGGTTATGAAGCAGACGACCTAATCGCCACTTATGCAATGCAGGCACGCGAACGCGGGGCCGAGGTAACAATAGTATCATCCGACAAAGACCTGATGCAATTAATTGGCCCCGGCATCACCATGATGGATGCGATGAAAAATAAAATCATCGGCCCCGATGAAGTATTTGAAAAATTTGGCGTTGGGCCGGACCGGGTTATTGATGTGCAGGCATTGGCTGGCGATAGTTCGGATAATATTCCCGGCGTCGAAGGCATTGGGGTGAAAACCGCCGCATTATTAATAAATGAATATGGCGATCTTGATGGGGTGTTAGCCAACGCTAAAAATATAAAACAAAACAAACGCCGCGAAAAATTAATTGAACAGGCCGATAAAGCACGCATTTCACGCCAATTGGTTACGTTAAAAAAAGACGTGCCAATTGAAAAAACCATCGATGATTTTATTTTACGCAAACCCGACCCTGATAAAATCATGTCGTTTCTGTATGAACAGGATTTCAAATCATTAATCAAAAAGTTTGAAGCACAGGGTTTAAGCGTTCCTGCAAAAGCTAAAAACACATCAATTGATAAAAAAACAAAACCGGGCAAAGAATCACCAAAACAGATTTCCCGCCCGGCACCAATACGCCCAACCGAAAAAGTTTATGAACTAATACAAGACGAAAAAACCTTGAAATCATGGGTAGCGGGCGCGATGGATGCGGGCGTGGTTGCGGTTGATAGCGAAACCACCGCACTTGATAGCATGGCGGCCAAGCTTGTGGGTATTTCGCTTTCTTACCAACCCGGCAAAGCGGCATATATTCCACTGGCCCATCGGGGCGCGCCTGCCCAAGGCGCGTTTGATCTTGGCGATGGCAATAGCGATGGTAATAAAGATGCGGGCGCACCAAAACAAATCGATAGCAAAATAGCGCTAAAGATTTTGAAACCCCTGCTAGAAGACCCCGGTGTGTTGAAGGTCGGGCAAAACATAAAATACGACAAGGTCGTGTTGGCCCGCAGTGGGGTTGAAATTACCCCTGTCGATGACACCATGGTAATAAGCTACGTATTAGAAGGCGGCATGCATGGTCACGGCATGGATGAATTGGCGCTTACCCACCTGGGCGTGGAAACCATAAAATTTAAAGACGTTACCGGCAGTGGAAAATCCAAAGTAACATTCGATTATGTTGCATTAGACAAGGCACTGGATTACGCCGCCGAAGATGCCGACATAACATTGCAGTTGCATCAATTGTTAAAACCGCGCTTGGTCGATGAACATATGGTCAGCGTTTATGAAACAATTGAACGGCCATTAATTCAAATACTGGTTGATATGGAAATGCACGGCATCAAGGTTGATGCAAAAATTCTAAAAAAACTATCCGATGATTTTGCCAAACGCCTTGGCGTGTTGGAAAGTGATATTCATAAAATTGCCGGGCGCGAATTTAACATTGCATCACCCAAACAGCTGGGCGAGATACTGTTTGATGAACTGGGTCTGGAAGGTGGCAAAAAAAATAAAAAATCAGGAACCTGGTCAACCGATGCCGAAGTATTGGAAGAACTAAGCCATGTGCATGAATTGCCCGCCCATGTTTTAAACTGGCGCCAATTAGCAAAATTAAAAAGCACCTATACGGACGCTTTGCAAAACCAGATAAACCCCGATACCGGACGGGTGCATACATCTTATTCAATGGCCGCTACCTCAACCGGCAGGTTGGCATCAAGTGATCCAAACTTGCAAAATATTCCCATTCGAACTGAGGAAGGCCGCGCGGTCAGAACCGCATTCATTGCAGAAAAAGGTAACGTGTTATTAAGCGCTGATTATTCACAAATTGAATTGCGCCTGCTTGCCCATGTTGCCGGCATTGATGCCTTGAAAGAAGCATTTCACAGCGGCCTTGATATTCACGCCATGACCGCATCACAGGTTTTTGGTGTGCCGGTTGAAGGCATGGACCCGGATATCAGGCGCAAGGCCAAGGCAATTAACTTTGGAATTATTTATGGTATTTCCGCATTTGGCTTGGCCCGCCAACTGGGCATTTCACGTGGTGAAGCCAAACAATATATCGACGCTTATTTTGAACGTTTTCCCGGTATCCTTGACTATATGGAAACAACCAAAAAACAAGCAGCCCGTGATGGCTTTGTCAGCACCCTTTATGGGCGCAAATGTTTTGTTCCCGGCATTAATGATAAAAACCAGATGCGTCGTAGCTTTGCCGAACGCGCCGCCATCAATGCACCCATTCAAGGGGGGGCGGCGGATATTATAAAACGCGCCATGATTTTATTGCCAGATGCATTAAATAATGTGGGCTTAAGCGCAAAAATGCTTTTACAGGTCCACGATGAATTGGTGTTTGAACTGCCCAAGGCAGAATCAGAAAAAACCATAAAATTGGTAAAAACCATAATGGAAGGGGCGGCAAGTCTGGACGTTCCGCTGGTAGTGGATGTGGGTGTCGGGGGCAACTGGGGCCAGGCTCATTAATATGGCCCACTAATATGGCCCATTAAACGTGTTCAATTAAAGCTTTACCTTGAATTAAAATTTGGTGTTACATACTTGAATGGGGCGTTCAGGTTAATTGTGTGCAGACGCACTTTGAGGGACCTATGCCCGTAGACGTCAGAAAAATAATTTTTTCCAACCGTGAACTAAGGCTTATTTTACCGCGCTTTTGCCGGGATAAGGGTATTCAATTACCCGATTCACCCATGCAGGATTTTGAAATAATGCGCCCTGATGGAAAAAACCGCATTGTTTCGGAAAACACACCTGAAGGGTTAAAAGTCGTTCTCAGGTTTGTTTCCGCCAACCCGATGGAGCCATTTCGGGTTATCCTTTCGCAAAATGATATCCTTGAGGCCCTTATCGGGGCATGCCGTGAAGCCAAAATACCGCTTCCCCGTCGGGCCAATAAATACCTGCAAGTCCAAAAGGATTCCATCGCTTTGGCCGTAGGTCTTTCAGATAACGTGGATTTTTCCCGCACCGAAGTCTGAAAAATAAGCAAAAGAATCTTAAAAAAAACAGTGAAATGGTCGTTCAAGCCACCCAAATACCCAAGGGCAACACCGTGGGTAAAGCCATGGGCACAACAACAATGGGAAAGGTTACGGCGCCATGCCGCTTGATTTAAAAAAAATAATTTTTTCCAACGAAGAAATCCAGGCGTTGATGGTTAATTACTGTCTGCGCACCAACGTATCCATGCCCGATACACGGATTGGCGGGGTTGAATTGTTGTGGGAACCGGAACTGCAGCTTGATATTAAATTTCTTTCAAAACATGAAAATGGTTATGGTCGCACGCTTTCGTTTAGCAATTCCGAAGTAGCGGCTGCGGTAATAATGTATTGCCGTTTAAATAAAGAACCATTGCCAAAAACCGCAGAAAAAAAATTAGAACCGGTTGGTGATGATGGGTTGGCGCTTTGTTTGCGCTTTCCCTGGGGTGAAATGTGGAACAAAGACCACCCGGGATTTGACGTGGAAGAAATTTCAACCGCACCTAATATGGCAAACAAAATATCGCTTAATGTTAAAGTAAGCTGAATTATTGTCCGTCACCTAACACCAATTTTTTTCTACGGCTTTCAATAAGCCGAATTATCATTAAAATGGAAAAAATAATTCCATATATAACCGGTTCACGAATATCTGCTTTGACCATCCAGAAAAAATGCAAACACCCTAACGCACCGGCAAGGTAAACCAGCTTGTGCAGGCGTTTCCAATTTCTTGCGCCTAGGCGTTTGGCAATGCTGGCGGGTGACGTAATTGCCAATGCCAACAAAATCAAAACCGCCACCATGCCAACGGTTATGAAGCGCCTTTTTATTATGTCCTGCCAGATCGCCGCCCAATCAAAAAATTGGTCAATCACAACGTAGCTAGATAAATGCGCGAAGGCATAAAAAAATGCGCTTAGCCCAAGCATGCGGCGCAGGCGTATGGGCCAGGCTTTTTTGTTTAAAATACGAATGGGCGTTAATGCCAAAGCGATTAACAAAAGGCGCAATGCCCAATCACCAAGATAGCGATTAATAGCCTCAATCGGGTTGGCGCCAAGACCGCCGGTTAATGCATTGTAAATCAGCCACGCCATCGGCAACAGCACAAGCACAAGCACTGCCCACCAAATAATGCGAAACGGAACTTTCATTAGAAATATTTCTCTAGATCCATGTTGGAATAAAGGCTTGCGACTTCGTCAGCATAACCATTGAACATCAGCGTTTCACGCCGCAGGAATTCGCCAATTCGTCTTTCTTTGGCTTGGCTCCAGCGCGGGTGGCTAACGTTGGGGTTTACGTTGGCATAAAACCCGTATTCGTTGGGGGCAGAAATGTTCCACGAAGTCGGTGGCTCATTTTCGCTAAATTCAATTTTGACAATTGATTTAATCCCTTTGAAGCCGTATTTCCACGGCACCACCAACCTGATCGGTGCGCCATTTTGTGGCGGCAATTCTTGGCCGTAAACCCCAACCGCCAGCAGGGCGAGCGGGTTCATGGCTTCATCAAGGCGCAGACCTTCGACATAGGGCCACTGCAGTACCGCACGTTTTTGCCCCGGCATTCGTTCGGGATCAAACAGGGTTTGAAAGGCAACGTATTTTGCGCTGCTTTGCGGTTCTAACCGTTTGATGATATCTGCCAACGCAACACCGACCCACGGTACCACCATTGACCACGTTTCAACACAGCGATGGCGATAAATACGTTCTTCAAGTTTGTTTCTGTCAATCAGGTCCCAGACATCAAAGGTGCCGGTGTTTTTGGCCAGACCCGCAACCTCAACCGTCCACGGGCTGGTGACAAATCCTTCGGCGTTAAAGCGCGGGGCTTCTTTGGATGTGCCGAATTCATAAAAATTATTGTAAGTGGTAATGGATTCAAAATCGGTCGGGGCTTCATCGGTTGAGCCTGACCATTTGCTGGTAGCAAGCGGGGCACCAGCGGCTCTGGCCCGAGCGGGCGCGCTTAAGATACTCCCTGCAATACCTCCGGCAATGCCACTGAGCGCGGCCCCGGAAAGTGAGGCCGCACCAATATTTAAAAACCTTCTCCGGGCGCGAAAAAGCTGTTCGGGGGTAACGTCGTTTTCGCTTAAATCATATGATTTTTTGATTTTAATAAGCATCTCATACCCTTTTTGGCCGATTGCGGTTTTAAATATTTATTAGAGCAATTTAACTAATTTAGAATAAATCCAGTGTTTTTTATATAGCAAAGGTAAAAAACCCTACCTCTGGAACACTGTTCGTTATTTTAGCGTTAAAGGTTAGCGAGTATATATTTTACCCATGCGAAAACTTTATCATCTCTGGCTAGATCCGTTTTCCCGCAAGGTACGCCTTGTTCTGGGGGAAAAGGGCATGGATTTCGAACCCATAATCGAAAAAGTATGGGAACGGCGCGAAGGATTTTTACGCCTTAATCCGGCGGGCGAAGTTCCGGTGCTGGTCGAAGATAACGGAACCACGGTTTCCGGCGCCAGCGCCATTTCTGAATATTTGGACGAAATTCATCCCAACCCACCATTGCTGGGTGCCACCCCGCTAGAGCGCGCCGAGGTCAGGCGGCTTTGCCATTGGTTTGATTCGAAATTTAACAATGAAGTAACCGCAAACTTGATTGAAGAAAAAATTACTAAACGCTTTCTTGGTCTTGGCGCACCGGATTCAAAAGCAATTCGTGCGGGGCTTTCTAACATCAAACATCATTTAGATTACGTAACCTACCTAATTGAACGACGCGACTGGTTAGCCGGCGAACGCATATCGCTGGCCGACCTTAGCGCAGGCGCACATATTTCAAGCGTTGATTATTTGGGTGATGTTCCGTGGGATAAATACCCGGTCGCAAAAGATTGGTACGTGCGGATTAAATCACGCCCCGGTTTTCGCCAGCTTTTGCACGACATGATACCCGGCGTGCCACCACCAAAACATTATTCGGATTTGGATTTTTAAATCTCGTTCTTATAACGCGCCAACACTTCATCAAGTGAAATATTTTTGCCGTTATCAACGCAACCCGCGCACCATTCGCTGTGTACGGTTTTAACGCCGCGTTCTTGCCTGCGCCTGACAATACCGGTGGAAATTTCAATGAAGCCGAACATTTTTTGTGATTTTGGATCATCAATAACTTTAATGAAATGTCCCGCAGCATTTTCAAATGCGTGTCCGGGGGCGGGCGGTTCACCGCTGGTGGCGCCACCTAATTCAAAACTTGCAATAAGACCGGTATCAAAAACCACATCTTCAGGGTCAAGATAAACCATGCCTAAATCTGTTTCAGTGCGGGGAAAAATTTGCACCGCATAGTGATGAATGTATTCTTTGCCTATGCGTTCGGTTTTTATAAATGCCGCAATATCATTATCAGCTTTTAAAATAACCACATTTCCGGGCGTTACGTTCATTGCTTCACGCATGCCCGGTTTGGCGGCAGTTACAGCATTTTCATTATTTGTTTCGTTCATATTGTTTTATTTACCAATCTTTTTTAACCGCATATGGCGAAATATAGGCACCCTTGGCAATATTTCCAAGCGGCTATAAATAAAATTGTGATCTATTGTTTTGCAACGTCTAGCAATTCAATGTTTGCTTGCGCCGCACGTGCGGCCTTGCTGGCGGGCCATGCGGAAATAATAGCTAGCCATTTTTGTCTAGCCCCGGCGTTATCGCCCTGAATTCGCAATATATTACCAAGCTCCAACAGGGCATCTGGATGGGTCGGCATAATGCTAAGCGCGCGCTTGGCGTCTTCTTCGGCCAAATCCAAAATATCAAGCTGGCGCCAGGCACTGGCTCTAAATGCCAAGGCATCGGCGTCATAGGGCGCAATTGCGATGGCCTGACCCAAATCATCGGTTGCTTCCCAGAACGCGCCCATGGCGGCAAAAACCTGCGCGCGAATTACCAATGGTTCGGCGTCTTCGGCGCTCATTCTTATGGCAGTATCTATTGCTTTCAACGCCGTTTGTGTGTCACCGAATAGCAGCCATGCCTCGGCACTGCGTGCCAGAATTTTTGCCTTGAACTCAGCTGATGAATTTAGCTCATCGGCCAGCTTGGCAAACCCTTGGGCCGCCTCGCTAAATCTGCCCATTCCCATTAATGCGGCCAAGGCGCAATATCTGGCGGGGTGACCGCCGCCCAAGCTTTCCCAGCGGGTTGCCTCGTCAAATGCGCCTTTTGGGTTATTTGCCGCCATATCCAAACATGCGTGATAATGCCCCTCATCGCTGCTGGGGGTGGTATTTTCCCCGCCAAGCACTTGAATAGGCATTATAAAAACCATAAACAACAAGGACAAATTTCTGATAGCGTTTATCATGGTACCCCTGATTAGGCTGTCCGTTACAGTCATTGAACTAACACTATAACTCAACACCATCTATCAAGGCCCAAAAATTGAACGATAAATCACCCCATTTATTTTGCTTTGGTCTCGGTTACAGTGCCATGGCCCTGGCGGGCCGGCTTTTTGATGAAGGTTGGCGCATTTCCGGCACCCATAGGGCTGGCGAAAAAGAAGATGGCAGTGATAACAGCGGGTTTGTTTCTTATTCCTTTGCTCGCGACTATCCTTTGGATGATTTTGATTTTTTATTCGATAGCGTGACCCATATCCTTATTTCAATACCGCCCGATGCAGCCGGCGACCCGGTGCTTGATATTCATGGGCCCGATATCGCGCGCCACCGCGAACATATAAAATGGATAGGCTATCTTTCCACCGTTGGGGTTTATGGTAACACCAAGGGCCGGATGGTGGATGAAAATGCACCGTTGCTGCCAACCCAAGAACGCTCGCGCTTTCGCGCGCTGGCTGAAAACCGTTGGCAAAATCTTGGGGCGTTCAATAATTTACCAATCCATGTCTTTCGTTTGGCCGGCATTTATGGCCCCGGACGAAGCATGTTTGATAAAATAAGAGATGCCAAAGCAAAAAATATAATTAAACCCGGTCACAAGTTTTCCCGTATTCATGTGGATGATATTGCCAATGTGCTTATGGCCTCAATTAACAAACCAACGCCCGGGGCAATTTATAATGTCTGTGACGATGAACCGGCCGAACCGTCAGAGGTAACAAAAGCGGCATCTGAAATTATGCGTTTTCCCGCCCCGCCGGAAATATCGTTTGAAGATGCTTACCGCGATATGAGCGACATGAACAAAACTTTCTGGGCCGACAACAGGCTTGTCAGCAATCAGCGCATCAAAGAAGAGTTGGAAATTACCTTAAAATATCCAACCTACCGTGAAGGTTTAAAAGCAATATTTGAAGCGGGCGGTTGATAGCCCCAATGGATTAGACAACTTTTTTAAACGATTTTTCTTCTGGATCATAGGAAAGCAATGTTCCTTCAACAATATCCAGATACCAACCGTGTAATGTTAGGCGACCATCTTTGACTCGCTCGGCAATAAACGGAAACGTCATCAGGTTTTCAAGCGACACCAGCACCGAATTTTTTTCACAGCATCTGGCCTCAGTTTCACCACTAGCATCGGGCATTTCTTTTTTGGTGCGCCGGTAAGCTTCGGCTGCGATGTTGGCCCATGGCCCAACAAAATGCCACGGCATATGTTCGCCTTTTTGTTCTTTTATCATCGCACCAATGCCCGCGCAGTGAGCGTGACCAAAAATAATTATGTGCTCAACCCCAACGCCGCATACCGCAAATTCCAATGCCGCACTGGTACCGTGGTGGGAGTGGTCGCTTACAAACGGTGGAACAAGGTTAGCAACGTTACGGATGGAAAAAATATCACCTGGCTCTGCTTGCAATACGATTGCCGGATCAACCCTGGAATCCGAACAGGCCACAACCGCAATATTGGGGTTTTGCCCATCGCGAACCAATTTTTGATAAAGCGGTTTGTTCTTTTCAAAATATTGGCTACGAAAAGAATTAAATCCAAGTATCATGCGGTCGATGCTCATGCGGTTTCCTCAATTGTTTTTAACAAACCATCAAGCGTGGCTGTCATGCGGATAAGGTCGGATGCTCCTGATAAGCGGTGATCACCATTTTTTATAAACTGTATTTCGACATTATCGGAAATTATTTTTTCCTGAATACGTAGCGCCGTTTGCCATGGCACGTCCGCGTCTTTCATTCCCTGTATCAACCTTAGCGGAACCGAGATATTTATCGGACCTTGTAATAAAAGATTATTTCTTCCGTCATCAATAAGTGCTTTGGTTATAATATATGGGTCATTTGGATCGTAACAGTTTTCAATTTCAATTCGCCCATTTTTTTCAATTTCTGACTTGTGGGCATCGCTCAATTCGCGTTCCATCATGTCTTGGGTAAAATCCGGTGCGCCCGCCAATCCCATTAAACCTTTTATCCGTGAACCTATTTTAAGGGCGGCTAACATCATTAACCAGCCACCCATGGATGACCCCACCAATACAACCGGGCCCTTGGTTAAATTTTCAATCGCAAAAACCGCGTCCCGTGCCCAGTTGCTTATTGTTCCGTCTTCAAACCTGCCCGATGATTGCCCGTGGCCGGTATAATCAAAACGCAGAAACTGCCTGCCTTGGGCCATGCACCAGCTTTCCAGCGCCACGGCTTTGCTCCCGTTCATGTCAGAGCGAAAACCGCCCAAAAAAACCACCCCGGTGGGTTTTTGTTCACTTCTTGCGGGGGTCTGG
>Ga0224506_10003394_pt1 | contig 10543 bp, 9 predicted proteins | sample SF_Jan12_sed_USG_2_FD_169108 | JGI IMG/M metagenome (GOLD analysis project Ga0224506, IMG submission 169108) | Sediment microbial communities from San Francisco Bay, California, United States - SF_Jan12_sed_USGS_8_1 | ecosystem: Environmental > Aquatic > Marine > Sediment | place: USA...
GCTTTCCCCTCTTCACCTAACAGATTCTCCGCCGCCACTTGACATTGGTCAAAAACCAGAGACATAGGCCTTCTCTCCCTCGCCTCCCATCCTGTCTTTTCCTCATCACCACTCACAGTAAATCCAGAAATACCTTTATCTACCAGGAAGCAGCTCACTCCCTGTCTAAGTGGTTTCTCAGGATCAGTAACGGCAAAAACTACAGCAAAATAGTCCTTCGCCGCTCTAGGTTGGGAAAGAGACACTTTCTTACCACTGAGAGCATAGCCGCCATTTGTCTTCTCCGCCTTCATCTCCATACCTTCAAAGCCCTCCCTTCCCGACTCCATTAGTGCCAAGTAAGGATATTTTTGCCTATTAAGCGCGGGCGAAAGGTACTTTTCTCTTTGTTGTGGGCTACAATCAAAGAGCATCGGGGTGACATCGCCAAAGGTGAAGGGGACAACTGTCTGGGCTAGCTCCTCCTCAACCAAGCAATTGCCCAAGGTGCCTAAACCGACGCCACCAAGCTCCTCAGGAACACTTACACCCCATAAGCCCATATCCTTGACCATCCCTATCAGCCTCTCCTCTTCCTCCGGGGGGAGATACATCATGGTGTCGCTTAGGTCGGCTGCTCGCCCCAAAACAATCCTTTCCATTGGCTTCAATTGGTCAGTGACAAAATCTCTCACCATACTCTGAATCATTTTTAATTCTTCAGGTATCTCAAAATCCATTTAACACCCCCTTATCACCGTTAAGTTGCGACTTCCTCAACAAACAAGTCTAAATCAGGCTCGTCTTCTTCACCTATTCGTTGCTCCAGCCGGGACATAACCTCTACCATACGGTGATTAACTACATAGTTCTTAATAGTGGTGTCCACTTGGGGACAAGCCAAAACGCAAGCATCACACTCATCGCAGTCTGCGCCAACTATAGTTTCTAAGGCCATCGATGTTCGTTGTTCTGTCCTATTGCGGCGAGAGGGCTCACGAAACAAAAAAGGACAAATATCTATGCAGTTGCCACAACCTAGGCACTCTTTATGCCCCTTGATATCCTCTGCTATATTTAAAGCATAGGACTCACCAAAACCGCTTGAAAGGAGACGGCACCTAGCTACCGGCGGGCAAGCAATATTCAAGATTTTATTTAAGACACCTTCGATTTCTTTGACATCTCTTTGTTCACGCAGCGGCATATCATCCCTCCAATGTTAAGCTAATTTTATCTGGCCAGGCTGTAATCTCTGTGTAACATAATCAGCCAAATAATCATATGGCTGCCTAGCGTAATCCGGTAAAAGTTTTGGCGAAATCGGCCTTACTTCGGCTAAGCCAGCCTCTTTAAGCTCCCTCTGCCATTGGCGCACATGGTCTAAAGTAAGCTTGCCCAACTTCACCTCCTTAGCATATTGCGCTGCTGTTCTGCCTGCCCTTCTTCCAAAGACCCACAAATCCAGCGTTGAGTTGCCACCAAGCCTATTCTTGCCATGCACTCCGCCTTCACACTCACCGGCAGCAAACAACCCTAGCACAGGAGTAGCTCCATTGGGGCTGAATTTTATGCCTCCATTCTGGTAATGGAGACCAGGATAAACCAACATTGGCTCCTTGGTCATATCAATATCAAAGCGGTCAAACTGGCGCACCATAGCAGGAAAATTCCGGACCACAGTTCCTTCCCCATGTATCACATCAATCCTTGGTGAATCTAGCCAAACACCGACTTCCCCCGTTGGCGTAGTTATTCCTTTACCCTGCCGACATTCTCGGATAATGGACGCGGCTAGCACATCCCGCGGCTCCAAGGGGTTAGCGAACTGCTCTCCATTAATATTCACCAACTGCCCTCCTAAACCCCTAACCTTCTCGGTAACTAACAGACCCAGAATTGCTAGAGGATAGGCAGCACATGTGGGATGGTATTGCATGGTATCAATATCGACAAGAGGGCAGCCTACCCGATAGGCCAATACCAGCCCATCAGCAGTTGCCCCATAATGATTGGTGGTGGGAAAACCCTGGGTGTGTAACCTGCCAATGCCACCGGTAGCCATGACCACTGCTTTGGCTCGCACCAGGCTCAATTCATTGGTCTCCAGGTTCACCAATACTGCCCCAGCCACTTGTCCCTTATCATCCATTATCAGCTCTATCGCCGGAGCGAATTCCACATAGTTTATATTCCGACACCTGACCTCATCGCGCACGACACGCATTGCCTCAAGGCCAGTATAATCTTTGCAACAGTGACACCGGGGAACACACTCCCCAGCAAGACCTACTTCAAACATCGAACCATCGGGATTTTTATCCCAGTTGACCCCCAATGATTCCAACCACCTGATGGCATCAGGGGCATCTTTCACCAATACCTCTACCAATTTAGGGTCATTAGTGAACCGAGCGCCACCCACAGTATCCAAGTAGTGAAGGACAGGAGAATCATCAGGCCTATCTGCCGCCTGCGTTCCCCCTTGAGCTCCCACTGTGTTGGCATCCCCCAAGCGTAGCTTAGTCACTATGAGGACATTGGCGCCATTTTCCTGGGCTATGAGCGCCGCTGATGCCCCAGCCCCCCCAGCACCAATCACCAATACATCTACATCATAATCGATCTGAGAGAGCTCAATTTTATCGGGGTCAATGCGGCTATTTCCCTCCAATAAATCAGCTAGCTCATTGGGCGTGCGATCACCTCTGTTCGGTCCCACTAATAGCTCACGCATACCGGCTTCGATAAAGTCAGGATGAAACTCCTTTAACACAGGCATCCTCTCACCAACGGGAATGCGAGGGAGTTCCTCCTTTAGCCGCCTCTCCCTGGTAGCCTCTACTTTTCTGATGCTTTCTTCCATATAAGCAGGATATGGCATATCAATTACCTCCTTCGCAATAGTTATTTCAGTCATTTATAATTTTACGCCCATCAAACCGACGCTTTAGTTGCTCTATGCCCATCTTTTGCAATTCCTCTATCTCAGCATCAAATTTACCTGCCTTAATCTCAGCTATCCTCTCGCCTATCTGCTTGGAACGAGGTGCCATATAACGACCATATAAGCGGCGAGATAACAAAGCGATATTATAGGGCACCAGTCCCTGTGGGCACCTGGCAGCACATAAACCACACATAAGGCAGTCGAAGGATTTAATAGCCACCTCTTTGATATCACCCCTTATGGCAGCGGACATAAACTCCATCACTTCAAGATCCTGAGGGCAACTCTTAGTGCAATTGTTACAACCAAAACAGGTAACCAATTCAGGGTAAATTTTCAATATCTGCTCACCTGTGGATTCCATCTTTTCCAAATCATAGTCAGGCTTGCTGGCGGGGAAGAATGGAATCTGCGTTAAATACATATCCTGTTCCACAAGCTTCTGACAGGCAAGGGCGTACCTTAGTGTAGGATCATTTTTAAAGTTGTACACCGTGCCACAGGCACCACAAAAAGCGGCGCGACAGCCACAACCACGAATCAGCCTGTAGCCACAATACTCCAAGGCCGTCATGATGGTAAGCCCTTCAGGAACTTGATACCTCTTCCCCATAATGTAGATATCAAGCATTCTGACTTTTTCCGCCACTTTGGTCTCTTGAGCCATTTCTTACCTCCTTTTACAAAATCGCCTCTTCATGGCGGTCGCACCAACACATTAAGTTAACCGCCACCGGTAGGCTGGCAATGTGGCAAGGAAAAACCTCAACATGAACCGCCAGGGCAGTGATCCTGCCACCATATCCCATAGCTCCAATGCCTAGTTTGTTAACTCGCTCTAATATGTCTTTTTCTAGCTCGGCAATCTCGGGGTCTAGGTTTGGCTGACCCACTTTGCGCAGCAATGCCTTTTTGGCTAACATCATAGTCTTCTCCGCCGTCCCCCCTATCCCCACACCCACAATAACCGGGGGGCAAGGATTACTGCCAGACTCGTCAACACGATTTACCACGTAATCTATAATTCCCTGACGGCCCTTCGCGGGGGTTAGCACTGTCAGGCGAGTCATATTCTCTGAACCGCCTCCTTTAGGCATGACTATAATTTTGAGCTTGTCGCCAGGAACTATGTCAGTATAAATATCAGCAGGTGTGTTATCTTTGGTATTTACCCTAGCAGAAAAAGGCTGACGTACCACAGATTTGCGCAAGTAACCTCTATCATATCCCCGGCGCACCCCCTCATTTACTGCTGTGTAGAGGTCACCACCAGTTATATGAACTTCTTGGCCGAGCTCCAGCCAGACTACAGAAAGGCCAGTGTCCTGGCATAGAGGAATCTGCTCCTTACCAGCTATCTCGGCATCTTCCAGCATTCTATCATATACATCGCGGCAAACAGGAGATTCTTCCTCTTCTCTGGCTTTCTTAAGAGCAGCTAGCACATCTTCGGGAAGATAGTGGCAAGAATGCTCAAACAAACGAGCTACAGTTTCAGTAACATCACTAACTTTAATTTCCCTCATAATCTCACTCACACCTCCTTATTTTTTGAACTGTTTAATTTTGCCTTAGCTTCAAAACTAAATTCACCTCATCCGGATTTTCGTAATGCGTCCCTGATGAGGGAGGTCCACCCCGGGCCCCCTTATTTAGCAAAGGTCAGGTCATGCACCAGGCTAAAGCCTGGCACTACGTTTTTATACACCCTCTTTTTAGCCTTTAGCCCTATGTTACTGCCTTGGCAATAAGGCCCGCCTTTACTAAGGCATCAACCTGCTCCTTGGCACTCTTTATCATGGGCTCAACTTTCTGGTGAAGCTCCTCACGGCTAATTTTTATTGTGGCAATACCTTCCTTCTGGGCTTCCATCCCTATATCTACTGCCTCGCGGATATAAGCCTCTTGCTCATTCATTCTGGGGCAGATGTCATCCTCGCTTATGCCACGCTCCTCAGCATATTTTGCCAGCGAATTAGCAGCAACGATACACATTTTATCAGTGATAGTCTTGGCTCCCACATCGAGGACGCCACGGAAGATAGCCGGAAAGCCTATGGAATTATTTACTTGATTGGGGAAATCCGATCTACCAGTGCCGACAATTCTAGCCCCTGCCTCTTTGCATTCCCAGGGCCAAATCTCCGGTATAGGATTGGCACAGACGAAACATATGGCGTCCTTTGCCATTAGCCTGATCTGCTCAGGTGTAATAACCCCTGGCCCTGACCTCGAGTAAGAGATAAGCATATCAGCACCTTTTAACGCTTCGGTTAAACTACCGGTTACCCCCTCAGAATTAGTGATTTGGCAGAATCGCCACTTATCAACATATTTCTCTTTCACTTCCTCTAGGTCTTTCCTTCCCTTGTGAAGTATGCCTTTGCTGTCAGCCATGATGCTATTTTCAGGCTTTCCTCCATAAGCCCAGAGAAGCCTCGAACAGCCGGTATTAGCTGCCCCGGTCCCGTTAAAGACAATCTTGCAGTTCTCTATCTTCTTGCCTACAATTTTTAAAGCATTTATTAACCCGGCTAGCATCACCGTAGCCGTCCCCTGCACATCATCATGCCATACCGGAATTCCCACCTCTTCCCTACACCTGTCAAGTATGCCAAAACATTTAGGATAGGAGATGTCTTCCAAGTTGATGCCGGCGAATGATGGCTCAAGCCATTTAACTGCCTGGACAATTTCATCAGGCTCCTTGGTGTTAAGGCAAATAGGCACGCAATCTACACCACCAAGGTATTTAAACAACAACGCTTTGCCTTCCATCACGGGATATCCTGCCTTAGGACCAATATCTCCCAGGCCAAGCACTCGAGTGCAATCAGAAACTACAGCTATAGTGTTCCCACGATTAGTGAGCTTGTGAAACTTCGACTCGTCTGCCTTTATCGCCCGACAAGGCTCAGCAACTCCAGGGGTATAATAGATAGCAAAGTCATTAAGGTCGCGCACCTGGCATTTGAGCATTGTTTGCATTTTGCCACGGTAGTCAGCATGCAACTTCATGGCATCCTGTGCTGGTTTCCTTGCTTTGGCTAAAAGCTCCTCCTTAGTTACTTTTTGTGACATAATACACCTCCTTTAATTAAATTTTCCCTAGCTCTGCTTAGCTAGCGGCGAAGAATTGGGATAAACCTATAGCCGGACTCAGTTGCCTCCTTTTTTCTTTCTTAGCGCTGAGTTCTACGAAGTTTACCAGTTCCCTGGCTTGCCTGTAACTCATAATGTCTATCATTTTAGCTTCAAACGAGATAGCTCCAAGCCCCCTTGGCTTCAGCTTCCTCAAAAGCTTCCACCACCCTTCGAGAATATAGCATCGGATGTCAAGGCTGCCGCTTTGGTAATCATCCTCGTATTGTTCCCTGGAACGAAAAGCATAGACCGCAAAACCATTGGCTACGCCTCCCCTTTCAAGATTTTAGTCAAAGTTGTGGCTATTTCCTGAGGATATTCTACCACCCTCGCCCCAGCACTTTCCAAGGCTTTAACCTTGCTTCCTGCTTTCCTTTACCTCGTTCAATTATAGCAAAAATTCTCCGAATCTTGGGGCCCCTTATTCCTCACCTTCTGAGGGAGCCTTAGCTACGATTCCCATAACCTCCTTGATATTTTTCACTTTCTGCAGGTTAGTAAGAATAGATAGGGACTTCTCTACCTCCTCTCCGGATAGCACCGTAGAGGCACAATCCCGGTATTTGGAATTAAACTCTTCAGGGGTTAACGGATTCTGTGGCATCCCTTTAGCAATAGTCACCTCTTTAGAGAATTCTTTGCCATCCTTCAGTTTGACAGTAACACTCTTGGTACCAAATCCTTCTGCCGTTCCCATAACCGGCATGGGATACTTCTCCACCCATTTCATCCTCTCCATCAGGCTTTCTACCCGGGGCTCAGCTACCGCTCCATCAGTGAAATGTCTGAGTCTGACCTCCCCAGAAAGAAAAACTCGGGCAACACAGTATTCCAGGCTAAACTTGCCCTCCAAGCCTGTTCTGGGGTGATGATGGATAAGAATCTGCTTATCAAAGGGGCTGACGCCCAACTCTACTTCAGCTATATTAGCCGCATTCACCTTATGCTCTTCTTTAATACCAAGAGCAGCATCTATGGCACAATGGGTGAACCCACAAGAGGGATAAGGCTTAATAGATAACCCCTCTGCACTGGTGATGACAAATGTTTTCCCCAGATTCTCGCTTGAGGTGGCCCAATCCACCTCTCCACTATGACCAAATACCTTAGCAAAACCCAGGGGGGCTTCAATTATACTATCATCAGCAGTAAAACCCGCCTGGGCTAAAAGAACTGCCTGGATGCCGTTAGCTGCCGCTTTACCGGCATGTAACGGCTTGGTCATGGTGCCAAAGTTCTGCCTTAAACCACCAGCCAGGGAGGCAGCGATCCCCAGAGCCATCCTCACCTGGGGCATGGTCAGCTTTAACAGCTTGGCTGCTGCTGCCGCTGCCCCCAGACTGCCAAAGGTAGCTGTGCTGTGCCACCCCTGCATATAATGGCTCTGCAGCACAGGCCCAGCGATACAACAAGCTGTCTCGTAACCAACAACATAGGCAGCCAAGATATCCTCACCCGAAGCCTCTATGCTCTCTCCGATAGCTAAAACCGCTGGAGCAAGAAATACCGATGGGTGTCCGATAAGAGAGATGGCCATATCATCGTAATCCAGGGCATGCCCCGTCGTCCCATTAACTACAGCCGCCAGATATGGCGATGTTTTGAAATCTCTACCGATGAGGCTCGCTTGGGGCACACCACCCATCTTCTGGGCATAATCGGCTATTATCTTGCTTTGCTTCTCTCTTGACCCAGGAAGGGCAACGCCAATAAAATCGCTGATCCCCAAACGAGCCAGAACAACAGCATCTTGGGGAATATCTTTAGCTGCTGTCTGGGCGATAAAATAACTAACCTTATCGGTAATACCCATTCATCATCTTCAGCTATCAGCTAACTGCTGGCTGCGGTGAGCTATCAGAGCTTAACCTTAGACCCCAAGATAAGCCTCTTTGACATGCTTATCCTGGAGCAACTTCTCACCCTTGCCTTGAAGGGTAATGCGGCCAATTTCCAGAACATAAGCCCTGGTGCAGGCCTTTAAAGCATGGGCCACATTTTGCTCTACCAGTAAAATAGTGATGCCTTCGCGATTAATCCGTTCAATAACTTTGAACTCCTCATCTACCAGAAATGGCGCCAGCCCCAGAGAAGGCTCATCCATCATCATCAGCTTAGGGCACGCCATTATCCCTCTACCTACAGCCAGCATCTGCGCCTCACCACCAGAAAGCGTCCCCGCTGCCTGCCAGGCCCTCTCTCTCAATATGGGGAAAATAGTGAACACCCGCTCCATAGATTCCTCTCGTCTCGCTTTTGCCTCTGGCATCAGGGAGCCCATGAGCAAATTCTCCTTAACCGTCATCTCAGGAAACAGCCTTCTCGCCTCAGGGACATGAGCAATGCCCAAACTAGCCATCTTATGAGCTGGCAGTTTGCTGAGCTCTTGCCCCAGAAATTCAATATGCCCTTTTCTCGGTCGCAACAGCCCCGAGATGGTGTTCAAGGTAGTAGTCTTGCCGGCACCATTGGAGCCCAGCAAGGCAACGATTTCTCCCTCATTTACCTCAAAGGAGACATCCCATAATGCCTGCACATCTCCATAATAAACATCAATATCATTTACCTTTAGCATATTCCTCCCCCAGATAAGCTTTAATCACTTCAGGATGACTGGCTATTTCCCTTGGCGTCCCCCGGGCTATCTCACTGCCAAAATTGATGCACATCATTCTATCCGAAATGCCCATGATAAACTTCATCACATGCTCTACCACGAAGCAAGTTATCCCAGAATCTCGAATCTTCCTCACGATTGTCATGGCTGCCTCTATCTCCACAAGATTTAGCCCGGCCGCTGTCTCATCAAGTAGTATTAACTCAGGGTCTCCAGCCAGAGAGCGGGCTATCTCCATCCTTTTCTTATCGGCGATAGGCAAATCCTTGGCTGGCACATCCTTCCGAGGCATAAGCTCACAAAAATTTAGAATCTCCAAAGCTTTGTCCCTGGCTTTGGTAGCACTGTTCGTCCGCAAGAAGGCTCCCGCCATGACGTTCTCCAGGACGGTCATGCGCCTCAATGGCTTAACCACCTGAAAGGTCCGGCCAATACCTAGCTGGCAAATCTCGTGAGTGGACATGCGAGTGATTGGTATCCCTTTGAAAATAATCTCTCCGCTATTTGCCGGATAGTAATTATTTATGGCGTTGAAAAGCGTGGTCTTGCCCGAGCCATTGGGACCAATAAGTCCAAAAATCTCTCCTTGCTCTAGGCCCACAGTTATATCATTGACAGCCACCAAACCGCCGAATTTCCTTACTACATGGCTGATATCCAAATAAGCCATTTCATTCACCTCCGACATATACTGGCTTTTTACGACGGAAGGCGCCCTTTACCTTATCCCAGTCACCGATAATTCCATTGGGAAGAAACATGATTACCAAAACTAAAATTAAGGCGAATAGCAAATAGTGTACCGTTCCTATCACCGGCCCGGCGAAGGCGCGCAGTACCTCACTAAGGAGGATAAAAATGGTTGCCCCAAGAGCCGGCCCCCAGAAGGTACCCGGCCCTCCCAGCATTACCGTCAGTATCATCTGCGCTGATATTATTAAAGGGAATACTACAGCAGGTTCAATATAGGCCATATAATTCATGTAAAACGCTCCCGCCAGCCCGATAATGCCGGCACTGGGAATAAGAGCATACATCTTATATTTAGTGCTGGGAACCCCCAGCCCTTCAGCAGCATCCTGGTCTTCTCGGATGGAGACAAAATAATACCCCAGCTTGGACTTCATCAGGCGATAAACAACATAAAGGCTCAAGGCCGCTATAGCCAGAACCATGTAATAATAGGGTAATTTCTGGTAACCCCAGGTGCGCGCAATTACTATGCCCACCGGCCCCTCACTCATTTCCACCCAGTTAAGGAATACTATCCGCATTGCCTCGCATACCGCCAACATAGACAGGGTAAAATAGCCACCACGCAGACGGAAAGTGATCAGCCCAATAGGGATGGCCGCAATGATGGCCAAAAGGGGCCCTGCTATCATCCCCCACCAGGGTGATATACCCCAGTGAAGATAAAGCAGCCCAGCTCCATAGGCACCTAAACCAAAGAAGGCAGCACTCCCCAAGGATGCTTGCCCGCAATATCCCCCAAGCAGGTTCCAGCCTGTGGCCATGGCTATCCACATCATTACCAGAATAAGTACATGCTGAAAATAACCGCCTAAAAAGGGTGGAAAGGCTATAGCCATTATCCCCAAGATTGCCGGTAAAAACCAACTCTTTTTTGCCATTATGTCACCTCTTAATTACTGTTTTGAGCCCGCCAGGCATGAACAAAAGGATAATAATAAAGATGACGAAGCCCACGACATCCTTATATCCCGGGGCCCAATAAACAGCACCCAAGGATTCCGCCATGCCAAAAACCAAACCACCAGAAAGAGCCCCCACAGTGCTCCCGGCACCTCCGAGAATGGTGATGATAAGTGCTTTAATGGTAAAAGGAGTGC
>Ga0224506_10003395_pt1 | contig 10535 bp, 9 predicted proteins | sample SF_Jan12_sed_USG_2_FD_169108 | JGI IMG/M metagenome (GOLD analysis project Ga0224506, IMG submission 169108) | Sediment microbial communities from San Francisco Bay, California, United States - SF_Jan12_sed_USGS_8_1 | ecosystem: Environmental > Aquatic > Marine > Sediment | place: USA...
TCGGCGGAGCAGCTCTTCGGTGATGTGAGGCATTTCGCTGACATCTTCGCATCCTTCGATGCCGCCCCCTCCGTCGAAATCTGTTCCGATGCCCACGTGATCCACTCCAACGAGATCAACCACACAATCGATGTGATCGACGAGATCCTTTACCGAAGCCTTTTCCTCGGGATAGGCTTCACGAATAGCCGCGTATTCCTGACGCATTTTTTCCCGCGTTTCTTCGTCCTTCACATCACTCCATGACCCATACTTCTCCCGCAGCTCGGCCAAGGCTTTATCCCGTTCTGGATTTGGTTCTGTCGTTATTAAGAAACTGGACACCAGACAAATCTGTATCACTCCGCCATTTGTCGCCAAAGCATTGAGCATCTCGTCCGAAAGATTTCTGGGATGATCGCAGAGGACGTGGACACTGGAATGGGAAGCGATTACCGGAGCCTTAGAGACTTGGATCACGTCAAAAAAGGACTTGTCCGAAATATGAGAGACATCCACCATAATACCTAAGCGGTTGCATTCGGCTACAACCTGTTTCCCAAATTCAGATAAACCGTTATCCTCGGGATTTCGTCTATCGGTCGAAGAGTCACAGATATCATTGTCTCCGCCATGACAGAGAGTGATGTAACGAACGCCTCTATCGTAAAACTCCTTTACAAGTTGGAGGTCTTTCCCGATTGGGTAGCCATTCTCGAGTCCTATGTATGCAGCTCTCTTCCCCTGCTTCTCGAAACGGTAGGCATCCTCTGGCGTTGTAGCCAATTCCACAAGGTCTGGATGGTCTTGACACATCTTGTGGACCACATCGAGCAGTCGGCTTGCTCTTTCTCTGGCACGGGCATAGGATTCAGGCGTCAGTAGACCTTGCCCAACGAATACGGCAAAAAACTCCGCATCCAGACCTCCCTCCTTCATCCGGGGAAGGTCGATGTTTCCGCTCCCTCTCTCTCCTGGTTCATGGCGCTCTGCGATATTCCAATCCTCCCTGAGCATGTGTAACGGCGTGTCGGCGTGGGTGTCAACAGTCAGGACTCTCTCGTGGATCTCGCCAGCCCTAGCTATGAGTGCTTCTTCTTTTTCCTTAGGAGAGCACGAAATCAAGAACAAGCCTACAGATAAAGTGACCATCCATTTGATTCCAGATTTTTGTCTCATATTTTGCTCCTCATTCCTCGTCTTGTGACATTAACTCAACAATGTACAAAAAAACACGAATGAATTCAAACAACTTTTATCTTAGCATTTCTATTTCCGTGAAAGTTCATGATGAAGGTGTCATTCGTCACAGTGATCGCTGTGACAGATTAATGATCACATAGGCTGTTCTACAAAATCAATCGTGCCGCAGCGCTACCACTGGATCTACCCGAGCAGCACGAAGAGCAGGATAGATACCTGCCAATAAACTGACCGTTATCGAAAACGCCACAGCCCCCAAGCAGAGCCACCAGGGAAAGCTGAAGTACTGAATGAAGGGAACACCCTGCTTGGCCAAGAAATAATTGACAACCTGGTTTATCAGACCGCTCACTACCCATCCCAAAGCTAATCCGAACACACCACCCAGTAGCCCTATCACGCTGGACTCAAAGAAAAAGATCTTCTTGACATCCCTGTCGCTTGCCCCCACCGCCTTCATGATGCCTATCTCCCCATACCTCTCTAGAATGGACATCACCATGGTGTTCACGATACCCAAAGAGGCGACACACAGAGCGATCATACCGACTATGGCTAACACCATATCCAAGAACAGAAAGCCTGTTTTGAATTCTTCAAAATGATCGATCATGGCAAAGGAGCGAAGGCCCATCTTCCGGATTTCCTCTTTTATAAGCTCTATATTCTGAGGAGAGGAAACTTTAACATTGACCAATGCGTATCCCTGCTGCTGCTTAGGGGAGCGGAAAAGATCCCACAAATTTGAAAAAGGCAAGGTCTTTAAACCTTTAGCAACACCTGGAGGAATAAACATATCGCTTCGCAGCGGGGTAGGCCCTCCAAAGCCCATTCTTTCAGCGATGCCTGTTATCCTGAATGTGTAGCTTTCTCTTGCAAAGGGAAGGGTATCTCCTTGAAGAATGGAGGAAAGATCCATGGGATTTATGCGGCTGAAATCAAAAGCCAGGGTGGAGATCTCGATCTCCTTTCCGAGAGCTGAAGAAAATTCCTTGACTTTGAGCCTGCTCAGTAGGGAATCACTGATGATGAGTGCAAGGTCATCATCCTGAACAAAAGGCTCTCCCATACGAAGCTTCATCAGCTTGGATGCGGCCAATTCCGACGGAAGAACCTGAATCAGTACAAACTCTTCCTTCTGATTGAATTTGACTGAAGCAGGGAAGCGGATATCGGCAAACACCGCCTCCACACCCTTCATCCCCTTGATTTTTTCTATAACCTTATCATCAAGAACGGTCTTTGAACCATCATCAGTAGATTCCTCCTGTCGGATGTCCGGATCACCTAAGCGCAAAAGTGCCGAATCGGTGAAGATCGTGAGATAATTGAAAAGCTCCAGTTGTGTGAAACTTTCTGAGACATTTTTCTGGATGCCTTTTCCGAAAGAAATCATCGCGACCAATGCACCGATACCGATGACCACTCCAAACGTCGTCAGGAATGACCTCAGCTTCCTCTTCCAGAGATTGGTGAAGGATTGCTCGATGTAGTCAGAGAGTCTCATCCTGCCCCTTCTCCTTCGAAGATTTCGCCATCCTCAAGATGAATCAGATGGCTTGAAAATTCTCTGAGAAGCCTTTCTTCATGGGAGACCATTACAACTGTAAGAGCTTGTCTCTGATTCAGATCGGCTAAGACACGGACGATTTCTTCTGAGGTCCGGCTATCCAAATTCCCGGTAGGCTCATCTGCCAACAACAAATCAGGCTGGTTGACTAAGGCCCTTGCAATAGCCACTCTCTGCTGCTCGCCTCCGGATAGCTCTGATGGGCGGTGATCCCTGCGCGGAGCGAGTCTTACCTTATCCAACACTTCCATAGCTCTTTGTCTTCTTTCCCTCTTAGCCACCCCAGCAAAAAGCAGAGGGAGAGCAACGTTTTCAAGGGCTGTGAAGGAAGGAATGAGATTGAAGGATTGAAAGATCATCCCCACTTCGTGTCTTCTGTATCGAGCCAACTCGTCCTTGTTCATGCGGGAAATGGCTTTTCCCTGAGCCTCTATGGTTCCAGAGGTCGGCGTATCCAAACCCCCAAGAAGGTTCAAAAGGGTTGACTTTCCTGAGCCTGACGAACCGGTTACTCCTAAAAAAGCACCTCTCTCGATGGAAAGAGTGACATCTTTCAAGGCCACAACCTGGACTCTTCCCATGGTGTAGATCTTGGTCAGCCTGTCGGTCTTGATGATGGCAGACATTTCCTTCATCACTTTATATAACGAAAAATGATGACCCAAGTTATATTAGATGGATTCGGAGAGACCTGCTAAAGGTTACTATAATTATTATTATTTATAGTGCTTTTTCTACCACTTCCCATCCATCTGGAATTCCGCGCTGCCCAGCCAGAATCCAGATCCCGCGACTGAATCATACTGCGCTTGAAGGAGATCATAATGGAATTTCTCTTCGTCGCTGATTTCAAGGAACATCTTCTTGGCCACGGGATCATTGGTCGCTTCCGCTGCTTTCTGGAAAAAATCGATGGCGTTCTGCTCGAGTTCCATTCCTATTCGCAGAGCCTCCACCTCCCCCTTTCTCTCTTCTTTCTTTACACTTTCTTTCAACTTTTCTACCAGGGGAGCCTCACCTGATACATCCTCAGGTTTGATCTCTCTCTTCCAGTCTGCCCCTCCGAGAATCTCGCTGAACAGCTTACCGAAGGTCTCCAAATGCCTAACCTCTTCTTCTGCCAGGTGCAGAAACATCTTCTTGCCGCGCGGGTGATGGGTGATCTCAGCGGCATGGTTGAAAAATTTCCGACCGTTGATCTCAAGCTTGATAGCCTCTCTGATAGCGTTTTCGATGTCTCCACTTATCTTTGTCATGAGTCCTCTCCCTTATTCGATCTCTACCTGCTTCCAGGCTTCTATGAATTTAACCGCCTTCTCGACCACTTTGGTCACGGATCTTTCTCCTAGCTCCTCCGTAGCGTCCTTGGGATTACTGAACGACCAAACTCCATTACTGGAAATTTGATGACTGGCTCCTCCCTTATTGGTCCCTTCAGGTGTGGCCAATAAATTCCAGAATATTCCCCTCAATTCTGGATTCTTTCGTGCATGCAAGAGGTACTTCTGCATTTGAGGAGTGAAACGGACCTTTGGCTTTTCGGCCCTTTCCATCCTCACCAACTCTGGTTTGAGGTAAAGCATAATAGACGTTTCATCAACTCCAGCATGCTGATCGAACCAGTCCTTTGGCTGCTCCTCCCCTGTTTGGAATGAAGAGCCAAAGCCTATTGCCAAAGCAATGGCTTCTGTATTGTGGTTAATCCTGTGAATGACTTTATCTTCAACAATGCGGTTTCCACCATGGCCATTCAGAAACATGATTCGCCTGAAACCATATTTGACCAGCATCTCTGCAGTCTCGAAAAGAACATCCTCCATGGTCTCGGGTTTCAAGCTCAGGGTTCCGGGAAATCCTGAATGATACACGCTGTATCCTGACAATATGACTGGAACCACAAGTACTCCAGTGCGAGCCGATATCATCTTCGCCATGTCCGTAGCCAAGAAGAAATCCGTTCCTAAGGGTAAGTGGGGACCATGTTGTTCGGTACTCCCCAGCGGAATGATGACCATGTCATTCGTTTTCAGATACTCCTCGACATCGGTCCAAGTCATCTCTTGAAGCACCAGAGGTTTTCCTTGTTCTTCTGCCACCAAAAACGCTGTTAAAGTTAAAATCATCGCCATGGCCACAGTCGATTTGAGCGTATAAATTCTTGTTCTTCGCATGCATACCCTCCCCGTTTTGAGAAAACGTATAAAAATCATGATTTTCTATTCTAGTCTTTCGGAGTCTGCTTTTCAATCGCAAATGAGTGAGGAAGCATCTCTATGTCCGTGATGAGGGAAACATCTGACCCAATTGAGAAGGGTGGCGACGGTTCCTCTCCATCCGAAGCCCATTGTAGAGGGTGGGAGGGTCTTGGCAAGGATGGAGGGAACCGGGAGATGCTTCCGCTTTCTTTATCGCTTCAGGACATAAAAATCCCTTTTTCGATCATCTCCTCGGAAAATCCGGAAATCTATGACCTTGTATTCTCTCATGAATAGCTTCTGAAAGACTTTTCTGGTCTTCATCCGCCATTCGAGCGGGATGTTCCTTACACTTTCGTCCGGGACGTCGGTCTCTCTGAGCATCTTATAAAAATCAAACGGGATCTCAATCAAAATATTCTCCTGATCGAGATCAGGATTGATATCCGCGATGACTTCGAGCTTGACAATGCCACTGCGCCCTTTGACTTCTCGTGTCTCAGAGGCGACTGCGAGGTGCTCATTGCGAACAAGATCTTCTAATTCATACTGTGGCTTCTGGATGTCCCTCTTCAAATCCCATGACACATAAAGCCTGTCGCCCGGTACATCAACCCTGTTCAGATCTCCTCCAAATTCTAGATAAAAGGCTTCTTTGTACTCCCTTACATCCATCCCAAAATGATGGATGTTCCGGTAGGCGTTCACTCCCACAAGAGGATCATAAGTGCAGGTTATGACGTCAACTCCAACGACCTCCAAGACCATCCTTTTTTGAAATTCTTTTATCAAGACACCTAATCCAAAGCTTTGAAAGTCTTTCTTTACACCCAGATACTGAGAATAGAACACTAGATTCTCCGAGGATCTGAAGCCCAGTTCCTTGTCCTTGACTCCAACAAACCCGAAGGAGAATCCCACCAGATGGTCTCTATCTCTGGGAAAACACCCCCTTTTATCCTCTCTAAATACCCCTGTAAAAAGACTACTGCCTCTGTCGAAATAGTTCTCACAGTGCAAGTTGCGCGTCCCAGCCATCTGATCGGTGGGCTCCTTCCAAATCTCCATCCTCAGATCTTCATACTTCTGATAATCGTCCTTGTTAGAAGAAGTTTCCACAGCAAACAGGAATCTCTTTCCCTTTATGGTATGGATGGTCTCCAATTCTTTCATGGGGCAATGTTCTCTTTTTAGTCCTAAGACCTAGGTCAATTCTAGCGAAACGCCCGCCTAAAAAGCAACTTTTATCCCATTGAAGAGAGGATTAAAGAGGATCTTCACTTCCGTGATGCGAGAAACAGAGATGCTTTCTCCATTGAATAAAACAAACTTTTGCTATATTGTAGATACCCCTATGAGTGGTAATCAAAAACACTCGATTAAGAACACAAGGAATCAACACATGAGCACATTAAGACTATACGCCCTCTTCATCCTATTGCTTGTTTTCCCTCTGCTTCTTCAGGGAGAAGGATTCCAGGTCAAGGTCATTGCTGACGAGGGTGACCTGCCCGAAAAATTCTGTTCGCTGTGGAAAAAAGATCCCCAGGCCCTGATTCAAGTCAACCATCCAAGATCCGGTGACATCGGGTACTTCAACAATTACGAGCTTGATCCGGACTCGGCTTCGAGTGTCAAGAAAAATTTTGATTTGAGCTTTGACGTTTTGGAAGTCATGAACGGACCGTATCCTTATGATTCGAATGACGAATCCATCGCCGATTGGCTCAATCTTTTGAACAGAGGCTTTTATTTCCCGATTGTAGGATCCTCGGATACCCACACCATCGACGGAGATGAGCCTGGATATTCCCGGACCTATGTCTTCTATAGTGGAGGAAAGGGTGATCACTTGGACCTTTCCTCCCTCATTCACCAGATGAAAAAAGGACACACCTTTGTCAGCAATGGTCCTGTTGTGGATTTCAAGATCAACACGACCCATGTTCCCGGCGACTCCTTTACAGCTAAAAACGGAAAGGTGGACATCTGGTTAAAGGTCGAGAGTGCACCCTGGGTGTCGGTGGATGAGGTGAGGATTATCGTGAACGGAAAGTTCGATCCCCCACTTCCGCAGGATATCCAATTGATAAAGACAACAGAGCCCGAAAGCAAGGATGAGCATCACAAATAACAGTTGAAAACGAAAAAGTGAAGAGAGAACAGAGGTCAAGTCTTACGTTGAAAGGCAGAATATTCCAACCCAGAGATCCGGACAGCTTTTACAGTGAAGCCAATATCATTACGCTGGTGAGGCTTGTCGGTTCACTCGTCTTCTTCGCCTTGGCCATCCTCAATAAAAGCCCCACCTACAACTTTATAGGTCTGGGACTGCATTGGTTTGGAGATGTCCTAGATGGTTTTTGCGCACGAAGATGTAAACAAGAAACAATATTAGGCGCAGAAATAGATATCATTGCAGACCGCATAGAAACGCTTTTCTTCTACATTAACTTCCTCCACTTTCATCCCAACCTGATTGTCCCAGCGACAATCTATATCCTGGATTTTGCCTTTGTGGACTTCTACTTGAGCTATCAGTTTCTGAAGTATGATATCATCTCTCCGAATTATTTCTTCAAGGTAAACAAGACCGTATACATACTGAACTACAGTCCTGTCGCCAAATTCTGCAATTCTACAGTGGTAACCTTAATCCTCATTTTCTTGCCTCAAATCCAGATTCTTGCTGCCTTTTTTGCAGCGGCTCTGATAGCCATAAAATCGTTCTCTATCTATCTTCTCAACAAAAAAAGACCCGTAGGTATAAGGCAATCTTCACCAAGAAAGAAAAAAGCAGAATAAGGAGACACATAAGAAAAAAGACACAAGAACAGAAAAGACAACACTTAGATCCCTAGTGACAGGAGCCGCCGGATTCGTCGGCAGTCAATTGACAGAGACTCTGAAAAGATGCTGATTTGGGGAACAATCCCTAAGGTCTCCCTTCATCTGTCGTCACCTCTTGTCAGCCCTTCTTTATCCAAGCGGCGCATGTCGAAAAGCAACACAAAGCCTCCAATAAACGCGCCCAGTATCGTAGTCAGGAACCTCCATATGATAGTATAGACCAACACCAGGCCTTCAGGCAGGATGTAAGCGATGAGCCAAGTCGAAGAAAGCTCCGCTAATCCCGACGCTCCGGGGGTTGGCGCAAAATAAATCAGAAATATCTGGATGATCTGCAAAGCGATGATTGTGACAAAAGGAACATCTTCCCAAATCATGCAGGCAATAAAATATCCCATCAGGAATTTGTTGAGATAGAGGGCGATAGTAAGCCCTGTGACAATTCCCAGAGCCCACGTTCTATACCGGAGAATCTCCTTGAATGCCTTCTTGAAACGAGCTGTTCCTGTTTCGACTGTGCTGCTCATGCGGTCTCGGATTTGTTGGATTTTTTTCCTTTTTATAGGAATAATCCAGAAGAATCCTCTCAAAAAAATCAATGCGGCTCGAGGAAAGAACAGCGCAAAAAGAACACCAAGAATATAAACAGCGACAATAACATAACCAATTTTAATGAAGGAGATAAGATTTTCACCGAAAAAATGCCTAGGCAGGAAGAGGAGGGAGATGGTGCAGGCGAACAGAAAGAAGATCATGGTGGCAAAAAAATTGATCAAGCTCACAAGGATTCCTTCTGAGACTTTCGCACCGGCTCGCCATAATATATAGAGCTGTGCTGGCCCTCCTCCAGTTTGCATGGGTGTTACGGCGCCCATGAAGATGTTCGCCCAGTTGGACCGCATACAATCCCATAGGGAAACTCTCGTTAGATATTTTCCCTCAAAGAAGAGCTTATACCTCAACCCACCAAGAAGATAATCCACCCATACGAGAGGGATCAGGATGAGCATATAGGACCATTTGAGCTTTTGGAGGAAGACCTCAAAGCCCATAGGCTTTTTCCACCAAAAGGCTAACAGAGTGCCGACGATAGAAAACAGGATGAATATTTGGACGCCACGAGTGATGGTTTTAAGCGAGGGAAGAGTGGGAGCTTCGTTTCGGCAGCTATTTACTGATTCTTTCAATCTGTCTTCTGCCTAAATTTTGAATTAAGCTTATAACACAGGGTAAGGTAGAAATCAATACATGGAGGGTATCCAAATAGAGGATCTTCTCAGAAATGTTGTTTATCAGATTTGAACTTTGTGAAATAATGATGGCATGAAAAAAGATCGAGTTTTCAAGCCATGAAAACAGGGCAAGCAAGACGATGCCTAGAGTTTTGATAACTGGAGCTACAGGATTCATCGGCAGCCATCTCACAGAAACGCTCGCTTTGAGAAAATGGAAAGTGACCTGTTTGGTCAGACCTCAGAGCCAAACAGACTTTATTCAAAAATTTTCTGTTCGCATCCTCAGAGGTCCTCTTGATGATCGAGAAGTCTTCGAGCGTGCGGTTGAAGGCCAGGATTACATCTTCCATCTCGCAGCCCGCATTCGGTCTGCTCCTCGGGCGGTTTATGAAAAATCCAATTATAGGCTGACTAGAGATTTAGTCTCTGCCTGCCTTAGTAGAAATCCTAACGTCAAGCGGTTTGTCTATATCTCATCCATTGCCGCAGCAGGTCCGTCTCCTCTGGATCAACACTCTGATGAAACTCTAGCCCCTTGCCCAGTGTCAGAATACGGACGGACAAAGCTCAAGGGAGAAAAAGCTGTTCAAGAAGTTTGGGATAAGATTCCTGCAACCATCATCCGACCTCCAAACGTCTACGGATCTCGCCAGCTAGAAACCGACCTCTTGATCAAACTCGTACAAAAACGTGTCGTTCCGATATTAAGAAGCATGGAGAAGTCAACGAGCCTGATCTATATCGATGACTTGATCCAGGGCATCCTTCAAGCTGTAGGATCTCCGAATACACAAGGTCAAATCTATTATCTAACAGATGGAGCAGGATATTCCTGGAGAGAAATCATCCTCACCATAAAGAGGAATGTGTTGGGGGAGGCACTGTTTCTCCCCTTGCCAGAGGAGATCATTAGCTTCATCGCTTGGCTCTCAGATATCCTCAAGACAGCAGGAATGAACAGGCTTTTTTTTGGTCAACGAGCTTGGCAGGCTATGGTCCACACACATTGGCTCTTCTCATCATCAAAAGCCACAAGAGATTTTGGCTTCAAGCCGCGCTACAACCTTGATGAAGGAATCAAAGATATGATCCGGTTCAGACTTGAAAAACTTGGAAAACTGTAATAATTTTAGTATGACTCTCTTCGAACTGACCTGAGTTTTGAAAGATAAGTAAGTCTGCGACCGACACCAATGCGAAAATCCGAACATTCCGCTCTCGAAGGAAAGAAAGTTGCTTGCATCATCAATCCCAGTGCAGCTAACAAAAAATGGAAGAGGAGGAAGCTTCTTAGAAGATATCTTCAGGAAAACCTTCCCGGTCAGATCTATGACAGCCACGAAAATAAGCTCTACACCATAGAAACGGCCAAAAGACTGAGTCTAGCTAATGACATCATCGTAGCTGCGGGGGGAGATGGAACCATAGCTGATGTCATCCAAGGAATATTGTCAAGCGAAAACCAAAGAAGTGTTGCGCTCGGGATTATCCCTCTGGGAAGCG
>Ga0224506_10003396_pt1 | contig 10532 bp, 10 predicted proteins | sample SF_Jan12_sed_USG_2_FD_169108 | JGI IMG/M metagenome (GOLD analysis project Ga0224506, IMG submission 169108) | Sediment microbial communities from San Francisco Bay, California, United States - SF_Jan12_sed_USGS_8_1 | ecosystem: Environmental > Aquatic > Marine > Sediment | place: USA...
CATCATCTATGATCCTATACGCAAAGAGTGTTTTGCTGCCGAATATAATCAGGGTGCGACTCTGAATGGTCGGCTATTACAGCTAGCCTACACAGGCACAGATCTATCTGCGTGCATTGCCGGCGTAGACTTGAAGCGACTGGACAGCAGACTCGCAGCCAGAGTCGCGATGGAGCAACCCTTCCGCTCCCAGCGTAACTTTGGTTCGGGTGCTCTGGACTGGGCCTGGTTGGCCTGTGGCCGTATGCAGCTCTATCTGCACGGAGGACAAAAGTTATGGGACTATATGGCAGGACGTTTGATCTTTAGCGAGGCCGGTGGTGTCTGCAGCGATATCGCAGGGGCTGAGATATCCTGTAATGAGTTGGTACCTCGTTCAGTCGTAGCAGCTGTAAATCAGCCTCTGTTCGAACAATGGCTGGGCTGGGTCCAGGAGGCAAATGGCGATAATGAGAAATGAATCCAGAAGTGATGCCGCCAGCTACTGATATTGCCCCTGGCTTTCTCGTATAATGGCCTTTTCGGCACACTACACCTGAACATGCCCAAGTCTGCAAATCACTCAAAAGTAAAACCATCCTCCGTGAAGAGATCATGGCGGCGCTACATCAAGCCACTGTTTGTTACGGCCATGACCATGGCCGCGCTTCTGTTCGTCTACACCCTCTATCTGGATGGACAAATTCGTCAGCAGTTTGAAGGCAAGCGCTGGTCCCTGCCAGCAAAGGTCTATGCACGTCCACTGGAACTCTATCCCGGCAAGACTCTGTTGAAAAATGAGTTATTGGCCGAGCTGCGTGATCTGCAATATTTTCCCCAGGCTGATGCCAGTGTTGCGGGCAGTTATGCAGACATGGGCAACGAACTGATCCTGCATACCCGTGCCTTCCGCTATTGGGACGGCGAAGAGCTGCAACAACGTATTCTGATCCGCTTTAGTGGCCAGCACATACTCAGTATCCAGAATCTATACGATGAATTACCTCGAGATCTTATCCGTCTGGATCCGGTACGCATTGCCACTATCTATCCATCACATAAGGAGGATCGTGCCTTACTGCGTCTGAACCAGGTACCACAAAAGCTGGTCGAGGCACTGATCTCCATCGAAGATCGCGACTTCTATCACCATCATGGTGTCTCCTTACGCTCGATCGCCCGAGCCATGCTTACCAACCTGCGTGCCGGGCGTATGGTGCAGGGCGGCAGTACCCTGACCCAGCAACTGGTAAAGAACTATTTCCTCAGCAATGAGCGTACCCTGAGTCGTAAACTGAACGAAGCGATCATGTCCTGGTTGCTGGATTTTCATTACCCCAAGGATGAGATCCTTGAGGCCTATTTTAATGAGATATATCTGGGACAGGATGGCAGTCGCGCCATTCATGGCATCGGTATGGCCAGCCAATATTACTTTGGTCGCACACCACTGGAACTGGGGCTGGAACAACAGGCCCTGCTGATCGCGATACTCAATGGACCCTCGTATTACAATCCGCGTCGTTTTCCGGAACGGGCGATAGAGAAGCGCAACCTGATTCTTAGTGTGATGCTGCAACATGGTCTGATTACCCCCAATGAGGCCGAACAGGCAATGAACAGACCTCTGGGCGTCTTGCCAAAACCCAAGTCCAGCATTAATCGTCATCCGGCCTTTATGGATCTGGTCAGACGTCAACTGAATGAAGACTATAAGGAAGAGGACCTGCGTACCGAGGGGCTGAATATATTTACCACACTGGATCCTCGCGTGCAGGCCGAGGCAGAACAGACCGTTGCCAGTGAACTAAAAGAGATGGAACGCTATTACGGAATCCCGGTAGATACACTGCAAAGCGCGATGGTGGTTACGGATACTGGCAGTGGCGAGATTCAGGCCGTGGTCGGTGGCCGTGATCCCCGTTTTAATGGCTTTAATCGTGCGGTTGATGCACAACGGCACATCGGTTCCTTGATCAAACCGGTGGTGTTTCTAACGGCATTACAGACTCAACGCTATCATCTGGCGACCACGATCCTGGATGAGCCACTGGAGGTTGAGTTGTCTGCTGATAAAAGCTGGACGGCCGAGAACTATGACCATATCAGTCATGGCGAGATCCCTGCCTACGTTGCACTGGTCAACTCCTATAACCAGGCCACACTGAATCTGGGGATGGAGGTCGGTGTCGACAAATCGATACAGACCTTGCGTGCCCTGGGCGTACACAGACCGGTAAATATCTATCCATCATTTTTGCTGGGGGCGACCGAGATGTCACCGCTGGATGTGACCCAGGTCTATCAGACCCTGGCCAATGGTGGCTTTACTACACCTTTACGTACGATTCGTGCGGTACTGGATACCGATGGCAGGCCTCTGCAACGTTACGAACTACAGTTAAAACAGGCCGCCGATCCGCAGGCCGTCTATCAGGTCAATAGCGTACTGAACCTGGTGACCCGTGAGGGTACGGCTCGCAAGCTGTACGATACACTGCCGCAGGATCTGCAGTTGGCCGGTAAAACCGGTACCACCAATGACTTGCGTGACAGCTGGTTTGCCGGCTTTAGTGGCAATCGTCTGGCCGTGGTATGGCTGGGACGTGATGACAATAAGTCGGCTGGCTTCAGTGGCTCTACCGGCGCCATGCGTATATGGGGAAGACTGTACCAACAGCTGGGTAGCGAATCACTGGAACTGATTGCACCGCAAGGGGTCTCTCACCTGTGGCTGGACAGAGGGGATGGCAGTATCACCGAGGAGGATTGTGGTGATAGCGTCCGCCTGCCATTTACCCAGGAAGTGATGGCAAGACTGCCGGTTCGTAGCTGTGACGCAAGCAGTGACTAGATTTAGCATAGGAAGTTAATAAATGAAGTTTCGTATACTCTATCTCATCGTGATGTTGCTGACGATAACCGCCTGTGGCACCACTCCGGTTTCGGATGCTCCCACGGTCTCCGGCCTGAATCAGCCGGATGCAGAAGTCGAACCATTGGCACTGGTTGAGACGACCCCCTTGATGCGCGCACCATCCTATAGCAGTAATGCCGTATCGATTATCGTCGTCAATGCACGAGAGGCGATGGAGAAGGGCAACTATCAGGTGGCTGCTGCACAACTGGAGCGGGCGGTACGTATAGAGCCAAGGAATGCACTGTTGTGGCATTATCTTGCCAAGGTGAGATTCAATCAGGGGCGTTATTCTCTGGCGGCCAATCTGGCCAGTAAATCGACCTTGTTGGCTCGTGGTGATCAGGCCTTGCGTACCAGTAACGCCACATTGATCAAGCAGGCTCAGGCTGCATTTACAACACGCTGAACAGGGGCGGGACGGACCTTCAGGTCCATCCCTGACCGGAGCCTATGGAAAAGCGGGTATGGTCGGGTCAATACCCCGCATATCCGTTTCAGGATGATGTGACTTCACCATCGACTCGATCTCCTCTACCTTCTCCACGCCTATATCGACTATGAACAGATAACTGCCGCGCTGAATATCGGCACTGAAGCGCTGGTGGCGAGTGTTGGGGATATTTATACCTACCATACTGGCACTGACCATACCGATCATCACCCCCGCAAGCGCGGTGGAAAGGATGGTGGCACCCTCCAGCCCCGGTGCTACGAAGCCAAACCAGGCCGACAGTGCGCTCAGCAGGGCCCCAAGCAAGGCCCCGACAGACCCTCCGAGTTGCATAGAGTGAACCAGATCGGTCTTTTGCAGAAGATTCGCCTGTGGCAGATCCGGATGGTTTTGATCATCACGGCAGATTACGTGCATAGCGGCTTCAGGGATGCGAGCCAGAAGTAACTCATTGTGTATCTGTACTGCGTTGTTTAGATCAGGACTTAGAAAATAGAGACGCCTTTTCATGACATACCTCCATACGGAGTTGTGAGGAACAGGGGACTGCTGTGTATTCATGCAGTATAGACTGCATTGCCTGTGATGCTAGCAACTCAAAACTGAGCTAAGGGGTGATGCTGATAGTGAGAACAAAGGGGAGGCACGTTGCCTCCCCTGAAGATATCAGGAGGCCTGTTCCAGACTGTAAGGAAGTTCATTCAGTGTAATGGAGGCACCGTTTTCACTGCCCAGGCTCAGCGCACCGGCCTCAGCACTGGCGATCTCTATAACCGCCAGAAACTCGTAACCACCATTGGGGGAGGGTTGGGCATCGACGATCTTTCCGGCTCCCTGACCGCTGCTAGAGCTGGCAGAGAATATAGGCGTGCCGGGGAGTATTGCCTCGCTAGTGTCTACAATACCTCGATACATACGACGTTTCAGTGTACCCAGATACTGCATACGTGCGATGATCTCCTGACCGGTATAACATCCCTTTTTGAAGCTAACACCCTGCAGTGCCTGCATATTGAGCATTTGCGGTACGAAGGCCTCGACAGTTTCTTCATAGATTGTGGGAACGGCAGCACGAATATCGGTAAGTTTCCAATTTTGATAGCCCACACATGAGGCATTCTTGCTTAACGTATCCCACATGGAGCTGGCATTATCGGTATCGCTAAGCAGCAGATAACGCTGCTGACCTGGCAGATTCAAAATACTGTAAGCACCATCATGTGAGACTGCATAATCTGTCTCTGGTATAGAGCTGCTGAGTCGTGTCAGGGCGGTGTCTGCTTCAGTACCATTAATACCCATAAGTACAAACTGATCACTGACATCTTCCAGCTCAACCTTGGACATCAGTACAAACATCTTCAGGCGCTTTAACACCGCGGGTAGTAGGGCACGTTCGATGATTATGTAATAAGCATCATTTCGCATGATGATATAAAAGCTTGCCAATAAGCGCCCCTTGGGTGAGCAGTAACCGTTAAGGTGTCCCGTAGTGGAATCGAGTTTGCTGATATCGTTAGTCGTCTGACCCTGCAGGAAGGTCATCGCATCATCACCGTTTACACGTATCGCTCCCAGATGTGACAGATCCGCGATGATGGTTTGTTGCTCAGGATCCACATTCATCGTATCAAAGTGCGTAACCAGGTCAGAGTGGTTATCGAAGTTGGCACCTTGAGATTCGAGATAAGATTTCCACTCACTATTCATATCACTAACCTTTAATTTTGTTAAGCACTGGAATTGTTCATCTTTCCAGATTATGCTCTGAACTTATACTCGCATTAAGATTATGGACTTATGCCGCATCATAAAACGCAACGCCCAGTCTATCTGAATCTGTTAAAAATTAAACTACCGGTTACCGGTATATTGTCCATCCTACACAGAATTACTGGTGTGTTAATGGTCATCAGTCTGCCATTTCTGGTCTATCTGCTGGATTTATCCCTCCGTAGTCAAAATGACTTTAAGTCTGTAATGGATTTGTTCATGCATCCAGTGATGAAGTTATTACTCAGCTTCTACCTGTGGTTTTTACTACATCACCTGTTGGCCGGCATACGTTACCTGCTATTGGACCTGGACATAGGTGTGGAAAAGTCTTCCGCCCGTCGTTCTGCCTTTGTCATCAACTATTTGGGGCTGTTGTTGTTTGCCGGTGTGTTATATGGGGTATTTGGTCTATGAACTGGCGTGGTGATGGTATGCGTAGCTGGCTAATCCAGCGGGTTAGTGCGATCTTTATCATTCTCTACCTTATCTATTTGTTGTTTTCAGTTTCGGGCTTTATACAGCTGGACTATCAAAACTGGCACGCATGGGTCTCCCTTACTGCAAACAAAGTATTAATAGTGCTATTTTTTCTCTCCCTGCTACTCCATGCCTGGGTTGGGATACGAGATGTCGTGCTGGATTATCTACACGGTTTTACCACGCGGTTTATTGCATTAACGGCGATCATAGGTTCGATGCTGGCGATGGCCATTTGGCTGCTACTTATCATCATTAAGGTTTGATAGATGAAACTCCCACGACGTAGTTTTGATGCCCTTGTTATCGGTGCCGGTGGCGGTGGCTTACGGGCAGCCCTGCAATTGGCACAGGCCGATGCCAGTGTGGCGGTGGTCTCAAAGGTCTTTCCCACACGCTCGCACACCGTCGCGGCCCAGGGTGGCATCAATGCGGCGCTGGCCAATGTGTTGCCGGATAACTGGCATTGGCATATGTTTGATACCGTTAAAGGCAGTGATTATCTGGGCGATCAGGATGCGATTGAGTATATGTGTCGAGCGGCATCAAAGCTGGTCTATGAACTGGAACATGCAGGCGTTCCGTTTTCTCGTCTGGATAATGGTCGCATCTATCAACGTCCCTTCGGTGGCCAGAGTCAGAACTTTGGTGGTGATCAGGCCGCACGCACCTGCGCTGCAGCAGACCGTACCGGTCATGCCATGCTGCATGCCTTGTATCAGCAAAACATACGTGCCAAGACTTCATTCTTCGATGAATACTTTGCCATCGACCTGTTAAAGGACGATGACGGTAATATTACCGGCGCTTTGGTCATGGACATCGAGAGTGGTGAGCCTATGGTCATCGAGGCCAAGACCACTCTGTTGGCCACCGGTGGCGCAGGGCAGATCTTCCGTACCAATACCAACGCCAAGATCAATACCGGTGACGGTATGGCGATGGCCCTACGTGCAGGGATTCCATTACAGGACATGGAGTTTTTTCAGTTTCATCCCACCGGCATTGCCGGTCGCGGTATGTTGATTACCGAAGGTGCCCGAGGCGAGGGTGGTTATCTGTTGAACAAGGATGGTGAGCGTTTCATGGAACGGTATGCGCCGCACGCCAAGGACCTGGCCAGCCGTGACGTGGTCAGTCGTGCCATCTCAACCGAGGTACGCGAGGGCAGGGGCTGTGGTCCCAATGGCGACCATGTGCTGTTGAAGCTGGACCACCTGGGTGAGGAGGTGATCAATAAACGTCTGCCCGGCATACGTTCCATGGCCAAAACCTTTATGAATATCGATCTGGCACACGAGGCTGTTCCTGTGTTTCCTACTGCTCATTATACGATGGGTGGTATACCCACCAACCGCTTCGGCCAGGTGGTCGCACCGATGGGCAATACCCCGGAAGAGGAGATCCCCGGTCTTTATGCGGTCGGTGAATGTGCCTGTGTCTCGGTACACGGAGCCAACCGTCTGGGTGGTAACTCCTTGCTCGACATCGTCGTCTTCGGCCGTGCCGCAGGTAACCATATGATCGAGTATTTACGTAAAAACCGTTACCACAAGGGCATCGCAGAAATCTCTATTGAAGAGGCAATGAACCGACTGCAACGCTGGGAGCGAAATGGTGAGGGTGAATCGATTCCAGATCTGAAGCGGGAAATGCAGCAAACCATGGAGACCTATTGTGGGGTCTTCCGTACCGAAGAGATCCTCAAGGAAGGGATAGAGAAGATGCATGCTCTGGAGCTACGTTTGGAGAATGCGGTACTTAAGGATCACAGCAAAATTTTTAACACCGCACGGATAGAGGCGCTGGAGATGCAAAACCTGATGGCCATCGCCCTGGCAACGGTTCACTCGGCACTGAGTCGACAGGAGAGTCGTGGTGCCCACTCCCGTGTGGACTATCCTGATCGTGACGATGTGCACTGGATGAAGCACAGCCTCTACAGTATGGACAGTCATGCTATGGAATATAAACCGGTGCGTACCAAACCATTAACGGTCGAACCCTTTCCACCCAAGGCTCGAGTATATTAAGGCAGACCATGATGCGAATTTCCGTATACCGATATAATCCTGAAAGCGACAAAGCCCCCTACATGGAAACCTTTGAGGTAGAAGAGAGCCAGGGCATGATGGTGCGGGATGCGCTGTTGTTGATTAAGGAAAGGGATCCCACCTTTACCTTTCGTCACTCCTGCGGTGAGGGTGTGTGTGGATCGGATTCGATCAACATCAACGGTCGCAACGGGCTCGGTTGTATCACCCCGACGGATGGCTTGAAACAGCCTGTCGAGATTCGTCCGGTACCGGGCATGCCGGTAATTCGGGATCTGGTGGTCGATATGAGCCAGTTCTATCATCAGTATCGAGCCGTTAAGCCTTACATGATTCATCATGATCCGGTTCCAGAGGTTGAGGTACTGCAATCACCGCAAGAGAGAGATCAGCTGGATGGTCTTTATGAGTGCATACTCTGTGGATGCTGTTCCACTGCATGTCCATCATTCTGGTGGAATCCTGATAAATTCCGTGGTCCGGCGGCACTGTTACAGGCCTGGCGTTTTCTTGCCGATAGTCGTGATCAGGCCACCGCCGAGCGTCTGACCGAACTGGATGGTCCATACCGTCTGTTCCGTTGCCATAGCATCATGAACTGTGTCGATGTTTGCCCCAAGGGACTTAATCCCACCAAGGCCATCGGCAAGATCAAGCAGTTGATGCTAAAGCACATGGTGTAGCATGGATGCCGCACGTCTGAAGTGGCAATGCCGACGTGGCATGCTGGAGCTGGATTTGATGCTGGAGTCCTTTGTCGATAAGGTCTGGCCGCAGCTTTCCGAACAGGAGAAGCTGACCTTTGACACCCTTCTGGATTATCCGGATCAGTTATTGTTTGATTACCTGTTAGGTGATGCCGTTCCCACGGATGGGGAGATGATGCATGTCATTACACAAATACGACAGGCCGCTGCGGATTGAGCTAAGACCATCTATTTTCTACCTGCGTCTGGTCCGATACTCGCATCTTCTTAGCGTCCTGTTTACTCTCTACTTATCATCCCTGCATTGGTGGCTGTTATTGATCTTGCTGCCGTTACTATATAGCTATCGTCATGCATTAAATACTTACAACCATAACAGTCGCTATGCAGTATTACGTATACATGCGGATGGTCGTTGCATCCGTTACAGCAGGGAGGGTTCACAACAGAGAGTGAGCCAGATCGAGCAGGTGGTATACCTTCCTTATCTGCTGATCATCATATTACAAGAGCACGGAAAGAGGGCGCAGCAGCTTTTGTTTATTGATGCGATGTCCGTACAAGATTGGCAACAGCTACAACTATTTTTACGCTTTGCACTGGAGCTTAGGGCCGAGAGCTGAAGTTGTCCGGGGTTAGACAGGTGTCCTGTAAATCTTCATTAATCTGCGGATAATCAAGGGTGAAATGCAGTCCGCGGCTTTCCTTGCGTTCCATTGCGCAGCGAATGATCAGATCCGCTACCGTGACCAGGTTTCGTAGTTCCAGCAGGTCACTGGTGACATGGAAGTTGCTGTAATACTCCTGTATCTCCAGCTTGAGCAATTCCACCCGGCGTTTTGCCCGTTGCAGACGTTTGTCGGTCCGTACGATACCAACATAATCCCACATAAAATGGCGCAACTCCTCCCAGTTATGCACCACCACCACCTCTTCGTCGGAGTCTGTCACCCGGCTCTCATCCCAGTCGGGCAGTGTAGGATGATGATCTACCTCGGCGAGTTCTGCGAGTATCGCCTCACTGGCAGAGGAAGCGAACACCAGACACTCAAGCAAGGAGTTGCTGGCCATACGGTTGGCCCCATGCAGGCCGGTAAAGCTCACCTCTCCGATGGCATATAGCCCTTCAACATCGGTGCGGCCTTCTAGATCGGTCATTAGGCCACCACAGGTGTAGTGGGCCGCAGGTACCACCGGGATCGGCTCACGGGTCATATCGTAGCCCAGGGACAGACAGCGTTCATAGATATTCGGAAAGTGTTCACGGATGAAGCTGGCCGGCTTGTGGCTGATGTCCAGATAGACATGCTCTATACCCTGTTGCTTCATCTCATTATCGATGGCGCGGGCAACGATATCGCGTGGTGCCAGCTCGGCACGGCTATCGTAGTGATCCATAAAGCGGGTGCCATCTGGTAGTAACAGACGGCCGCCCTCGCCACGTACCGCCTCACTGATGAGGAAGGATTTTTCTTCGCGGTGGTAGAGGCAGGTAGGGTGGAACTGGTTGAACTCCATATTGGCCACCCGGCAGCCTGCGCGCCAGCCCATGGCGATACCGTCTCCGGTAGAGAGGTCGGGATTGGTGGTATAGAGATAGACCTTGCTGGCGCCACCGGTGGCCAGCGCAACACGTTTGGCCTCAAACACCACGGTGCGCTTACGCCGGTTGTCGTATACATAGGCTCCAACCACGCGGTTGCCCTGTTCACCGAGCTTTTGCGAGGTGATCAGGTCGATGGCCATATGGTGTTCAAAGACATGGATATTGGGATGGGCCCGGGCCTGTTGTTCCAGGGTTGTCTCGATGGCACGACCGGTGGCATCGGCGGCATGGATGATACGTCGCTCGCTATGACCTCCTTCGCGTGTATAGTGCAACTCACCATTGTTTTCGGTGGTAAACGGCACGCCATTATCTTTGAGCCAGTTAATCGCATCACGACTGTGGCGTACGGTGAAATCAACTACCGCTTCATGACAGAGGCCGGCACCTGCATCGAGGGTATCCTGTACATGCGAGGTTATGGCGGCACTGTCTTCGTCCATTACCGCAGCAACACCGCCCTGTGCCCACAGGGTGGAGCCATCCTGCAGATTGGCCTTGGACAATACGGCCACCTGGGCGTGTGCAGCCAGACGCAGGGCAAGGGTCAGACCGGCAGCAC
>Ga0224506_10003397_pt1 | contig 10530 bp, 8 predicted proteins | sample SF_Jan12_sed_USG_2_FD_169108 | JGI IMG/M metagenome (GOLD analysis project Ga0224506, IMG submission 169108) | Sediment microbial communities from San Francisco Bay, California, United States - SF_Jan12_sed_USGS_8_1 | ecosystem: Environmental > Aquatic > Marine > Sediment | place: USA...
TCCAGCTAAATATCCTCCTATTCCTTTATAATTTGAGTTCGGCAATCGAGCCAATGATTTAATAATTATAGTTTTGTTAGTGGGATCATTGTAATCCTTAATGGAGAAAGAAAGTGCTTGTATTTCACCAGTTGAATCTTCAACAATCCAAACCAATTCGGGATTGAACAATTGTTGAAACTTCATGTATTTATCTACAAAATTATTTGGCTCTATTGGAGTATATAAAAAATTATCTGCAAAAGCCTTGATGCTAAATTGAGCAATTTTATAAAGATCAACTTCAAGATTTTCCAAATTTATATTTCTAAATACCGCTCCTTTATCGCTGTAATGTTGCTCCAATCTATCAAGTTGTTCCTGATCAAAATCAAGATTAGCATCTAAATTTGAAAGATAGTGAGCTATAGGTTTAAAATTTCCATCAATAAAATGTTGATTATAGTATGTGTGGTGATAAGGCTCCATAAAAAAATTAGGTTCACGGTTTTGTGTGCTAAACCGGTAACTATTCCATGTAGACCCTTCCATAGACCCAATAAGCCACTGAAAATTTAAATCTCTAGCTAGTTGTTTGGCATATTCCAGTAATACTTTTGAGGCTTGAGGATTATTGATAAATTCATAGCTTCCTAGGCAACCTGTTGGTTGGTTTCTATATCTTAAAGCTGGATTGATATAAAATGAAAACCTGCCAATTGGTTCATTGTTTTCTAGCATTACATAACAACCCTCTAAATGTTCCTCAACTGGATCGTGACCAAGTATAAATCGCTGACTATTTTTTTTATATATTTTTTTTGGAAGGTCTTCAAATAGATTGAAGTTATCTTTCTCTGGTAATGTTTTTATGAATTTATAATTGCTCATTAGGCTATAAAGAATTCTTTAAAAACCACTAATACTAAAAGTGCGCTAAAAGGAATGGTAAGGTTATCATATCCTCTATGAGAAATTGCCTCAGCAAAAGAAGTAGCCAAAGAGATAAATATTGCTACTACAATTACTTGAACAAAATGAATCTGCTCTAGACCTAAAATGAGAACAGTGCATGTCAACATTGCTGCAATAAAAAAACCAACTGATCCACTTAACGTTTTCATGTGACCAAAAGTAGCATATTTTCCCAAGGGAAACTTTTTCCCAACTAAAGCAGCTATTGGATCGCAGATAGCTAAAATTAAGATAGGGATGTAATAAAAAATAAATTGATTATAATACATAAAAACCAAATAGCAACAATAGACAATAATTGGGTATAGTATACTACCCCTTGTGACTCTAACAATTGCATTAATGGAGGGTAGTTTTTTAAAACGAAGACTTATAAATAAAATAATCAGAAAGCTGCCACATAATAATAACACCAACCAATGATTTCCTATTAGAGGAGGAAATAACATTGACAATATACCTGTAGAAAAGTGTACATATTTACGGGTTATTTCAGCCTTAACCTTAAATTTATGGTATAGTAATTCTGAACTTGCAAAAAGCACTAAAAAAGCAAGTGCTAAATAGATAGTATTCAATAAACTGTAGCTCATAACTTAATATCTACATTAAAATTGGAATAAAAGAACCCCTTGTCATTCTTCGAAAGGTTCTTTGATATATCTTCTTCTTTTTTCAAATGCTTAACCGCTTTAGTCATATCTCTTGGTACCATTAAATTCCAATAGGCATAAGTTGCTTTCTCGGCACCATATTCTACAAGGTTTTTAGCAACTGTCTTAAACAATTCTGGACTCATGTATTCAAATATATTTGACAAATTGAATTTATTGAATTCTGCATACTGCTGAAAGGCATCCTCTGCCAGCCCACTAAATATTGTTAGTTTTTCAATATTGTTCTTGATTATTTCAAAATTAGCTTTTCGGGCATAATGTGGCAGAAAAGAGCCAAACTCACCTTTAAGAATATAATTTAGCAAATAATTTTTTTGACACTCAATGGAACTTAAATGTTTTTCGGCCTGACCTAATATAAAAGATCCTACTGAAACATTTACTTCTTTCAAAAATGCTGGATCACGACCAAACTTCCCCATTACATAATTGCTAAAAAATACTTTAAACAAAGTTTTCCAACGCCAACTATTCCAATGCTGATAAAAAAATATTTTCTGTTGACTTAGAGACTTTTCAGCAAACAGACGGTCAATCCTTTTTTTTGAATGAATGAAAGGAAGAATTTTTGAGTGAAATAAAATAAAATATCGCTCTAACTTACCTTGGTAGATGATACCATTTTCTATATCTTCTTTACGGTTTTCCCAAAACTGTTGCAGATTAGTAGCGAGATGTTTTTTTACAATATCAAACAAATCGAGCCTTCTACTACTTTCTTTAAAGCCTAAAAATTCAAGAAAAGAAGAATGATCCAATGTGGTAATGGCTGATTTTTTGAGTTCTATTAAATTAAGTTGGATAGGATTAATGTCTACAGCAACTACCAATTCAGGATTATTTACAAGTAATGAAAAACTATTATCTCCTGCCGAACCAATTGAGAGTACTCTATCGTCTTGCTGTACATTCAAGCCATCTAATAATACATCGGCATCTTCCCAGCAATTGGCATACCGTATGTAATCATGTCGAACATTAATAAGTTGCTCTTGCATTATTTAACAATCTTTATTTCTCCCGTACTACCATCCATTCGTACCTCATCTCCTGTCTTTAATGTACGTAATAATCCCGTGACGCTTACAATACATGGAATTCCCATTTCGCGTGATACTATAGCTGAATGGCTCAACATACTTCCGCGTTCCACAATAATGGCCGATGCTGTGGGAAATAATGTCACCCATCCTGGATCAGTACTTGAAGTAACCAAAATATCCCCATTCAATGAGTCTATTTCGTTAGGGTCATTTATTACCTGTACTTTTTTCTGCACCTGTCCTGGACAGCATCCAATTCCTTTTAAATCACCAACTATAGGCTCCAATTTTTCTGTAGAGTAGATGTAATCATCAGTAAAATTAGTGCCATAAGTAAAAAAGCGTTCTTGCGGAGGTTGCTGATGCCCATATTGTTCAAACTCTACTTTTCTTGTTTCAATCTTTTCTTTTAAAGAATTATCAAGAGTTCTTTTTTCTAGTGTTTTTATCTCTGATAACTCTAAATAGAAAACATCTCTTTTATCCAAAATTAGCCCTGTTTTAAACCATTGTTCTCCCAATGCAGTAAACATTGTGCGTACCATGCCAAAACCACGGGTTCTTTCATAGCGAAGATTTTCACGATTACTAACCAGATCTCTAGCTTTTCGTAGTATATAATTAAACCACCACCGTTTAAGTGGTTTTCCTTTTAATACACTAAACATCTTTTCTTCAGCAGAATTGCGCAATTCATTTTCTAAATTAGAATTCACTCTTTTTTGTGTAATTCTCTGCTTCAAGTACGATTGAATTATCTTTACAAATAAGGTAGGGTCTTGTGAATAGGAGATGGTCTCCAACTTCAATTCTCCAACACACCTCTCACCAAATTGATCAATATAATTATCTATTGATGCTTTAATTTCTTGAAAGTTTCCAGAACACATATAGCTCCATATGTCAGCTGGAGTATTGTCCATGAAAAAGGACCTGGCAATTTTATCGTTTTGCACCAAATTGGCAATTTCTATGCTTCTATGTATTGGTTCTACCGAAATAATGTCCTGACTTCCACACAGAAGATCATTCTGTATATTTGGCTCTTCTGGACAATTTTTGGCAGTTTGTTTTTTTAACATACCAAACCATATCATTGCAAAAAAGTCATTAATTAAAGGGGCTTTCCACTTCAATAAAAGTGTATTTTCAAAAACTTTGTATCTGGCAATAATTTCTTCGGGCTGTAATGTTGTAAAATCAATTGCTTTATAATTACCCATTATTTTATTCAAGTGTTTCAAAAAACGTTTTCTTTCTTTTGGAAGTCTCCATTGAATCCACAACATTTTAAACACCATACCAAAAATTCTTAATCGTGCTACGCCCTTACTCATTTTATAGCCCTCTTCTAACTCAAAATGCTCTTTTACACCCATCATATTTTCCATGTATTCCGCATTAATAGAATATCCGGGTAGCATTGCGAGCATTTTATACCAACTCAACAAATTGTAATATACTCTGCCACGAACCAAGCCTAACGTATTGGCAAAAACATCAGCATGTTTCTCAATTTCATTATCGTTTACTCCCATCAGTCCAACAAATTGACGATACACCATTTCATACATTTTAATTATGAATGAAAAAGTAAGTGGAGTAGTAATGCCAGGGTAAGACTCAATAATATTACTATTATCCCATAACGTATATTCACCCTGACTTGAAGTTGTAATTGGGCGTGTTTGCAATAGGTATAATTGCTCTTTTGAAAAGGCAAATTCAATATCTTGAGGTGATCCTATCACCTCTTCAAGTTTGTCCAATAACGAGGTTATCTCATTGAGTTGTTCATGCCTTAAGGAAGGCAAATCTTGCTTCTTCTTTTCAACTTTGACCTTTGCTATTCCATACCCACTTGTCGATTGGACAAAGGAATGTGTTTTACATGCCAAAATATGCTCAACGTGACCTTGACTAATTGTAAAAGTATCGGCATCTAATTCTCCAGAAACCAAACCTTCTCCAAGACCGTAAACTGCTGAAACAATTTTTTTATTCTTGTTGCCTGAAACCGGATCCATACCAAATGCTACTCCTGACACCTCTGGAGATATCATTTCCTGAATGATCACACCTATACCAAGTTGAAGATGCAAGTTGTTTTCTTTACGATATCCCTGAACACGATCAGAAATAACAGATTGCCAAATTGCGATTATCTTTTCTTCAATTTCTTCAAACGGTACATGTAAAAATGTTTCAAATTGTCCTGCGAACGAAAATTGACTTCCATCTTCATCAATGGCTGAAGAGCGCACAGCATAAGTTTTTTCATAACAGTTTTCACCAAAGTAGAGAGAAAGTTTTTTGAAAATCTCCTGAGGAACATTCAGATTTTTGAAATGTTTTTTTGTTTCTGAAAAATTGGAACTGTTAGGAATTTGTGATAACAATACATGTTGAGGGATAACAGTCCAAGGAGGCACATTTATCCCTAGACTTTGCAGTTTTACTAAATTAGCTGCTTTTCCACCAATTTCTTTTTTGCTAGATATTGCATCATTTCCTAATAATACGCTCATACTATCAAAAGTTTAAGCATGGGAATTCCTCCTAGTGCCAAGTACATTAAGGCAGTCCAACCAGCAGAAGCATATTCGATGTACTTTGTTTTTTTAACTGTAGGATTAATTAAAAACGACCAACCAGAAAACGAAAACAGTAAAAAACATGTCCCGAAAACAGTATAGGCCAACCATCCATATCCAGCAAAATGAGAAGCTCCCATTGCTATAGCCATTGTTGCAAACATTAATATTATCCATATTAATGTACCTCCTTTTGTACCATACATACCTGTATAAGAAATAACTCCTTCCTCTTCTGTTTCAGGGGTTCTAATTTTTCTTCCAAACTCTAAAACCAGACCATTCATATAGGACACAGCAAAAAACCATGCTAATCCCCAGTGAGGAGTTCCTCCATTCAGCACCCAATCTAATCCACTAGCGTAAATGTCAATTAAAGGAATAATCACCATGTGTGAGGTTATGTACACAATTTGATGTTGTTTTAACCAAACAGGAACAAAAAATTCTACCCCCATTAATAATAAATAGGCTAGCACCACTACATAGAGATAGAGCATTTCCAACTGAAAAACTGCGATGACAACTAATTGTACAATAACAACTATCCACCCAATATTTTTTAGTTCTTTTAGAGAAATAAGACCTCTAGGTATGGGCAAATAAGCGCGATATTTAGCATCATCTTCCCTGTCTTTAAATTCATCAAAAATGCGTACAAGAAAAAAAAGTGTAACGGTAGCAAAGATGCCTATTAAAAAGTCAGACCAATTAATAAACCCTGACAGCCTTCGGCATATGCGAGAATAGGAAACTGCTGAAAAGGTAAAAGAAGCAATCATTAGCCCATGAGCTAAAAAAGGGAAACGTTCCTTTTGATAAATAAGAAACCGTTTATAGAAGGGATACTCATTTTGTTCCTTACTCACTACTTTTTCGTCCTAGAGTTTTATGTGCACTAGTAAAATGATTAGCAGCCATGGCAGCAGCAATGGATATTTCTCCTGCTAATGAAACCGCACAACAAATTTCTGCAAATTTCCGAGCTTTACCTTCTCCAGCACAATCCATCATATTTAAACATTCAAGTTGTGAAGGCAATCCAGTTCCCCCACCTACTGTTCCAACTATCAATGAGGGTAGTGTCAATGAAACATACAAATTGCCATCAGAATTACTCTCCATTCTGGTAAGACCAATCGATGACTCTGAAATACATGCCACATCTTGTCCACAAGCAATAAATAATGCTGTTAGTCCATTAGCAACGTGTCCCTGCGCCCCAATTGATCCACTTTGTGTAACGGCTAAAGTGGAAGATTTCCAGTAAAGCGAAATTTTTTCAGGAGTTGTTTTAAGTATTTCGGTAACTATTTTTCTTGGTATTACGATTTCAGAAGTAACTTTTTTTCCCCTTACATTAGAAAATGATAAGGCAGTAGCCTTCTTATCTCCTGAATAATTACTTTCGATATACCATTCAATTGGCTGGAATTCGAAATTTTGTAAAATGTACTTACAAATTTCGTTAGTGCAAATTGTCACCATATTTTGACCCGCTGCATCACCAGTAGTATATTCGAATGTTAGTATAACACTATTTCCTTCAATATTAGTTTTAACCTCGTTTAGTATGGCATAGCTGCTGCTATTTTTGACAATCTCCGTAAATACATCAATCTTATTATGAACCCATTTCACAAATGAAACAACGTTGGCAATAGTTTTAAATTTAAAAAACGGACTTCTTTGAACTCCTTCCACCAAACATGCAGAAGTTATTCCCCCACTCAATCGGCAAACTTTCATCCCTCTGTTGTACGATGCCACCAAAGCTCCTTCTGTTGTAGCAAGAGGAATTAAGAAATCACCATTTGCCTCACTACCTCTAACCAATAAAGGGCCTGCCATACCTATTGGAATTTGAGCCATTCCAATATAATTTTCAATATTACCTTTTAATGATTCGGGGTTGGTCAACTGTTTATTTCCAGTAATAACATCTGTAGATTTCCCCTTATTCTTTAAATAGCTTATTCTTTCTTGTTGCCCAAGCAAATTAGGATCAGTACTATATTTCAAATTGTCTAAGTGTGACAACTCCTCTTCCGTTAAAGGAGTGAAATTTTTTGAAATTGATTCTATAGACTCTACTTTTTCAATTTCGTTGATAATTCGTTTTATAGATTTATGTTCCTTTGACATTTTTATGAAAATAAAAGTCTAACTATAAAAATTATGATCTCGAAACTTTAATTAAGAAATATAACAAAATTAATTTTATAAGATTGATTTATATGAATTAAATAAAAAAATAATCATATATCAATGGGGTGAAATTATTAATATCAGTATTTGATTCGAGCCTTATTCTGACCCATATACTGAGCCGATGTAGACTGATCAAATCTTTAAAGTCCTATTTATAAGTATGTAACTCTTTCTTTGATTGGACTCGCATTACTAACGCCAATATAGCCATCTATTTATATCACAGGAAATATGCTCTTTCTACAAAAAATTGACTTACAGAACCTCAGCCTGTATATCCAAATGATAATCATAAACACGGATTCAAAGGTAATGTAAATTTTGCGTAAATAATTCTGGTAAATTTTATTACATTTGGCGCACGAGTTAACAACAAAATATATCATGTCCAAAATAATAGAAAACGTAAAACGAAGAAACCCTGGAGAGACAGAGTTTCACCAAGCTGTAGAGGAAGTTTACGAGACGGTAGAAAGGGTAATCAAGAAAAATAATAAGTATCAAAAAGCTAAAATATTCGAAAGAATAACTGAGCCAGAAAAATTATTCTATTTCCGTGTAAATTGGGTTGATGACAAGGGGGAAGTTCAAATAAATCGAGGATATAGGGTACAGATGAACAGTGCCATAGGTCCATACAAAGGAGGACTACGATTTCATCCATCTGTAAACGCTAGCATACTGAAATTTTTAGCTTTCGAGCAAATATTTAAAAATGCACTTACTGGACTTCCTATAGGTGGAGGTAAAGGAGGTTCAGATTTCGACCCTAAAGGAAAATCCGATGCTGAAATTATGCGTTTTTGTCAAGGGTTTATGGGTGAGCTTTCTAAGCATATCGGTAATCGTCTTGATGTTCCTGCGGGAGATATTGGTGTTGGAGGAAGAGAGATTGGCTATTTGTTTGGAGCCTATAAAAAAATGCGCAATGAATTTACCGGAGTATTAACGGGCAAAGGAATTGGCTGGGGAGGTAGCTTAATTCGTGCAGAAGCTACAGGTTATGGATTGGCTTATTTTGCACAGAATATGTTAGCAGAAAAGAAAGACTCTTTACAAGGGAAAACCTGCTTGGTTTCTGGGTCTGGTAATGTGGCTCAATATGCAATGAAAAAAATATTAAATCTTGGAGGTAAGCCTGTTACAGCATCTGATTCATCTGGGTATATTTATGATAAAGCTGGTATTGATGATGAGAAATTGGAATTTATCATGGACTTAAAAAACAACAAACGAGGAAGAATTTCAGAATATGTAGATAAATTTCCTTCAGCAATATTTACTGCCACTGATAAATCCATTGATCATAATCCAATTTGGTCACATTCAGCTGACTGTGCCTTTCCTTGTGCCACACAAAATGAAATTGATATTAATGATGCGCATAACCTAGTAAAAGGAGGTGTAAAGTTATTAGCTGAGGGAGCTAATATGCCTACCACCTCACCAGCTATAAATGTGCTACTAGAAAATGGTGTAATGTATGCCCCAGGAAAAGCTTCCAATGCAGGCGGTGTAGCAACATCAGGCTTAGAAATGGTACAGAACTACAATGGAATGTACTGGACAAGAAATGAAGTAGATAGTAAATTAAAGGATATCATGAAGGATATTCATGACACTTGTTTAAATGCTGCAAAAGAATTTGGCATGGATGGCAATTATCAGGCGGGAGCAAATATTGCGGGCTTCCAAAAAGTAGCTGATGCTATGTTGGCTCAGGGAGTTATTTAAAACGAATTTCAACTAATTCAAAACCCTAAGTAATTTCTCTTAGGGTTTTTTTATCTTTGCAGCATAAAAAACAAAAATATAATGAGACAAAAAATTGTAGCAGGAAATTGGAAAATGAATAACACAATAGAAGAAGGTCAAAAACTAACTTCTGAAATTGTAGACTTAGTAAAAAATGAAGTAACAGATGATGTTAGCATTATAATAGCACCATCATTTATCCATTTATCAACTACAATTGGTCTGTTGGAAGGTGTATCAAATATTGCTCTAAGTTCTCAAAATTGTAGTGAAAACGAATCAGGAGCTTTTACTGGTGAAGTTTCCGTTAATATGTTAAACTCCATTGGAGTTGAGTATGTAATTATCGGTCATAGTGAGCGTAGAGAGTATAACCATGAAACTAATGAGCAATTAACAAAAAAGGTGGATACAGTACTAAAACATGGTCTAACCCCAATTTTCTGTTGTGGAGAAACCTTAGCTACACGTGAAGGTGGCAATCATTTTGAATATGTATGTAACCAATTAACAGAAAGTTTATTCCACTTAAGTGAAGACGATTTTAAAAAAGTAGTAATCGCATACGAACCAATTTGGGCTATAGGTACTGGTGTTACAGCTTCTTCTGATCAGGCTCAAGAAATGCATGCTGCACTACGTAGCCACCTGGCAACAAAATATGGTAAGGAAATTGCAGACAATACTTCCATATTGTATGGAGGAAGCTGTAAGCCCGACAATGCCAAAGAATTATTTGCATGTGCCGATGTAGATGGAGGATTAATTGGTGGGGCTAGTTTGAAATCGAGAGATTTTGTAGATATAGCGAAATCATTCTGATAAAAAAATCAATTCATCAAGAAAGGAAGTATTTTCATGCAAACACTTCCTTTCAAAAGTTTAAAACAATCTAATGTTCACACTTTGGTTGTTCATTTACATTTCTAATATTTTTTCTCCTTCACAGGCAGATCCATGTCAACTTTATGGAGCTGTTTTTATAGAAACTAGTCGTACTTATGCCGATTACATCATTTATGAAGAAGAATCCGAAGCATTTGCTGACTTAATGGTTTTCAAACAAGAAAACAAACTATTTGCCGATGATCGGGGGCTTTGGCACATTACCAAAGATCGATCTTTTGCTGATTTCACCATTTATGTCACCACAAAAAAAAATCAAGCTGATTTTACTATTTTCTATACTGATACAGAATCATTTGCTGGATGCAGATAGAAAAATACTGGAAATATGCAAAGTAATATTAACCCACTTGTTGGAGAATCCTACTACCACATTTATAATAGAGGGGT
>Ga0224506_10003398_pt1 | contig 10529 bp, 8 predicted proteins | sample SF_Jan12_sed_USG_2_FD_169108 | JGI IMG/M metagenome (GOLD analysis project Ga0224506, IMG submission 169108) | Sediment microbial communities from San Francisco Bay, California, United States - SF_Jan12_sed_USGS_8_1 | ecosystem: Environmental > Aquatic > Marine > Sediment | place: USA...
CAACCTGGCGCTCACGTATATCTATGACTATTTACACGGCTGGTCTAACGACGATGACACAGCGCTGGCAAAGGCGCACGAGTATGCGGACAAGGCGATAGCCATCGATCCGAATTTACCGCAGGTGTACTGGGTGAAAGGCTTCGCCGATATATTTGAACGTAACTACCAGCAGTCACTGCAACATGCACAGAAGGCCATCGACCTGGACCCGAGTTTTGCCGATGGTTACGGGCTGCTGGCAACAACATTAAATTATGCCGGCAAACCTAAACAGGCCGATGAGATCATGCGCAGAGCGATGCAGCTTAATCCCCGGCATCCAGCCATTTATAAAGTGATTTATGGAGAAATCCTCTTCAACCAGCGTGACTACGCTGGCGCCATAAAAAACTTCAAGCTCGCGCTGGATATCAATCCCGAAATAGAAGAATCAAGGATCTGGCTGGCGGCAGCCTACGCCAATATCGGCAACGTAGAAGAAGCGAGCTGGCAGCTGGAGCAACTGAAGCTGTCAGGCAGAGAAGTATCACTACAGCGAATGGAAAATGTGATTCCGTTCAAGGATCCCGAACAGCGACAGCTCTTTCTTGATGGGTTGTATAAAGCAGGCCTAAGGAAATAACCAACCTATTTCTTGCTCGACCAGATAACCAGGCTGTCCATAGGTAGCTGCAGTTCATTAAACTCTATGACGCCTTCATCGAAATAATCCGATTCCACATTTATAAAGCCAACGTCACGCATCGCGTTTTTTATTTCGTCCAGTTCACGAATCCTGAAACCATACTGCGTGAATGGCATGGCCTGCAGCGCCTCCGCTGAGCGAACACCCATCACCATGCGCCCGCCGGGTTTGAGCCAGCCATGTATCTTGCGAAACAGGGCATCGAGATCGTCAATAAAGTAGAGCACATTGACGGCCAGCGCCGCATCCAGTGAATTATTTTCAAGATGAATTAAATGACAGTCGTCGGAAAGCACCGTTACCTGCGAGAGACCCGCCCGGCTGAAACTTGTTAAGGCCTGTTGCGCCAGCACGGATGAGGTCTCGACGCCGATGAAGTGCCCGTTTGCACCAACCGCCTCAATCAAGGGCACAGACAGTTTGCCGTTGCCGAACCCGATTTCAAGGATATGTTCGGCCTGCCTCGGTGCCAGCGCATTGATGGAACGCTCGGTAATAAATGCATTCAACACGTTCATTTTGGCGCCCAGCTCCAGACCCCGTTCGCCCTGCGGGCAGGCAAGCTGATGCGCGATGGCTTCCATCTCTTCCTGTTTTATCTTCTCGTTCATCTTACTGGTCTATTTTGTTTGTCTCTTTGCCAGGCCGCATGCCGATGATAATCGATTTATCGGTGGGGGCATGTTTAAAAAAGCCACCCATACCAAAACGATTTAACTGGTAGTAGATAAAACACCCGATACACCAGCCTGCATACGAAATCACGGTGAGCAGTATCAGCACTGCCACTATGCCCCAGCCTGCCACCGGGTAACCGAGTTGCATGAATGCCAGCGCCAGCACCACGGTGAGCACACCGACGAGCTGACCAAACTTGTGCGGCTGGATATTATCCAGCCGATAATCAGATTTCATGATTCCGAGGGGGCTAATCACCCAGCGGTATAACATCGAAAACGGGCTTAATGGCCTTGCTGTTCCAGAGAGTAGAAAAATCACCGCCAGTATTATCAGCGGCATCTGTGCCTGTAGGACTAAAGCGGTAACGGAAATTGCGACGGTTAATATCTGCCCCATTTTTATTTCTGCGTGATCAACCTGGGTCGTGGTCTGCGCTGTCATGATGAATCTCCTCGTATGACGGTTTAACGCTTACCCTATCTATTCATTTATATATTGTATATGGCAGTTTATGCATATATATTATTCAAATATGTATAACTCTAACTGGGACGGTTTTCGCTACTTCATCGCTGCTGCCGAGGGCGGCAGCCTGACTGCGGCGGCAAAACAACTCGGTTCCAATCAGCCCACGGTGGGCAGGCAGATTGATGCTCTTGAAACCGCACTGGGACTCAAGCTGTTTCAGCGCTCCGTTAAAGGATTGATCCTGACCGAGGAAGGCGCCCTGGTACTGGAGCAGGCACAGGAAATGCGGTCTGTTGTCGATAAAATCCAGAGAAACAACCAGGGCGAAGAGCAGGAGATCAGCGGAACCGTCAGACTGGCATTGCCCGAGGGTCTGTGCCTGGAAGTGCTAACGCCGATATTGCCCCTGTTTTACCGCGATTATCCCAACATCAATCTCATCCTTAACGTGTCTTCGAATAGCGCCAACCTGACACGGGGCGAGGCCGATATCGCCGTGCGCTTATTCCGACCCAGGGAGGCCAACCTGGTTGCCAGGCATCTCGGACGTATGTCGATGGGCTTGTTCGCATCCTCGGCTTATCTCGAAAACCACGGCTACCCTGCAACTGCCGCCGAGTTAAAACAGCATCGCATTATTGCTTACGGTGATCAGCTTTCTGCCTTAGCCGAGAACCAGTGGTTGCTTAAACAGGCCGCTTCATTATCAAGTGCCTTATCCAGTGATAACACGATAGCGCGTCTCAAGGCCACCGTTGCCGGCGTTGGCATCTCCATACAACCGCAACTATTCTGCCGCACCAACCCAGAACTGGTACCCGTGCTTGAGGATATCAAGCTGCCTGATCATGAAGTATGGATTGCCTATCACAGTGACCTGAGGCATTTGGCCCGCATACGTGCCGTTGCTGGTTTTATCTCAGAAAAGCTGCAACTCGATTAAAATTAAACGTGATGAAATTAATCAGATGAAAAAAACAAAAGTAAGCATTGGCTTAAGTAATCCCAAAAGCCCGGGGAACGTTGGCTCGGTGATGCGAGCGGCGGGTAATTTCCGCGTCGACTCGGTTTTTTATACGGGTATACGTTATCCGCTTGCCTTAGAGCGCAATAGCGTCACGGAAAACCTGCGTCGAAAAGTAAGCCACGACATTCCTCTGTCTGGCGTAAGCTCTCTGCTAGAAGCCGCGCCTGACAACACAGAAATTATCTGTGTGGAATATGCCCTCAACGCTACACCACTGCCCGAATTCCAGCACCCGGACAATGCCTTTTATATCTTCGGCCCCGAGGACGGCACACTTGAGCAGGCAATGATAGACCAGGCAGATGCCGTGGTTTACGTGCCCACTACCGGCTGCATGAACCTGGCAGCGACGGTCAATGTTGTACTTTACGACAGGCTGATCAAGTCTTATGCCGGTACGGGTAGTAACAGCATCGAGAACAACCAGCGCATTCGACAGAACCGAGACACCAACAACAATGTAAAAGTCAGGTAGCTGGAATACTAAAACCGCGCACCGGCACCAATATTAAACGCTGTTACATCTACCCCATCATTATTGTTGTAGATTGAATAGTTTATTGCCAGGTAGTTTGATCCGCTACCCAGGTCAATTTCTGCACCAAAACCCATCATCATGTCGTTGTCATCAACGGAAACCTCTATGCCACCGAGTTCCGCGGTTAAGGTCGTGTTTGTTGAGCCTAGCTGGGCATAGATTCTGACACTATCGCTGACAGGTGCGCCGCCACGAACATAGACTGTTCCCATATCAACCGAAAAATCGACGGGGCTTCCCGGTATTTGATCCGGAGAGACTGTCACATTGGCTTCTACTCCAACATTAAAATTGGGATTGATTATATATCCGCCCCTGATATAGATATTAGTCGGCGATAACTTGTCAAAGCCATCATCAAAAGTGACAAATCCCAACCCGCCATCCACGTACCATTCTTCTGCCAGTGTTGGCGAACAAACAGTCATTGCGCCACACAGTAATAAGATATGTTTTTTCATTTTGTTCACTCCTGTAAAACCAATATTTTTTAATCTACGACATCCCTCGTTCGTTCTGCTTTATAAGTGTCTTATTCTCTATCCACACACTATCCAGTCTAGAGTGATCTCGTAAATTTACGCTACGCTCACTTTATTTTTATATTGTTGACACAGATCAAGTTTTGCCTAACTTAGCAAGCTGAAATTAACAGGGATAGCCACACCCGGTTGATGATTTACGGGGCATAATCCAGCACCCAGCATCCCATACACCATGCAAACCGGTGATATTAACTGGCGCAGGCATTGGCCAGTTTTCCAGTAACTTATACACGGATTGAGAGAACGGGGCGAAGAAAAGCAGGTCTGCTCTTAAACTACAGCGCTACGACGCATGGCATCATCTTTTTGGAATTACATGCCCAGATGCAGCTATGCCATCATTAATTACTGAAATAATAGATTTAAATACACGGCGCTCACTCCAATGGTTTAAAGTTAGCGTTTAACTTCCGCAGCTTCGATTCCATCTCGCCGTGATCAATAGTCCCTTCTTCATGCCACGATATAGCATAGATCACACCGTTTTCTTCTATAGGAATTTCGTTATTGAGCCTGAGCATGGTGATGTTGCTCACCTGCTCGTTCATATAGGTCTTTGCATCATACGGTGTACGCCGCATGACCATATCACTCCAGCGTTTCCGATATCTTTCATCCATTTTTTTTGGCGGTTTTATATTACGGCTAACAGAAGCGTAATCAGCCGTGTTTTTATTTTCACCAAATATAACCATGGATGGCAGCCACTTTACCTTTCCATCATCTTTAATGTAGTTGCAGCGTAATTGTATATCGCTATCTTTAGTTATTTCCATGATGCTATTGTCAACATGAAACTTAAAATATTTATCTTTGTAATCAATATAACTTTTTTTATCAGTTTCAATCGAAATCCCTTTGACGAAGTCAGGCACTGCGTCCTCCCTTTTAAGAAAACTTGACCAGTCATCTAAAGTACCACTGTAGGTGTAATAAAGATTGTTGACGATAATCTTCATGTCAATTTCCATCATTTCTGCATCACCAGTATCACCAATAGACATCATAATGGCATAACCATCCGGTGTCGGCAGGCAATAAAGCACAAATTTTTCATCACTAAATCCTATTAACCATTTATTAACCTCCCATCTTCTACCGAAATCATCCACATGGATTCGACTTTCTACTGACTTGCCGATAGATGTAACCTGCACCGATTCCTGGCTCACGTAACGGACGTAACTTATGCCCTTGAGAATTTGATCCATTAACATTTTTGAATCCGAATAATATTTATCAACATCAACATTATCCGGACGTTTTACTTTCAGATAATAAAAATTTCCCATTTTACCAAAATTAACCTGCCCGCCATTTCCAGTATCTGAATACCTTTTATCCTTTGGTGTATGTATATCCCATACGCCATCGTTCCCCTTGATTAAAATCGCCGGGAAGTGAGATATAAACCGGTTATAAAGTATCGGTTCGGAACCGGCACCATTTGGAAATAAAGTCTCATTATGCTCTTTGAGAAAACCCTTTGCTGCATCCTCAAAAATCTCTTTAAGATCTTTTTGCAGGGCAACATCTATGTCGCTTATTGGCATGGGCAGTTTGTGGCGACGACTGAACTTGAAGCTATGCGTGTCGTTGGTAATATCAATCTCATAGGTTGCGGCCTCGGATTTCATTTCAGCTATATTTTCAAAATTCATTACTTCACGCATTGGTAAGGCATAGTTCAAATTTTCGCTCTCGGATTTACGCAATATCACACCTATTACATCGCCCTTATCATCCAGTAACGCGCCACCGCTATTACCGGGCGATGCAGCAGCAGAGAAACGCATCCACTTCCATTCTCCCATTTCTTCTTCTGGCGTATCTGAGGTATATAACCCATCCCGAATAACGACACCATCACCAAGCGCATTCCCTACTGCATAAACTTTTCTGTTTTTTGAATAATCTGCATTTACATTAAGACTCATACCAGGTTCGATTCCCTTTACGGTAAACACAACAAAATCTCTATTCATCGAATACTTGTAGATTTTGTCGACAGGATATACTTTTCCTGCGCTATCACGCAGCCCTATATCTTCGCTCTGACTGGCACTGCCCAGTCCAAAAACATGCGCGGCCGAAACGAATTTGTCATCCTCAATACGAAAAGCACTGCCAACTGAATAATATTTGTCGGTTCGATATTGAAATGGCAGCAGATGCAGCGGGAGCTCTCGCTCATACTCGACTGTTTCTATCGTTGGTTTGGCGATTACCACCTCGTAACTGGCACCAATTATCCTGTCTAATTGCGCCTGATCCAGGTCCAGTGCCCATGTAGATTTGGTTAGTAACAGTATGAATATAAAAAGAATTTTCTTCATAGGGGGCCATAGTAAAAGTTGAGATATAACAGAAGTTTAGTTCATAATTTGTTAACAATGGCTTTCTGGGACACACGCTGTTCAGGCCCGCATCCAAGCTTCACCGCTGAAGCGATCTATGCTGATTTCGACAATCCCAGTGAAAGCTTATTTGGAACAGATGTGGCATATGAAACAACATCAGTCACTGTCCGGCCAAAGAGAAGAAACGCAGCAATACGAGGAATACCTCATTCGCTCATAAGGCTGCAGCCACCCGTAGTCGCAAAGCATTAGGCAACCGATTAAAGCAAGATCTCAGGGCCACACAGAAACGTGAACAGAAACTAATAAAGCTCGCCGAGCAGAAAACAAAAGAAATGTTGAAGGCCGGTGCAAAGCAGGAAAAGGAACAAATGACCAGGATCAGGGCAATCAAAGCCAGGCGCAGCAGACATGCATAAATGCACGGCAAGCACTCCAAACAAAAAGCCCTCTGAAGAGGGCTTTTTGTTGATCCGGATCTAGCGACCGCATAACAAAACAGGCTTAAAACAGAAGCCTCTCACGCTGACATGTTTTTTCCGGGTCATTCAACTTGAAAATAACCTATCCTGCCATTACGGCATTCCAGCAGCACTGCCTTGTTCCTGCTCTTATCCAGTATTGCCTGCAGTTCATTTAGAGTATGGACCTCTTCCTCGTTTGCCTTAACGATCAGTTCACCGACAGGCCATTCCAGTTCATCGGCCTGGCTCGCCTGGTGGACGTGCGTAACCACCAGCGTTGGCTTTTCCAGTTCAATCATTTGTAACATATCAATCTGGGCAGCAGCATCTATGTCACGCATCGCGTCAATAATATCTACACTCAATTCCTGAATGATCATACCAAACACTTCAAGATATTTTCTTTCATCAATGATGGGGTTCGGTGCAACGCTTTTTACCGGGTTGCGCATCGCACTGGCAGTGCTGGTGTAGATTTCACCGTCCCTGAGATAAACAACCTCCACCCTTTCACCAATGGGGATCAGCTTCATTACATCATATATATTTTTGTGCCTGAAATAGCCCTCCTTGCCAATGACGATGCCATGCCGATCAAATTCAACACCGTTAATGGAAAGAATGACATCGCGCTTCTGAATCCTGGCCGCTTCAAGAAACCCGCCCGGTTTTACCCTGGCCACTATCACACCTTTTGCCTTTGATTGCTTTAATAGTGAATTAAAACTATCCGCATTCTTTTGCAGCAGGCCGCCAATGCCGGCAAAGTGCGGCTCGTTCTTCCGCAACAGGTTTTCGATAATGATTTTTACGAAGCAGGCTGGCGTTATAAAACCTATATTTTCAGCGCCCATCACCACAGAGGTGTTCAAGCCGACTACCTTGCCGTCCCGGTTGACACTGGGCCCACCTGAATTACCCGGATTAATAGCCGCATCTGTTACAAATCTTTCCGTTGTATACTCTGACCCGGATATGAAGTTGGTAATTTCACCACCAGATATATTGGGCTCTACCATTCCCATCGGGTATCCGATCGCTTTTATCTCCTCACCGCGATTTGGACTTGTGCCTTCCATAAGTTCCAGATATTCAATATCTTTGATGGCCAGCATTTTAAAGCGCAGCAGTTCTTTATCGGTAAGCTTGAGCAGCGCCACATCAGGTTCAAGTTTTTTTACCAGCCCAACCACTTCAGCTTCGAATCTTTCTTCGCTGGTAAGCATCGAGCTTACTTCGATTTTTACCGCATTTCTAACCACGTGCGCATTGGTAACAATGTAACCTTCGAGATCGGCGTATTTGATGAAAAACCCTGAACCTGACCACATACCAGGTATTTTGATCGCCGGATTCATCACCGACTGAACATCTTCTTCTATATTACCTTCAACATGAATTTGCACAACGCCGCTCATCATGTCACGAGCAATATCGCTGAGATTGTCCTTTTTTGGTGGCATAAGATAATCGGTATCAGGATACTATTGTCTCTAATAATAACGGAAATCGTCTCCCGACACCTGTTTCTTTCTAATGCTCCTCGATAATATTTCCGGGCAACCACAGGGTTACTTTCGTCCCGTGGCCAACCGCTGTATCCACCTCAATGTCACCATGATGCTGCTGCATAATCTTCCTGATCGTTGGCATACCCAGGCCGACTCCATAAGTCTTGGTAGAAAACAGCGGTTCAAATATCCTTTCCAATACGCTTTCCTGCATGCCAATACCGTTATCGGTTACTATAATTTCTATACGTTTATTGTTAACGCCTGTTTTGATATTTAGACAGGAGCCCTGCCTTGGCCTGTTATACAGTTCCTCATCCAGCATTGACTGGCAGGCATTCTCAACTACGTTGATAACAGCTCGACGTAAACTTTCACTATCGATGTTTAACATAACATCCTTCAGACAGAATTCTTTTTCCACACGAATATCGTCCATAATATTCTGCTCATCAATAATTTTCATAAGCCAGTCATCGATTCGTACAGGATACGTATCCAGTTTGTTGGTACGCGTAAAGTTAAGCAGCTCATCAACAATCTGATCACAGCGCTCAACATTTCTCTCTACTATTTCTATTGCTTTCTGAATTTGCCCGTTACTTTTATCGGTGCTCTTTTTTATAATATACAGTGATGGGCGCATAGCACCCAGCGGGTTACGCAGTTCATGGGAGACGGTAGCCGTTAACTGCCCGAGAGTAGCGAGTCGTTCTTTGAGTACCAGTTGCTCATGGGCATCCTGAAGCTCTCGCGAACGATCCTTCACTATTTCTTCGAGGTGTTCGCGATACTTGTTGAGTTCCAGTTCATTTATTTTTCTATCAGTGACGTCCTGCCCAACTGCGAGCAACCCTGTAATTACACCCTGCTCATTGCGCGTAACATGATCATGCCATTCGATCTCTCGTTCTTCACCGTTACGGATAACAATGGGATTAGTGTTTCCTTTTGTGGGCACATCGTGTGATGCCTTAATAAATAACTCACGCACATGGTCTTGATCACGTACCGGCAGGAATGCAGAAAACCACTCCTTGCCGATTATCTCGTTAAGAGCATAACCAGTGAGTTGTTCGAAGTAAGGATTAACGTACTGAATATGTCCGCGCGGATCAAGCAGCAGCACGATCATCGGTGCCGTGTTAACCAGCCTGGTGGCAAAGTCACGTTCTTTTTTCAGGCTGTCTGAAAGCCGTTTCTGGCTAACAAGAAGACTGTCGTACTGCGCGGTCAGGATACCCAGTTCATCAAGAGAGAGCGGGGTAAGACGCTGGTTAATAGCTCCGGAAGCCGGGTCAGAATAAGCCCCAATGAAGCCGACGAGAGGTGCCATGCTTTGTCGCAAGCTACGCCAGGCAACCCAGGTGCCACCAGCCGCCAGCATGAGCAGGGATACCCACAATGCCAGGGTTTCAAGCTCGAAGTAACCGGTTCGATTGTAATAGTAACCTATAAGCAGACTATCGATTAGCAGAGGCGTAACAATACCCAGCATAAATAATTTCATCCACAATGGAATGGCAGTCACATAGATACCGCGCGGACCAAGGTAACGGCCCAGGCGATCAACAAAGAAAAAGAAAATCGGGAAGCTAGTGATGAGAACAACCGGTATCGCACCAAATTCATTGTACAGATGATCGAGCAGCGTGTAGTTGCGAAGACCCATTTGCTGAATAGAGAGGTTCGCACTGAGTACGCCGAAAATCGAGTAAATCGTCACCGCTGAAAAAAGATAAACGGGAAGACGGGCAAAAACGCGCTGCGCAAGAACCTGGGCCTCGTTGTGATCGAGAAGCGTCAGTTCGACAATTTTTTGTTGCCAGCGTGGTATTTGTGAAGATATCACCACAAAAACAATGGCAACATAAACACCGCTGTAGTTAAGAAAAACTAGATAAAACTCGGGCATCGGGAAGAAACCCATCATTCCCATAAGGCTGCCGCCTATAAAGGGCGGGACCAGTAATGCCAGCATAACAGCGATGTATACGCTATTACGCATCTGTTCCTCTGTCAGAGCAGAAAATTCTGAAGCGTCAATAACTGTAGCTGACTTGTTCATATGATAATCTGCCTGATCCAAAACACACCATTATTAAAACAGCTGTCGGGCTATAGAAATAATCTCGAATTTTATGTGATTATCAACAGGTATAATCCACGGCAGAATTCAGGTTTTTGGACTAACGTCGCCCATAGTCATATGCAAATCTGCTTTATCAACCAACGATATTGTGCTTA